>TARA_B110000977_G_scaffold87416_1_pt1 | contig 29513 bp, 19 predicted proteins | sample TARA_B110000977 | Tara Oceans TARA_B110000977 (sample SAMEA4397798) | marine metagenome | biome: Polar Biome; feature: [SRF] surface water layer (ENVO:00010504); material: water (ENVO:00002006), including particulate matter (ENVO:01000060) such as... | depth 5 m | reverse complement strand
GCGGCGGGCCGGGGATGCCACCAATCATCGGCGGGGGAGGGCCGCCCATCATCGGGGGAGGGGGGGCGTCGACGCGTATTTGTCCCATCGCCGCGGTAGGCGGCGCCATCGCGCCCGGAGGACCGCCACCCATCGGAGGACCTCCCATCGGAGGACCGCCCATCTGTGGAGGACCTCCCATCGGGGGACCACCCATCGGGGGACCACCCATCGGAGGACCGCCCATCATCGCAGGCGGCGCTCCTCCCATCATAGCAGGCGGGGCGCCCATAGCGCCTGGAGCACCCATCGGCGGGCCACCGGGAGGCCCACTTTGCATCGGTGCGCCCATCTGCGGTGGCCCCGGGCGCATCATCCCGGGAGGACCACCGGGGGGCATCATACCTGGAGGTGCGCCTAGATATCACGGAAACAACCACAGATCGGGGGACGAAGGAGTTGGGTGTGTGGGTTAGACACAGAGACGAGGAGCGAACCGGCGGTCTGGCACGAAAAAGGCGCGTCTGTGCAGGGAATGTGGGATTCGAGCGACACAGATCGTCGTGTCGTTGGACGTACCCGCGGGGTTACCGGGAGGTCCCGGAGGTCCGGGGGGTCCCGGAGGTCCTCGCGGAGGACCTGGAGGAGGCTGCATGGCCTCGAGTCGCGGAGTGCGCTATGCCAATGAGATGCCGTTCGAGTTGTTGACGATGATGTGGAACGTTGGAAAGCGCCGCGGCCTGACGAGGAAATGGGTGGCGGAACTAGTCAACAGACCGTCAACAGACCGTCAAAACGAGGGACAAACACCAGATCACGCTTTCGTCAGTCGATCGAACGGGACAAACTTCGAGGTCGACAACTTTTATTTTGCCCCTGCAGACCTCGGTGTGCCACTTCGCGGCGCGCGGTACGAGCCTCGATTCCCTCTCGTGAGAGCTCCGCACCGCGCTTCGGTATGTTGGCGCGTGCGGCGTCGCGCACGGCCTCGGCTGTGGCGCGTATCGCGCCGCCTGTGGCGACTGCGGCGTGGACATCGCTTCGAGGCGTGAGCTCGCAGAGCCATGACGAAAACGCCGCCGCCGATGAGGCACGAACCGAGGCGGAGGCCACGGATGAGGACGGCGCCGAGTCAGTTGACGCTGCGGATGACAGTGAGGATGATAGTGAGGATGCCTCGGATGACGTTGAAGTCCCTGTCGGGGCGGTGACCGCCGAAGCAGGTGAAGACGATGCGCTTGACGATCAGCCTGACGATCGTGAGGGCACATCGGGGGAGGCCGGGGAGTCTTCCGGCGCGGTCAAATGGAATGGCGGGGTTGAACCCCACCGCCCCGCAGAACGCAGGGAGAAGGAAGGCACGACATTCTCGCTGGCGTCAAAGTCGGATGATATTGGTTCGTTCGACGCAAAGGACGTCGATCGGTTCTGGAACCTGAGCGAAGATTTACAATCTAAATGGTTCAAAGAGGGTTTGCCCGCGGGCGTCGTGGCGGAGTTCGAGGCCAGCGGCACGCGCAGGGTGTTGTTCCGCAAAAACGACCTGGAAGTAAGGGAGGCTGTCAAGCAGGGAAAGAGCCTGATGCTGGACGGACGGCGGGGGGGCGGCAAGTCCGTCGCTTTGGTAAATTTAATCGCTTGGGCGCGATCTGAAGACTACGTCGTGGTGTACGTCCCGAGCGCGAAATCACTAACCCTGGACTCGTCGTACACCAAGGATGACAAAACCGGGATGTGGGACACCCCGGAACACGCGGGTATATTGCTGCGGTGGATCGTCAAGGGGAACGAAACACAGTTGGGGGAAATGAAAAACTCGGATGGAAAAACTTTACTCTTAATCGCGAAGGAGGCTGTGGAAACTCTGGAGAAGGGCGGCGACGGCAAGCTGGTGGTGGAGGCTGCTTTGACAGTCTTGACGGGAATCCAAAACTCCGCAAAAATCGGCAAAAAAGTCCTCTTCGCCATCGACGAGTACAACGCTTTGTTCGGCCCGACGGATATGCACGAAGTGTTAGGCGCGCGCAAACGCGGGGTGATCCAGGCGGGGGACACGCGGCTCGGGTCCTTTCTGCGCGACGCGTCCACTGCCACCGAATCCGGCGTGACCTACGTCGGGGTGGTTTCCGGGACGGTCTCCCTCTCCGCGAAACTCACGGCACGGCTTGGGGTTGGAGTAGGGGATGGTGACAATGACTCAGACGTGTTTCCTGAAACCTCGGCGCTTACCAAAAAGGAAGTTCCGCGGTTCACGCCGCGGGAAATTACGTGTCTAGTGAGGCACTACGACCACGCGCGCTCGGGGCTGGACGCGGTTGACACGACAGTGGACCACGAGCAACTCGCGTTGCGGTTGAAAGTCCTAACACAAGGGAACGCCAAGGAAATGAGGGAGATGATGGAAGCGCTGGGGTAGTGACGTTACTAGTGGGAAGTAAATTTTTGAGTACCTTGAATAAATTCATCGTTCCACGAACCGTCCCGCTTTCTTGGCAATCGCGTCGACGTCGTCCATGAGCTTGAAGTGCTCGTTGATACCCACGAGCGTGTTCGCGGCTATGACGCCCGAGGACGCAGCCGCGGGCAAACCCACACCAGGCGCACAACTGTCCCCGACGCGGTACAAACCTTCTATGCCGGTTGCCGGTCCGGGGAACATATCCGGCGCCCTGATTGCCGCGCCATAAGTCCCTTTGTGTCGCCGCATCCAGTGCTTGTGCGTCAACGGCGAGCCGATCATCTCGAGCACTACTCGTTCCCTGATATCCGGAATCACGCGTTCCAAAGCTTGGTACAGCTTGTCGCTTCGTTCTCTTTTCCTTTCCTCGTACCCCTCGCCGCGTTCCCACCCCTCGAACGGCTCCATGGTGTACGCGTGAAGCGCGTGGTGGCCTTCCGGGGCCATATCAGGCTCCCACACGCTCGCGATGGATATCATGCACACGTTTCCTGGGGCGTCAATCGGTTTCGTTTCGTCCCTAACCACGACGTGGTGCCCTCCAAGTTCCGTCAAATCAAGCCCGTCCGCTTTGATGCCTAAATGTAAATGCATGAACGACTCCGAGCATGGGATGCCCATCGCGTCTTCCTTTTCCTTCTGCGACACGCTGCCCGGGGGTATCAAGGACGAGTACGTGTCCCATACGGACGCATTGCTCATTACGGTTGCAGCGGACAGCACGTCGCCATTCTTCAACCGCACGCCAGTCGCCACGTTGTTCTCAACAACAATCTGGTCGACGTGCGTTTTCAATCGAATCTCGCCGCCGTTTTTGGTAATCGCCCGCGCCAGCGCATCCGTGATCGCCTCCGCCCCCCCTTTGGGAAATTCGCTTTGTTTCAAATCGTCACTCGCTCCAAACACCGCAGCGAACTCCGCCGCGACCGTGCCGCTCGCGTCCACCCCGGATAACAGGTAACACTCCAAATCCGCGAGCCGGCGCATCCACGGATCTTTAATTTCCAGAAAATCCAACAAACCGACCGTGGGGTTGGGTAACACAGGGGCGTACGGACCCAGTTTGGACATGGATTTCATGTACCGTGAGACGATCATTAATCCCACTTTCCAGTCCGCTCTTAACGCGGGAGTGGGCAGCCCGGAAAGCGCCTTGTACATCTCCCGAATCCGCGGCACGGCGTCGTTTAATTGTTTCGCCCCGTCCGGCGAGAAGCGCTCGACTTCTGATACTAATTTAGATAAATCGGCGTGTCGTCGCAACCCGGGCTTGTCTTTCTCGACGTGGAACGTGCCTAATGGGTCGTATTTTATCGTCTCCAGAGGTTCCCCAACGAGCTCAAGTAAAGCGGCTAGTGGGTTCAGGGCGTTGATTGTAGTGAGGCCGGCGAAAAAACTCGGCCCGGTGTCGAATCGAAACTCTCCAACGTCGGTTTTGCGCTGGAAACCATGTGCCGCGCCTCCGGTGGCGTAGTGCGACTCTAACACCAGCACTTTGCGGCCGTAGTGCGCTAACAAAGCCCCCGCGGTCAAACCACCAACGCCGCTGCCGATGATGATCACATCAGGGGAGTCGGATGAAGAGGACACAGAGGCCGTAGGGGCGGCGAACCGAGAGATGCGGAAGACACGTCTGGCTTTTTTCACTGAAGACATCGATCGTGCCGATGGGACCCTCGCGACCGGCGTTCCACTGACCGACGACGCCGCGGACATCGTACGCGTGCGGTTGGGAAATACAAAGCGCGAATCTCAAGCACGCGACTGAAACGCGGGGAGATGAAACAAGGCGTGCGCGGGCGCAAGAGCGAAGTTAGCTCTTCTCGAGCTCGAGAGCGACACGTGTCGAGTGCTCGCTCATCACCGCAGCGATGGATAAGTTTCATTTATTACAAGAGCCGTTTCACACTTCAAGCTCGCTCACCTCCTCACACACCACACCCAATCCACTCACCTCGGCCCCGATTTTTCCGCCGCCGCTTCCTCCGCGGCTTCCATCTCCCGTACCAGTTTCTCGTACGCGGCCATGGCTGATGGCGACGAGGCCGGTATGACGCCGGGCGGCACCGGCCGCGGTTTGGTTTTCGTCGTGTTTTCCTTGTGCAACACCGGCATCGAAACGTCAAGAGGCGATTCCTTTTTTAAGGAGACGTCTTGAGACACCACGTTGTTTTGTGAATGTAACGTGGTGTGCTGCAGAATCCTCATCGCTTCTGATCCAGACGCGATGTTGTCCAGCCCTCGCCTTTCCCGAAACTTCTGGTCAAGCGTTTCTCGCCGCGCCTGCCTTTCCTCTGGGTCCACCGTCTCCTGCGCGCGGACGAAATCCGAAAACTCAAGCGTCGCGAACTTGTTCATGTCGCTTTGCATCGACGGGCCGCGCATTGATTTGGCGAAGTCAACTTCAAGCGCCGCTCGTCTCTTCTCCCGTTGCTCCTTGAACCCGGGCGTGCCCCACGTGTACACCCGGGTGTCCGCTTCCTGCTCGTACGTAGCCCAGGACTCGTCTCGTTCCGCGTCTGGGGTTTTTGAAACTGAAGTTTTAGAAACTTCAGCGGGTGTCTCCATCGGCGCATCCGTTGCGAGAATCTTGTGCGCATCGCCGAACATCACCTGGGCAAACATGTTGGTGAACTTGGTCCAGGCGACGGTGAACTTCGAAATCGATTTTGAGAAGATGCCAGCGAACCCAAGCGGGTCGTCCTGTGCCTTCAAAATAGCGGCCAACACGAATCCGCCGAGTAATGCGGGGCCGGTGAAATCCCACGCGCCTGCGACTTTCGTTGGAACGCCCGGCGCTGAAACCACCACAGCGGTGCTTGCCCAGCTCGGCCGCACGCCTCCGTTGGTTTTCGCCCACTTCGCCCGTGACTGCGGGCCGAAGTACCCTGTAGCGCTGATGTCGTTCGCCCTTTGCCACAGCCGAACCGCGGCCACGGTTTCAGTGCCGAAAACCCCGTCCTGCCGCATCGTGCCCAGTGATTGCTGCAAAGCCTTGACGTCAGCACCCTCGCTCCACTCCCCGAGGTTGCGCTCGAACTTGGGGGCGCGGAAGTGGCCGCTGCGCGCGCCGGGAAGCGCCGCTCGGACGGTAACCGCGCTGCGAGTACGCGCGACGCGAGGCACTCGCGGCACAGCCAGCGAGTTGCGCGTCATCGCGGACGAGGACGCGCCGAGAGCCGAGGCGGACATGACGAACGGTCGAACGGAACTCCGGGACGAAAGGATTTGAGCGCGCGGGTAGGTGCGCGGGTGCGCGCTGTGTGGGTGCGGCTAGAGGAGTTTGACGAACGCGTGAACGTTCGGTGCGTGCGACGCGGTGCGACGGACGGCGGTGGGTCGAGGCGCGCGCGTCTCGATGTGCGTGTCGGGTGCAACGCGCGGTCCTCAGGCTTCTTCCGTAAATCCCGTTAAGTTACCGAAACGGTTGGCAACGGCTAAATCGCCCGATTTTGTGGCTCGGTTTTTCCGAGACAGCTGCGCCAGCTCGACACACACCGGGGCACACACCTCGGCGTCCGGTGTATGCTTTGGTGGGTGCGATGCCGTCGAGACGCACGCGTACAGCCGCTGTCGTTGCGACGACGGCGTGCGTCGGGCTTCTTGCATATTTTTACTACGAAAACCCAGCGCGGGGAGAAGAAGGTCTCGGGCCATCAGAAAAGGATGACAGTGAAACTAAACTCTCCTCGACGCGTCGAAAACTCGCTTCATCGCTTCACTCCGCTGGTTTCTTCACGAGCTTCGGGTTCGTCGCCGCCTCTGCGGTCGTTTTCGAGCTCGCGGGCGGCCACGGGGTTTCCAAAGACTGGAAGTGGCGGGCGCTCATCGGGTATGTTGCCGGGAACCATTTGTTGTACGCCGCACACTGTGTTGCCGGCACCGGCGAACCCATTGAAAACTGTCCTGACACGATTACCGACGAGACCGGCGTCGGCGCCATGTTAAGTTTGTCGAACCGACAGATAGTAAAACAGCTGTTCGACGAGCACCGACTGGCGGACGTACTGGTGCACGCCGGAGCCGTGGCCGCGGCTGGGTTGTCTACGAAACGCGTAGACAGTTTGTTGAGTCTGTCCGAACACTTACGACGGTACGCGGAAATAAGGCCGGTGAGTAAGATCGCGAAAACTAAAAAAATAAAATCAAAATGGTTCCACGAAGCGTTGGCGTTTTGGACGGCGACTGCAGAGAGGAAGCTGTTTTCGCACACCAGGAGGACGAAACAGGTTGATACTAGTCATTCTCGACAGCACAAGCAGGCGCTCTCCGTGGCGGATGTAGTAGATGTGTTCGCACACACTCGCACGGCGTGTAAAGTCCTGACCCCTGGTGAAATCGTTTTATCGCTCGTCGTCGCGGAAACCATCCGGTGGACGCTTCGGTTGGACCTCATAAAACATCACAGGCACGGGTGGGCGGACGCGAGGAAGCATTTGCGGGAGAGAGAGCTGGTTAATGGAGGATTTAAGGGAATGGACGAGGACTCTAAATAAGAAACCCTACTATAAATCTAACACTTCTAACTTAACTAACTGCGCTCGCTTTTATTCTAAACGATGCGGCTTGTTTCGACCAGCTGTTGCCGCCGTCGATTGAGACGTCGAGAAGCACGTCGCTGTTGTCATCCCCTATGCGTTGAGGCAGCGGTGGCGGCTCCACTAACAACAAAGCACCAGATACGAAGAACCCGGGAACGGATACTTGGAATGAACTCTCCTCATTGGACGCTTCGGTTTCCAGAAACGTAAACCTTACGCGTAAGCCTGGTCCATTTCGAAAATCCTTCCCACTCAACGCGAGCGGCGCGGCGTGCCTCCCAACGTCGCCGTCCAAATGCCACCAAGCCCCTCCTAGGTCCATTTCATCGATATCGGCGTACACGCGTGTTGCATTGAACCCATCCCTAAACTCCGAGCCGAACCCGGAGGCGGTGAAGAAGTCACCAGGTGGGGATTGGATTGAGGATAAAGCGTACTGAGCGTGGAATGAAGTCCCGGCTTCAATCGCAAATTGCGGAACGAAACCGGTTCTGGACCCGGCCACCGTGAACGGACGCGGCGCAGGGGCCCACTCGAACTCCACCGTGGTGACGGTAGCGCCGGCGCCGGACACGATACCTGACCCTAAAATTTCACCTCCATCACCATCAACCACGAGGACGACGGATATCGAAGAGAAACCGGCTGACCTCCCCAACTCGAACGGCGCGGGCGGAACGTCGCACGTCGCAAACGAACTAGTGCCGTTGCTTTCGTTATACGCGGTGGCGACCGAACTTCGCGGGGTACGACGATTGCGACTGTTCCCGGAGTATACAATACACGCCATCGACACTCGTGTCTTTAACAAGGGATTGCTCTCTGGAACGACAACATTTGACATAGGCGCCGTGTCCAGTAACTGCGCCAACGCATGCGGCGCGGCGGACAGGAAGTCCAGATGGAAAAAAGTGGACACTGCGTTTTTTGAGCCGCTCGGCGGCGCCGGTGACGCGGTAGCGACAGCCACGGCGCCGTCCACAGACGGTGCGATTACCAAGCCACGTTCCGCGTTTACAGGCGTCACAGAGCCAGCCAAGCCTGACGTGTGTGATGACGCCACGGCGAAGTCCACCAGGTTTGCAGATGGATTATTTCGTCCGACAACGCGGTGAGCGAGCGCCGGAGAGACGCACTCCGCGGAATTTTTGGCTCCGTCGTTTTTGCGTACCCTTGACGCGACGTGCACGGCTCTGAAACGACAAACGCCTCCGGTATTTCCTGATGATATCCCCCCCCTTACAACCCGGACGAATGAGCCTCCTTGTTCCGCCAAAACCATCGAGCTTTGGTCCACGAATGGAAGGGTATTTTGATCAACGGGAATAGTCGCGGTGAACTCGATTGCGCCAAACCGTTTGTTCGCGATACTTTCGAACTCGCCCCCTATACCCAGCGTCGTGGCGTACGTTCCAACAAGTGAAGGAACCTCGCAAAGTAGCAAGGCGCTGCTTATGAAACGCCCGACGGTACTGCTGTCGACGGTATTCAAGTTATTTTGACTCAAAAAAGACTCAAAGAAACAGCTATCACTTTCAATAAACCCGAAGCCGCGTAGCAAAACGAACCATCCCCCGTCCGCCGGGCCGGGGGCCGGCCCCTGGAAAGCGACCACTCCAGTGCTGACACGTGGCACTGTTAGTGTATCATCCGCGACTAACGCAGCATCCACAGCTGTCCCTTCGATCCATTGGAACACCACGCCCGGTTTTGTTTCACCGGTCCGCACGCCGATTTCCGAAAATCGGTTTCCGAATCGACGCGGCGTCGCCGACAACGGAACGCTCGCATTTACTCGTGGTGCCGAGGGCGAGGTACACTCCACTCTTCTTAAACCCACGTTTCGACCCGACACTTTTGTCGTGCCGAACGCACACGCGGCGTCGATTGCGTGTTCCTTGTGTTGTCCGGAAACGAGCGGGTCGAAGCGGGCGGTTGAGAAATTCGAATCTTCGGGCGTCGGTTGCTCAAGCGCGACGGTTGACCCGCCAAAGGAAGAGCCCTCGACGACTGTGCTTTTCAATGTTTCGTTCCAAACACTTTGTGTGGATTGCGCCAACTGGAATGGCGGGGACCCTGGTGCATCTGTCGCGAATACGAGTAGTGATGAGGGCGATGCCAACACTAACGACCCGCCGTGCAACAAAAGCGAGGAGGTTACAGTAACGCGCGCGCCTGGCGAAATTAACGATTCGTCCACCGACGGAAACTCGCACGTCGCCCCCGCGCTGGAAATGACGCGAGCGTCGGAGGTCACTGTGATTGTCGCGTATGCGTCTCCACTTCCCTTGAATGCAAACACGCATGACGCGCCTTCATCCAAATCCACAAAGCCCCACCCCTTGAGGGTCACGATCGCGCCTACGCGCGCGTCAATCGACGCCGGCGACGAAGAAACAACCTTGGCTCGTCGGAACAAAACCCGCGAACGCTCGGCTTGAGCGACGGGCAAGGACGGAGGGAAGAAGTTCGCTGGATACAGGTTTCTGTTTGCCATCAGCGCCAGAGGCTCGGGAGAAGAACAACAGGAGCTCGAAGGATCGCAAAACTCCACCACGACCGCGCCGCCGTTCCAATCACCGAAGATGTTTGGGGCGACGCACGTAACGGATAACCCATCGGACGCGATGTTCGCGGATGTTTCGAAAACACCCGCGTTTGCACTCCCGTGGACTCCAAAGCGACACACCGATTTCGTACCTTTCGTGTCGTTGCGAGTACTAGTCTTACCGCTAGCAGTATCCGGAATGATCTCCATTCGTTCAATTGCGCTTCGGAAGCCGTTTCCGTGGAGTGTCAAAACATCACCTCCGGTGGACGAAATCACGCTCGGGAAGATCGAGCTCACCTCCGCGCACGAGAAGGCGTTTTGCTCGCGGCGTTCCCAACTCGAAGCTCTTGTTGTAGAAGCATACGCTGCATCTGAGCCGTAAAACGGCGCGTACGTTCCGTTCCGTTGCCAGGCAGGTCTATTCTCCACGAAAGCCACTGCACTGCGATCAAAAGTAACGTTCGACAGACACCCTTCCTCCATGGGCAGGTACACTAGGAGACCGAGTTCGTCGCCCATGACGAAGGAGCGAAACCTGGACCACACCGTCGCCGGATCCACCGCTAAATTCCATGCCCGGACTTCGTCGATCGCGAAGGACGCGCGGCCGGGGCCGCCGATGACGCCGATCGGCATGTTGAACCCAAAGTCCCCAGTAGCAGTACCATAATACAATCCATCAACATGCAGACGCACGTCCGCGTAAGGCGCGTGAAATGGCGTGCCGTCCGGCACGGCGACGAACGCGAGGTGGTGCCACTCCCCTGTGGGCGCCGCGTACGCGACGCCGTTCTTCTTGAAGAACCCGATGGAAGCTCGTGCGGCGTCTACTCTACGAGAAGCATCGTCAAGCATACTGTTGTTCTGCGCGTGGTCGAAGTCGTGGCGTGCTTGGGTTAAAGCAGCCATGGTACTAGGAGATGCAACCCCTAATACGCTTGCAGCGCCAGGCAAGCCGTCGAGCGGCGTTTCCAACAGAAGCGACCCGCCGTCGGCGCCGGTGAACAGGGCTTGGTGTGCCAAGTTCCTGTCACTACGCACCCACGCCTCTATTGTCCAGGGAGGGACTATTTGTAATAACGTGCTTGGAGGTGTTTGATTCACGTCGAACACGGGTTCATACACCAACGATGCATACGGGTCTTCACTCCGTAACGAAAACGCCACGCCGTGCGACGGGGCTTTCCTGTGGAAAGGAAGCGACGTCGAGTTCAAACCGCACTCCAACATCGTTCGTTCAATGTCACTCGCTTCTTTCGCCGCCAGTGTGCTGGACGCCCCCCCTTGCGTGTATCTACTCCGTTTCACGCCAGTGACGTCCACCGTCACCACCCCGGTATCCATCGATATTTCGTTCCCGTACGCCATGTACTGCTGGCCGTCGAACCATGTCCAGGTCGCGGCGAACCCTTTGCTCGCAATGAACGTCGACGACGCGTTCGTGGAGTTGAGCGCAGTGCCACCCGTCGTCGGATTGTTATAGTCGTAATACTCCGCGTCAGTTGCGTTCGACGGAACAACCAATTCAGGTGGAACCACCGACCCGTTGTCACCCCGAACCCACCACCCGCGTTCACCGCTCGACCTGTTGCTAAACACGTCCCACATCCGGAACACGAACGACGCGGACCACGCGGTGTCGACCAAGGGTAAACCTTCCACAGGGAAGTTTGGTAGGTATCGAACGCGGTCGTGTTCCGTGGCTCGCAGCAATAGAGGATGTATCGGTGATATATCACTAGGAAACTGTGTCCAATTGAACCCGTCATTCGCGGACCATTGCCACGAGCCTCTGCTGGCATCCACGCCAACAACCACAAATCCTTGGTTCCCGATCGTTTCATTGAACACGCCGTCAACGTCGAAGAACCCGTTTGCGATAATTTTATAAACGTAGGAACCGAAATTCGTGACGTGCGAATCGAGCGTGTACACGTCGTCCAAGGCGTACCGTAACGTCCGGTTCAACACCGGCGGGTCGTTCACCGGTGTAACGTTGACTAAGCCTTGTGCAGCCAGGTTGATAACCCCGCTTTGCTGTAAGCTAAAACTAGGCCACGCGATGAACCCAAACTTCTGAAGCGGCAAGGATTCATCGGGTAAATTAGTTTCAGAATCGACGCCCCAAAAGTTCAAGCCGTTTAGGTCGCGATAGTTTAAAAACCGTAAACCGAGTGAGGCGTTGTAAGAAGGCACAAAGTCATAGTCATTAACCCTGGTAACGCCGTCAGGGTAAAACAAAACACCACCGGTGATGTTGGTTATTTGGTACGCCGCGGTGTACTGCTCGTCTTGCGGGTCTATTTGTTTAATCGTTAGCTGCGCAACGCACACGCTTTCGTTGCTCAACGCTTGCGAAACGTTTTGACAACGCTTGTCGTTCCACGCGGGGGTCATGAAGTCCTCCAAGGTTGTGGTGTTCTCTACTACTGCCGGGCCGGGGATCTCGTCCGTTAAAAACATGTGGTAGTGGTTAACACCGTATTTGTTTTCGTTTAGGTCTGGTTTAGCGTAGTTTCCAGCAGCGTCAATCGCGGTGGCGGTGAAGATATAAGCCCCATTCGTTAAATTGGAAACGTTGCCTAGAAAGAAAGTTAGCCGCTTGGTGTGCGAATCTAACTTCAAGGAATCGGTCGTTAAGTTCTCGCTGTACTGGTAGTAGTCGAATAAAGGTGAGGAGTAGGTGGTCAAGTTGACAGCTGTAGCATTAGCAATATCCAAAACCGTACTGTTCGTAAGCCTTACTCTGAACCCGACAACTCCGGTGACGGGAAAATATTCCGCGTCAAAGTCGTCCCCGACCAAGGTAAACTCCACCGCTCGCTTTTTACTCACGCGCGAATTGTTCCACCCTATCGTTGGTGAATAAATATGAGTGCTAGGCGTCACTAGGTCTAGGTTCCACTTGTGTTTTAGCGTGCTTGGTGATACTTCGCCGTCGCTTAAGGCTTGGATGAGAACGGTATTAAACCCTCTAACAGCTGAAAAGTTAAGACTGGTAATAGGAAAGCTCCCATCCCTGCCAATTTTCGTAAATTCGGGGAAGGGATTTAAATCCCCACCCGTGACGTTTTCGTTCGCGGCGTATTGAAACGTCGAACCCACTCGGTTGGAGGATAAAGCGAATGTATAATCTGAAACATTCGTCGCGAACGGAGGCTTAGCGATAAACCGGGCTTCATTTAGTACTCGTATGGTCCACGTGTACCGAGCCGGGGTAGGGTCGACAACGGAATTACCGCCGACGCCGCGTACCCGGAAGTTGTGTTCGCCTTCGCTCAAGCCGTGATACGTGACAGGCGACGTGCAGATTTCCCAACTCGCGGTGTCAAGCTTGCACTCGCTGGTGCACCCCAGGCACTTTGTCTCGTTGTACGTTACGCTCCACCTGAACGTGGCGTGCGTCTTGTCCGTGGGCTTGTCTAGAATGTGGCCGGGAAGTCTGCCGTCGTCCGTCAGCGGCGAGGTTGCCCCCCCCGGTCGGCCACGGACAGTGGGCGTTATTTTGGTTTCAGGCGCGACGCTCGGCGGTGTCGCGACAACCAACGAAACGTTAACAACCTCCCTCGCCGGGGTCTCCCCCCCGTTGTTCGACGCGAACTGCACCACGTTTTTCGTGTCCAAGTCATCTGGTCCTAAAGTTAACACTAGCACGATAACTTCTAAGGCACCTTGCTTTTCTTCATAACTAACAACAGAAGTTTGCGCCGTTAGTACTCCAATACTCAACGCAATTCGCGAAAGCCAATACTCGGGCGCCTGCTCGTATTCCTCAATCGACGTCGAAAGCCGCATCACGACTCGTAAACCCTCCACGCATACACACGAGAAGCCGCTAAGGTAGAGGTTTTGAGACGCGGCACACGGGGTGCAGGGCAGTGTACGGGCAGCGAGTACGGAGACCGTTTTTGCTGTATTGCCCACGGTATCCGCCACGGCGATGTATAAAACGTACGCCGTATCCGTGCGCAGCGTCGGGGATGTGATTTTCGTGAACGCAGAATCGCCGCCGAGCGGAGTTGAATCTTCCAAGGAAGCGTTAAACGATGGTTGTGTAGAGCCTACAGCTCTTACAGCCGCCGTAACACCCCTGTGGTACCCTACAGGCAGGGACATCCCCTCCGGAAGCACCCCGGCGATGACATCCGCGGCGCTCTCCGGAGGCGGCGCATCCGCTGGCAACGCTAGTATATACACAGTGGCCGATTCAGAAACCGCTAAACCCAACGTGATACTTTGCGAATCCGTGGTTGCTACGAAGGGCGTCCCCGCGGTGAACGACGGCGGTGTCACATCTTGTACTGCCATCGCACTCAACAGTGCCACTGTTGCTGACGAGGGCGATGCGACGCCGGTTATGTATCCGTCGTTCGCGTCGCCCGTGTGCGTCGCCCAGAAAACGTCGTATACAGCTTCATCAGGAACGTCATCCACGAATCCATCCACCTCCGCGTTCGCGCTGGTGAACACCAAGGTTCCAGCGGCAAACACGTCAGACCTGTGGTTTATATTGGACGCGTCGTCACCCGCAAAAATCTCATCCGGCGTGAGCTCTGTCACCGCCCCGCCCGCCAACCCGTTCGGCTGCTGCACCACAACGTAAAACGCAGTCGCAGGGCGGTCAAGCGCAGCGGTGACCGTCGCCGTGTTCGTGCCTGCGTGGTGCACCACCGTGGGGTACCCCGATGCGAACTGCGCGTGCGACGTAACGACCTGCGCGCCAACCTCCACTGGGGCGGCGCCGCTCGCCAGCGCCACGAACAGCACCAGGAACCGAAGCGCAGCACCGCGCGTCATCGTGGGGCCGACCCAGTGCGATTCGAATGCAAAAATCACTTTTCAACGCTTGGACTCACCGACGATGTCCCTTCCAGCATCACGCCGGCGCACATCGTTGTGCGTGATAAGCTAAGGCGCGCGACACGATACACTCTAAGCGTGTGGAGCGCGACGCGTCGTGCGCGGTAGGTATGTGCGGTGGTAACGAATCTCACCTCGTCGTTGTTGATGTTTTCTGGTCAACAACGACCTCCTTCGTCGCCGCTGATTTTCTCGGTGTTCGCGAAATCCAGCTCAGCACAGTTCCACTCTCTGCATCGTCAACCACTTTCGCACGCGCACCCTTTCACCTGCGCACTCCGCCTCCCTCGCGAGGCCCCGTGCATGCACGTATCGGTTCCGAAAGGAGTCAAGCTCACCGCTGCTGCTTTTGTCGGTGCCACCGCGCTTCGTTCACGAATCAGAACACGACGAAATCCAGGCCGTAACCCACACAAAACCAGAATGGCCGCGTTCACCGATATCAGCGGTATTCCCGCGCTGCGCCCTTCAAAAGCCGAACGCAAGAAGTCAGCTGAGAACTGCTTAACCCAGCCCAAATCCAGCGAAAAGTTTGCAATCAAAACCCTGGTGTTAGTGGTGCACGGCGAGAAGAGCCGGGAGAGCAAGGGCGCAGGTGAGCTGAAGAAAATCAGAACCGAGGCGGAAAAACGAGGCATCACGTTAATCGAGCTGTTAACCGAACACGAAGGCCACTGTGAGACGCTAATTTCCGAGTTCGACACCACTGATGTTGACGCCATCGCCGTGATGGGCGGCGACGGGACCTTACGCGAAGGCGTCCAGGCGCTACAGAACAGACCGCAGAACGAACACCGACCCATTTTCGCGTTCCCGTGCGGCACCGGGAACAACTTTGCGAGGGATTTGCATTTGAAAAAGATTGACGACGTTTTTAGTGCGATAGACCGAGGGTGCGCGCACACGGTTGATTGCGTCAAGGTCACGCATCCCGGCGGTGTCACCTACAGTGTGAACTGCGTGACGTGGGGCATGGCCCGTGATGCTGCGGAAACGGCGGAGGACATGAGGTGGCTAGGCCCGATACGGTACGACATAGCGGGCTTCTACCACATCATGAAAGGGAAACCCAACCAAGCGAAACTCGCTGCGAGCGTCGAAACCAATTCCCCAGCCTACGCCAAGGGCGAGCACAAGGATTACATGATGATGTTCGCGCAGAATACTAGGTGTTCTGGTAGGGGCTTTACCTTTACGCCTAGCAGTAAATTAGACGACGGAAAATTCGATTTAGTAGCGGTGCACAAGCGCGGGACGTTCAAAACAATCGGGCTGTTCGACGACGTGAAGGCGGGCGGTAAGCACGTCGAGGACGACGCCGTGTGTTACGTGCAGTGTTCCTCCGCGGCGCTGTCCGCGGAAGACACCACGGATTTAGTGGGCATTGACGGTGAGATCAACGTCAAGACGCCGATCACGATTGAGTGTGTCGCGGGGGCGTTCCGGACGTTAGTTTGAGGTGGTGGGCGTTGCGAGCCATTCTTTTATTGACAATATTTATTTCCTTCACCTTTTGTCTTGTCAACTCTCCGATCCTTCCATTAGATCTTCTCGCGCATCCCTCACCATGCTTGTCCCCGTGACCTCCTCCGTGTGGGGCATGGAGTACTCCGTGCACGCGTGTCCCAAGAAACACAAAGCCGAGGCGGAGGCGATGTTCCCCGGGCTGGACGTCTCAGACCTGCTCGTCGTGCCAACGTGCCAGGTGCGAATCTGTACAAACCTAATCTACGTTTTGCCCTAAATGACGTCAACAACGAAGCGAATGGTGTCACCAAGCACATAAGCGTGACGACAACACAGCCCCCCATTACCAACACAATCCCCCCTGACCAGTAATCCCCCATCACACCTCAAAATACAGCGCACCAAGATGGACATCGTCCAGACCGGCGAGTCGGTCGATGAGGAGAAGGATTTCTGCCTCGAGCGTTTTCTGGAGTTTGCCAAGTTGGTCACCGATGCGCTAATCGCGAACGGACACTGGGCGGACTACATCGACCCGTGTAGCGGCTTAAGCATGGTGCACAAGGACTCACAAAGCATTTACGGAGAGGTGGACGCGCTCGTGACTCTGTTGAATTACCAGACCACGAACTCGGGGTGCTGCAAGATCGTGTTGCATCCGCAGTGGGGAAGCGCCGTGTACCCCGCGTCATTGTTCGCGAAAGCGCCCGTCGAGGAATTTCGCAAAGCAGTCGCTCAGGCGGAGAAGGCGATTCGAAAGAAAGATAACGAGGCGTAAATGCGTGTAGCATGTAACATATCATACATGGCGTTTTCAAAAGTATATTCATCGTGCATTCAATCGTTCGTCCCGTCCGTGCGATGATGCTCATTCAGACGCATCGACGATGGCCCACGCCCCCAAATTCGGATTCCCAATGTACTGCGAAAGCTTCAAAAGGCTGGGTATGTATTCTGGCGCCTCGTCGTCCACCGCGACTCGCGCGCGGGCGCCAGAAAACCAGCTCCCCGGCTTGTCTGTCCGCTTCTCGCGGTACCTGCAAAGGACGATTTCACACAGGTCCTTCACCGTCCACGCGCCGTTTGTGTTTTCCGGCCTCGTCCATGTCTCGTGTACACCCATTCCCAAAGTTTTCCAGGTTCTCAAGTTTCCCAGGGGTCCCAGGGCCGGTAACATTTTAGGCTCGGACTGTTCCCACCCAAACCGCTTAGGCTCGTGCCCGCAGAATATCATATCTATCCAGGGTTTGCAGGCAATCATCTTGACGCGACCATCGTTCGCAGTCACGCCGACGTGCGCCTTCCAGTGCTTGGGGTGAGACCTGTTTGATTTTGGGTGAGAAGATTTTAACACTGAGTTCCATGCTTCACTTTCGTACGCAGCTGCGCTGTAGACGCTGACGACAGTGGTCAATTTGAACGCCCCGTGTAGGTCAATCAACGCTCCCGAGAAAAGGACGTTTGATCGAAGCTCTTCGTCGGTGAGAGGCCTCGGTTGGCATTTTGTTTTATACCCCAAAACCCCCCAAAACCCTGAAAACCCTCGCGGCCCACGAGCATCGCGACCGGGGCATCAGAGCCGATGTCAAACACAAGCTCACTGATGTGCACGCCAACGGGCCAATACCTGGGCTCGTCGGGGCCAGGCCGCACGAGCTCCAAGTTGTCGGGTTTGATTCGGGCTAATTTCTCCGTGTCACTCTCATCAACGGCCCAGCATTTCTTGGAGTTTAACCACCTCACGAGCGTCCCCTTTTTGCCATTGAGAGAAGTTTCGGAGCGCAGGCCGGAGATTGAAACGCGCTGACGGGCGATAAAGCCCTTCGCGTCCGGTGACTGAGGGTTAGTTTGGGTATCCACGCCACCATCCTGTCCGGGTGTGATTGTAAATTTCCTGGAGGAGTTGGCATTGATTTCTCCGGGAGTGTGCGCTTTCGCCTCGGCGTAACGCATGCCTTCGGATTTCTCCACACGTATCTTCTCCAATGTTTCGAGCATGTGCTTGTGCGCCCCCGTGGACATGGCGCTTGAATTCATATAGAATAAGCGTTCTGTCGCGTCCCTCGATGGCGTGTTTCCAATCAGATCAGAGGGATGGCGGTCGATTCTTCGGCTCCGAATCGTCGCCAGGATCTGGGTCGGGTTGCACGAGGTTGGCGCCGGGAACGACCGAGGGGCGCTGAACGGCGGGGGCGAGCGCGAGGAAACGGATACGTCCGAAAACCGAACGGAGACGTCCGAAGAGGTAAACGTCGGTGCTGTGCGCGGGGTTGTGGCACAAGGGGGAGAAGCGCATGTTTCAAAGTCGTGGCTGTTCGTATCGTCCAAGAGAAGCAAAAAATCACTTTCAAACTAAAAACGCTTGCGCCAAACGCGGTCGGAGATACAGCATCATACCGTGTGTTACTACAACTAACCCTAAGCCCTAAAGCTCCCCCGCGAGCGGCACGGTGAGTGGCAGGTTTTCATGCGCCAGGCACAGCATGAGCTTCACTACGGCGCACTCCGGGGTCATTATGGGTCCCGCTTGCGCGCCCATTTCGAGCGCCAAGCTGCCGGTAGCGTACAGCTCCGGGTGCATGTCTCCGGATTCGCATTGACTCGTCAAGTATATCATCATCCCTTTCTCACGTTGTCCTCGTAGCCACGGAATCCACCCCGTGACGTCGTCGTCGCTCATGGGCATGTTCCCCACGCCGAAGGCTTCGAGTACTATTCCCCGAACGCCTCGGCCGTACAAGTCGCCGTACGCGACTTCAGGTTTACAGCCCGGTACAATAGGCACTCTCAAAACGTTCGGATTCAACTTCAATCGGGGCGTGTACGTGTTTCCTGATCCTGTTCCATTTCCAACCCCGCTGTGCTGCAGCAGCGCATCCCGCTTCCACTCCACGCCAACGCCGAGCTGCGCCAGCGGGGGGTACTGCGGCGACCCGAAGGCGCTATATATCGTGGCGCTGGTTTTTCGCGTCCTGTTGCCGCGCATAAGCTTCCCCCCGAAACAAATCGCGACCTCCTCCAACGTGACATGCGGTGGAGAGTACCCCGCGGTGGCGCAGGTTACGGAGTCGATCAGGTTTTGCCGCGCGTCCGAACGAGGCATGTCAAGCGGGAGCTGCGAGCCGGTGACTATGATTGGTTTCTTGAACCCTGCGAGCATTAAACTCAATGCGCTCGCGGTGTACGCCATGGTGTCCGTGCCGTGCACCACGATGAATGCGTCGAAGTTTTGGCGTTGTGCGTCTAACTCTTTCGCGATTGTAACCCACTCCTTGGGGCCTACCTGGCACGAGTCCTTGTTCATCAACACTTTGACCTCAAGGTTGGCGAACGTTCGCAGCTCGGGCACGACGGTGACGAGGTTTAACAGCAGCTTGCTGGGTTGTAGCGCCTTGGTGTAGTCCCCGCCGGTGCCTTCCTTGAACACCACCGGTGATCCTTCCAAGTCATAGCGTTCCTCTAGGGCTTGACTTGACATCCCTAAAGTGCCTCCGGTGTGTATCACTAACACGGACGGGAGCGGCCTTGTTTGGTAAACAATCGTTTTATGGGCTTTTCCGGGGGCGGGGACTAGACATGCTTTAGATCCGACTGCGATTGTCTCATCTGGTTTCGTGCCTGCTGCATCGCGTCTCGAGGTTTCGGGAGGCAGGTCTTCGCTTAAAAACGCCCTGTACACCGGGTCGTTTGGTCTTACAGAAGCGCGCGCGGGTGGGCCGCCGTCGATGACGTCACCAGGGCCTTCCGCTAACGCACATGTGGGGTTGGATGTTTTTCGAAGGTGCCGAGGAGAAAACAACGCGCTTTGTTTCTTTCGGCCGCCGACGCCGAGTTGCCGAGGAGGCGCGGTCACAGCAGCCAACGCACACGCGAGAGCCATCGCGACCGTCCCGATGAGTAAACGGTGCGAGTAGGTGCCGCGGCGCGCTCTACGTGGGGAGGAATGACGCGGAGGCCTGGGGACGACGTCGTTTCAGAATGGCGCGAGCCATTCGCTCGCGCCAATTTTAAGATTTTGCCAAACTGGCGAGATCAACGCACACGCCGTTGGTGTGGTTATGTCGCCCTCGACTCCCCAACACATCAGTTTGCGAACGCGCCGCCCGCTCGGCGGTGAACCCCTCGCGCGGTCGACGTTTCCCGCCGTCAGGTTCTAAGCACCTGTCAACATGGCGAGCGTGTCGTGCCCCGCGAGCGGAGGTTTTCGTTTTCGTCAGGCTTCGGAAGGTTTTCGGTGCGACGCGATTAGGGCGAAATCATCATCCCACGCGTCAACGTCCCTCTCTGCGCGTCCGCCACTTGAACGCCGTTCGGTTCGGCTCCCCCGCCAAGCCCGCGGGTCTCACTTAAACCTTAATCGCCACCGCAGCACATCTGTGATCGTCCGCGCCGGCCCCAATGGAGCACAAAGCGACTTGTACGTCCTTCTAGAGGTAGACCCCAAAGCGACGAAGAAAGAAATCAAGAGCGCGTATAAAAAAGCAGCGCTGAAGTACCACCCCGACGTGAACAAAGCCCCCGACGCGACGGAGCGGTTTAACGAAGTCAAAAATGCGTATCAAACCTTGAGTGATGAGGACCAGCGAAGAAGGTACGACATGTTACGCAACGGGGGTGGCGGGGGTAGCGGCACGTGGGATCCATTTAAAAGCGCCGCGGGTAGTTCTACTCGGTCCAGAACGTCCACCGGCCGTGCGTCTAATACCTCCCCTAATAAACCGGAAGAGCCGTTTTATGGCTTCGGCGATTTCTTCGCGGACCTTGAGAAGGAGCTGGATGCGTTTGAAAAGTTAAGGCCGAACTCCGGTCAACCTCGAACCTTGTGGGAAGAACTGGAAGCGCTGGGCGAGGAGTTTGTCGATTTCCTCGAGGAGGCGGCGCCCGAAGTGGTTGGCACGTCGCGCGATATTTTCAGAAATGAAACGAAAACATCGTCCTCGTCGTACAAGAAAAGCGCATCCCGAAAAGACGGTACTGCTTCATCTAGCTCATCCTCGTACTCGAAAACGACCAGTAGCTCTAGTACGTCTAGTACCTCTAGTACCTCAAGTGCGTCTACTAATAAATCGCAAAGCTCGTCGCCTGGTTCGTCGGCGAAAAAAACCGCTTCGCCGCCGAAGCGCGAATCTGTGGACGAGATGCTGGAGAAACTGAAGCGGGACATGGGGAAGAAGTGATTCGACGAAAAGGGCGGGGGTGGAGGGTGCTGAGATGGTCATTAGCGAGCTAGCAAAAGAGGTGTTGAATCGTTCATGTAACATGTAAAGAATTCGATTTTAATAACTTAAAAATGTTTTTGTGCTTGTTTCCGGAAATCGCCCCTCCCTCGTTCACAGTCGCTGGCGCAGGTGCGATGGCGCCTTTCGCGAACTTCGTGACCCGCGAGATCGCGGGGCACCGAAGACGCGTGCACAGCGTGGCTTGGAGCTGCACCGGGCGAAAGCTCGCGAGCGGGTCTGTGGATCAAACCGCGCGTGTTTACGACGTGGAGCACGGATTACATTCAGGGCGAGACATCGAGCTCAAGGGACACACGGATTCGGTGGACCAGATGGCGTGGGACCCTACGTCACCTGACCGCCTCGCCACGGTCAGCGCGGACAAAACCCTGCGGTTGTGGGACACGAAGTCCGGGGGAAGACCGGTGGCGACTGTACCTCTGACGGACGAAAACATAAACGTCTGCTGGAGTCCTGATGGGTCCCAGCTCGCGGTGGGAAACAGGGACGACGTGTTCGCGTTCGTCGACGCCAAGACTCACAAGTTACTTCGCACGACTCCGAAGTTCGGGTACCAGGTCAACGACGCGTGCTGGAACAGAAAGGGCGACCGGTTCTACCTCACAACGGCGGACGGAGTCGTACAGTGCTTACATTTCCCAACAATGAAACCTTTGCATCAGATGCGCGGGCACACGTCGAGCGTGTACGCGATGGCGCGTGACCCTGTACACGACCGCTTGGCGTTCGGAGGCGCGGACGCCATGGCCACGGTGTGGGACTGTGACGACTGCGTGTGTACCACCGTGGTGGACCGGTTACAAGCCCCGGTGCGTGCGGTGTCGTTTTCATTTGACGGCAAATTCCTCGCGTCGGCGGGGGACGATGATTCAGTGGACGTCGCCGACGTCGACGTTGAAAGCGGAACCGGAGAACGAGTCGCGCAAATTGCCACAAGAGGCGGGACGGTGAGCACTTTGAAGTGGTCACCAACGCACCACGTGCTGGCGTTCGCGGGAGACAGCAGGGGGGACCGGGGGAAAGAGGGTTGCGTCTCGGTGTGGAGCGCGGGGAGTAGAAGAGAATGAACATCTAAATTCCCTTCGTTGCGCTACTCGTATACCTATCAACTAAATCCACCCTAATCTATGTTCTATGTCCCTTCCATCCAAGCACGCAGATTGGTTGCGTCGGGTGTTTCAGCGCGTCGGCGGACATCCCGGTCGCCACCGCGCCGGCGTTGGTCAGCGTCGCGCCGTTGCGCAGCGTTCGATTCGTCGGGACGTATGCGGCGCGTCGGAACTGCGCCAACTTGGCCCTCGCCGCCGCGACGGCGCGGAGCGTGGGCGGTCCTCCTCCCGCGGACGACGCCGACGCGTCAGGTCCGAGGTCTGGTCCAGGCGGGATCTCCACGCTGAACAACAAACGGGGACGCGGGGGACGCGGGTACCCCAACGGACACTCCACCACAGAAACCACCGTGCGCCACCCTTCTTTTCCGCGAAGGGGGCACTCTTTTGTTTGGGGTTCGCCCCTCGCGCGGAGCACGCTTATCACCGCGGCGATCGCGCTGGTTTGATCGCCGTATCCCCCGTGCGCCACCTCAAGAATTTGTATTTCGTAATCAACCACTGTGTACCCTATGCGAAGCGTCGCGGCGAGCGCTTTTGAAAGAACCGTGTCTGCTTCCATCGCGGTCCAACTGCTTATATTCATGATGTGGTGTTTGTCGTGATTGGCGTCGTCCACTTCAGCCCCGCTGTTTTCATTTCCTGGAGTTCCTCCTTCCTGTGAATACCCCCACCGCACGGCTGATGTAGGTCCAGTGGACACAGAAAGCAACGCCTCTAACCGTGGACCCGCAACCGCGTGTTGCCCTTCAGGAAGTTCGTCCAAGTCGAACGCTGAAGGCGCTACTCGCACGCCGATGACCGAATCTCCAGAGTTGAGCACGGCGTATACGTTTTCGTCGCCGTCACTCTCCACCGCGGGTATCAGCCCTGCGATCCGGGGGTTGAAAGGCACCGCGCTGGTGGAGAGGTAACTCATAGACGTGGCGCCGAGCTTTTTTTTGCCGTGAACTGACGCAGGGTTCGGCACGGAGGTTAGGAAACACCGTCGTGCGAGCGGCGCTTCCGAATCTCCGAACCGTCGTCCGCCGTCGGGTTCGCCGTGCACCAACAACACGCACCGATTGTGACTTTCGCACACCGTAATTCGCAAGTGGGAGATATCGCCGATTTCGTTGTCGAAGTCCACTCCGTGGTCGCCGCCGGCATCAGCAGTGCAGAAAAGCGGTACAGTCGCCACCAGTTTGCTTCGTGTGCGGGCACGGAAAGTCCATATTTGAAGCTCGTACCGCCTTCCTTCGTCCAGCGTGGAGTACGACACGAGGTAGTCTCCACAGGAAGTGAACCCGAGCAACACGCACTCCAGAAGTTTACCTCTGTCGTCCACCAAAGTGGACACAGGGCTCGCCAGTCTCTGGGGGATTGCGGTGAAGATTCCACTTTGTTTACTTGAACCGAAACACTCCCTTTGGCGTAGCCGCGTAAACGCGTTGCGGGGTTGGGTGCGCCGCGACGAGGAAGGTTTCCCCACCATCGCGGGTTATATCAACAAAGACATCTCTCGAGACGCGGGAGGGGAGACGAAGAGTGGCCCCGGGTGCGCTTCTCGTTGTGGGAAAGGATCTCGAAAAACCGCGCCAAACTACAGTAACCCGTTTGCAAAAAGCGCCCCCCCGGATAAAAAGTCGCGAACCGTCGGCTTCGTGGCCAGTGTGTCTCGCGCTGTCACTGAAGCCGAGAGGACGACCATGACCGTTTCGGTCACCGCGCACGCGCCCGTCGTCGCAGGCGTCGGGGCTGTGCGGTTCCGACGCACAACAACAAAGGCCCGACGCACAGAGCCCAGCCCGGGTGGTCGCGCCATCCCAGCAAAAGCAACCCCCGTGATTTTTCCCCACGACCGACTTCTTCGAACTTCAATCCCCGGAAGCGGAGGTCCCCGGCGGTCAAGGCACAGGTGTGTCCCCCGCTCCTTAAACGACGAAACCAACGAAAAGCGCGACGTGCGTGCAGATGCTTCCTCCGCCCCAGTCCGCTCGCCTTCCTGGGACCAGGACGACGAAGTGGTGCGCGTGGATATCGATGTTTCGTCTGCGGCTCCGCATGTTTCATCGGACGAGTACGTGAAAAAGTCGCGGAGCGGCATCGCCGGGTTACAACCCTCAACCGCGGTGTGCGAGGACATGTACTGCACGGACCCGGGGCTGAATCAGCTACTAATCAGTGAGGGATCTTCCATTTCGAGGTTCTTTTCTCAAGACGAGTGGGAACGTCACAGGAGCGTCGGGCGGTACTGGCGGCATTTATTTTCCACGTGGAAGAGTACAATTTTTTTACGCGTGCTGGAGCCGGTGCTGTTAATAACCGCGTTCGCGGGGATGTTGGCTTTATGGAACTTGAAGTTCGCGGCGGTTTTTAGCATGCCTGTGTTACAAATCGCGCCGTTAGCGCACCAGCTGTCTGGCGGCATCGTTTCGCTAAGTTTAGTGTTCCGGACGAACAATTCAAATAGAAGAGTAATCGACGCGCGGTCGCTGTTGGGCAAGATGAGTAAGTGCACACGTGATTTAACCAGGATGGCGCAGTACGTGCCGAATAAAGGTGGTTTGAGGTTGGATATATTGAAGCATTTAAGATCGTTCCCGTACGCGGTGGAGAGCCACGTACGGAAAGGGCGAACCCGGACTGATTCACGAGACCCTACTGCGTTTCGCGTAGATCCGGTTCCCGGGATGGCGCGCGCGTTGGGGGCTAAAAAAGCCCAAAGGCTGGCGTACTACGAAAACATCCCGTCGCAAGTGTTGTTCGACATGTCGCAAATCTTAAACAAAGCCCTGTCACTGGGCATGTCCACGCAGATGCACCAGCAGTGCGAAATCATCGTGAAGGAGCTTTCGAGTGTGGTTTCAGAAAGCGAGAAGATTCTGTACACGCCGATTCCTATAAGTTACACGAGGCACACGAGTCGGACATTAACTTTATGGTTATTGACGTTACCATTCTCGCTGTGGAGCGCATTAGGATTGGCGACGATTCCCGCGATCTTCATGCTAGGCTGGCTCATGCTTGGCGTGGACGAAATCGGAATTGAAATAGAAGAGCCGTTTTGCATTTTGCCCGTCCGCCCGCTGTGCGACATGTGCGAAAGGGAAGTGGTGGGGGGTATGGCGCAGGCGCTACGGGCGGACGACTGGCTGCCCGCGGCGAAAAAGTAATTGTGTTAGATAGATTGTTTAAAATGTAACCCTTTCTTTTCCATACGTCTCGCCTTTCATACATCCCAAAAACTCACAGCTCGACAATTTGCGTAGGCATGGCACAGCACGTATACGCGTAAGCGATTTCCGGCACTGACGTTTCTGTTTTATCCCTCACGAGCTGGAACTTCGTGATGGCTTCGTTTGTTCGCGAGCACTTTATGCCGTGCCTGTCTAGGTGGACTGGGTTTCCGTTGCCGTCCTCGCTGAACGTGGTTTGCAACGTGCGACACGTGCCGGTGTGCGGTAGAGAGGAACACTGGTACTGGTACATCACGTATGACCTCATGAAGAAAAACGTTTCCATCCGAAACTCTAAGATCGGGAACGAACCGCAATCCACGACTTGTCGATCCAGGGACCGCAAGTCGCCGTTGCTACTGTCCGTCGCTGGAGTGGTTAAAAGTTCGGTACTTGGTGACGAAACGTCTTGCAAACAACCGACTTCAAACCGGAACTTATTACCCGGCACGCGCTGGTACTTAAACGAGTGCAACGCGTCAACCCCGTAATCCACCCTGTGCTCGGCCAACATGTGAACGTCGGTTGAGCTCTCATCCGAAGGCGCGGTGAAGAATTGCCGACTGGCGGTGAACACGCGAACGGAAGAATCAACACCAGGTTCATCAGCCTCCACAACACAAGGTCGTTCGATTCCAAACCCAAACCGAACGCTTTTAGCCTCGCAGCACGTGCACAACTCGGCGGGGCGCAAATCCAGTTTGGGAACCACCGCGCCCGCGAGGTTCACGTACCCCCGGTCCACTGTGTCGCCGAGACCTAGCTGTCCGTAATTGTTCCGCCTCAAGCACCGCATCACGCCGTTTTCCCACAGGAAACACGTGTGATAGCCACCCGCCGCGATTGACGCCACGTTTTCAACTCCGGGAACCTGATACAGGGCGTTGGCGTTTCCCACGCCGGGCACCCCCCACTCGCCGTACAGGTTCCGCCCCCAGCACCACACGGTTCCGTCGAACCGCAACATGCACGTGTGGTAGGCCCCGCACGCAATTTCCTTTACGTCTGGAAAGAAACTGGACGGCGTGGGGGTTGCTTGGTTCCCACCAGTTGACCCTTTCCCGAGCTGGCCGAATTGGTTCCAGCGCGCGACGGGAACGTCCAACCCTAACGCCCACTGCTGCGGCGTGTTTTCGTTTGTTTCCGTACCCAAACCCAGCTGGTCGTTCGTATTCGCGCCCCAGCACCACAGCGCCCCGGTGTGCGCAACAGCATAGACGTGCCCTTGACCGACGGAAATCGACACAGGGTCCAGCCCCACGGCTTGGTACACCACGGATGGAATTTTCTTCGACCCGCTCACTCCGGTGCCGTCGTTGCCGTACGTGTTCGCGCCGAAGCACCACAACGTGTCGTCGCTTTTCACGGCGCACGTAGTGTCGTGCCTAAGGGCCAGGGCTTTCACGTTTTTATCCAGCCCAGGGACCAGGGTGGGGACAGCTTTCCACGGCAATGCGTCTGAATCGCCATCGCCGAGCTGCCCCAAGCTGTCTTTGCCCCAGCAAAACGTGCTTCCCACGTCGATCGAAACGCAGGGGTGGTACCCGCCCAGAGCGATGAGCTGCGCGTGGACGTGCGGGACAAACACGGTGCTTACGACAAAAAATAAGCGCGGCTACGATGATAAAAGGGTCGGAGGCGCGCCGTGTGCGAGGGCCCCGGGGGTGACCCTTCATGGACCGCGATCGAAACATGCTACGTTTTGGTCTATCGCGTTCGGGTCGTTGTTTTTTGGAGGAATCAAGCGAGGCGAGGGAAACGCGTGCGACGCCTTCCAACGCAAAGGGCGCTTCAAAACGCGGAAACGTGTGGGGTGGGTAACAACTGTCAAAAAGCGCGCGTGGGGAGGTGAGCTCCGGTGTGGTCCGCGCCGCCGCTCGACACATGCCAAAGCCCTGATTCCAACACCCGGCCGGTAAACCTTCGGATTGAACTTTGGAAACTTTTATTGGAATGCGATTTTGAGAGTTCAGGCAGCAAGTAGGTCGCCATGTACGCACTCTCGTTCGTTGACCCGCACTTCGCGTTTGGCGTGCGCGATGTCGCTGGACCCGCACCACGTGCACAACTTCTGGGGCGTTTCCCCGGCGCTTGATGTTAGGCAGGTGGTTAAGCGGTGCCTTGAACAGGCGGGTAGGGTTGAGGATGAAGCCCCCGATGCGCGTCTCGATCCAACGGAGTCAACTCCATTTTCCTCCCTCCTGGTCGGCACGAACGATCCACGGCACATCTTCACGACCTTGGCTCGGGCACGACGGCACAGTTCGCTGAATCCATCCACAACCCCAAAAATGAATTTCCACGTGTTCGAGGCGAACATGGTAGAGACAGCCCGGCACATCCTGCTCCTGACCGTGCTTTTCACCGACGACACGCCCCCATCCGACCGCGTGGAACGTTTCCTCGAAATTTTCATGAACAGCAGTTTGAGAGAGAGCACGTCTCAATTGGTGGAGAGGTTCGCTGAGCGCTTGGAGAGAGTAGTCGGCGCCATTTTCGCGGGCGAGTCTGACACTTACGACATCGCCAACGACCGGATCACCCAAGTGTTCGACTTCTCGCTGTTAAAGTTCAAAGAGAAGGATGCGCTGATGGACGTATTCCGGAGTTGGAGCGGCCATCGATCCAATAATTTCGACGAAAAAGAACGACGCGACCGACGTTTGCGAAAATACTACGACGACCGCTTCGACCACAGGAAAAACGTCGTGGACTGGGACTACCACATGCGGCTGGACGCCGCTGGGGCGGGTGTGGTGCACTTCAAGCACTTTTCATCCTTCCGTTTATCAGGCATAGCGTACCCAGTCAGGGAAGCGACGTTCCCTTTGTGCAATAAAACTTTGGTCGGGTTCACTGTTGGAAAAACTAAAGAGTTCAAAGATCGGGATTTGAGCGATATCGGGCGGAGCGTTGAGAGTAAAGGGTTGTGGTGCGACGTTCTGAACGGGCCATATTTCTGTTATGGGATTCAAGCGGAGGATTGCGAGTTGCTGAAAGTCGCAAACAGGCAGCACGTGCACAACGCGGTGGAGATTTCAGAGCACAACGTGGCGGCTAATTTATTCGAAATGCGCTCTGGGGTTGCGTGGAAAAATAAAAAAGAATACCCATTCGGCGCCATTGCGACGGACGCCATGAACGCGTGGGCGCCTGAGATGGACGATAGGCTAGCGTCAAACTCGAATGCCAATGAAAACGAGCAACGAGAATGGTCTGGGTGCGATGGCGCTGTGTTTGAGTCCACGTGGAAATCGTTGAAAGTAACAATCGTCGGCCCGGGTGATTTCGAAAAAGCCTTCGTCTCGAAACCGAAATTTAACAAATCATTCGACGCCGTCGTCGTGGGCGCGTGGGCGGCGCAGAGAATCACGCCTGGGTTAGGAGCCGTAGTGAAGCCTTCGACTGGCGTGTTAATCTCGGAGGGGTCCAAGTACATGGTGGTTGCTGATGGAAAAGCGTCCGTCGCGTTTGCGGAGAAAACAAACGAGCTCGCGGCAGTCGCGGGATTCAAGCCCGTCCCGTTCGCGACTGACGAACCGGTTGACGACGAAGACGTCCCGGAGTCAGGCATTCGGAGCGACGGGTCGAGGCGGTCGAAACGATGTAGGGTTGCAGGGGTGGTGCTGGGCGTGGATGACGTGCATAGGTGCTACGTCAAGGAGGACACGGCTTATTAGGTGACAGTATTCAATAGAAAAAAATTCCACATCAAAATTCCATAATTTCGTAACGCAGACCTCACACGCGTTATCGGAATGCACAACGACTCGCACGCGCCACCCTGCACGGGCCGACGCGACGCGCGGTATGGAAACTCGCGCGAGTAAGAGAAAGCGCGATGACCGCGGCTAACGCGGGCCAGGCCTTCCCCGCCCCCCCCAATCACCTCGTCGTGGCGCACATCCTGAGATCTGAGTACTTTGACGACCCCGCAGATCTCGCACGGCTCCCAGCGGTGAGCAGTGAGATGTGGGACGCGGTGGCGGCGACGGGACTTGAGTTTGAAGAGCTTGATGAGGAAAAAGCCGTAGATATCGGAGGTTTAAGCGCGGTGCAGCGCCTGCAACGGCAAGGTCGCCTGTCGCGT
>TARA_B110000977_G_scaffold158602_1_pt1 | contig 29717 bp, 23 predicted proteins | sample TARA_B110000977 | Tara Oceans TARA_B110000977 (sample SAMEA4397798) | marine metagenome | biome: Polar Biome; feature: [SRF] surface water layer (ENVO:00010504); material: water (ENVO:00002006), including particulate matter (ENVO:01000060) such as... | depth 5 m | reverse complement strand
CCAGATCCCCCTCCACCGCTGCCACTGAAGTGATCTTTATGCCCACCCGACCAGCCCCCGCCGTATTGGTCCTCATACCTGCCCGAGTCTTTGCCTCTGCCGCCCCGTTTGCCGCCCATCGCGGATTGGCGACAATCTCGGACAGTGCAGATTATAAAAGCGTCTCCAAATGGAAATCAAATTCAAACTGCGTGCGAGTCGCGATGGACCGTGACGGGGAGGATGCCGGCCCGAAGCGGCCGACGATTCCCAAGCTTGAGATTGCAAAATTGAAGTCACAGCAAGCACGAAGACGAGGCAAAGCAAACCGGCACGGAAGCGCTTCTACCGGTCTTGGGAGGGACGGCAAAGGCACAGCTGTTGGGTCGAAGGGTAACAAGGGGCGAGCTGGAAGGCATCAGAAGGAGGTTACCTCGGGGGTTGCGGAGTTTAATGACGTCGCGAGGGATGAAACATACTCACGGAGCACGTCTCGAGAAGATACGACCGTCTCCGAGGTGGACGACCTCGAGCTTGATGCTGAGGAGCTTCGTCTTCAGGCGGAGATGCTTAGATTAAGGGAAAGACATTTTCAGCTCGCGAAGCGCACGGAGGAGGTGAGAGCGCGCAAAGAGGCGGGCAAAGCGCTGGAGGTTTTCCAAGTAGAGCTACGCGCGGAGCTTGAGGAAATGACCCAATCGATGGAACAGGAGAAACGAGAGAAGCTAAAGGAGGCTGATGTATTTAAGCGGTGCGTATTTTTGCTTTCGCTGTTCGACAGAGCGTTACCTCCGGCGCTGACTGATAACTGACCCGACCCACTCCTCGTCCTTTATTGTCCTTCCGTATCGCAGAGTTATCCAGGCGCGCATACACGAGCTCGAGGGGATTTTGAACCAGCTTGGGAACAAAGTGACCGGGGTGAACGCCATGTACGCCGCGACGGCGGAGGAAATTAAACGGGAGTTCGCGGAGGCGCTTGCTCGAAAGAAAAAGCTGATGGATATCGAGGTTCAGGAGAAACTCGCTGAGTTTTCTCGAGCGTGGACAAGCAGTGGTGACGACGTGTTTCTCGGTACTGTAGGGCGGTGAATAGCCGGGGAGGGTCTCCAAATAGCATTAGATTAGATTAATAGTCGACGCTTCGTTTGACGCGCTTCCAGTCTCTCAACTCTTCTACTTTGCTTTCGCCATCTTCGCGCGGGGTGAGGTTTCCTTCAGCCAATGCCAGTACTCCTTCGTGGGCCCCACGCCGAACTTAGCCGCCGGGTCTGCGAAGTAGTTGAGAATGGCCATTACTATCGTGTTATTCACGTCGAGCCATCCCGGAAGCGACGCGTTGTCCATAAACGGATGCTCCAAAATAAACACGCACGCCGTGGCTAAAATTTTGAGCTGCATGCACAGCGTTGATACGGAGAAGAACGCGCTGACGCACAGGAGGATGTTTTTCAAGTCCGCGTAGAAAATGGTTATTTCTTGGCCAAAAATAAACGTGCACAGCATGGCGTTCAAGGAAACAATCGCTGATTGCCACGCCATCCTGTATGCCACGTTCCAGCACCAAGTTTTGTAATAGCACCCCTTGCACGAAGGCGATATGGTGCCGAACAAGTAGTTGCCGCGGTAGTTAATCAAGGTGTCCAGTTGAAGCCGGCCCATTAAAGGGTTGTCTTCTCTTTCGGATGCTTTGCGTGCCATACCGTACTCGATCATCGCGATGCCCACGGTGTTGTGTAGCGCTTTCGGGTCACCGTGGTGGTACCCGTCCCGCGACGTGACCGTGCTGCAGATTGGGCAAGTTCCCTTTGCCGTTTTCGTGGAAAACGGGCACGAGCTTCGCAACGGTTTAGCCTCGGTGGGTAACGTGGTGGAGAGATACATGTTCTCCCGGTTCCGCCAAGGACGCGAATCAAACGCAGTGCGCAGCGTACCGAACTTGTCTGTCTCCAACATTATAAAATAAAAAATGCTGAACATCGCGGTGCCGGTCGCGAGCATCACGGTCATCCAATCTGCGGGGACAAATCGGGACGTTTCTGGTCAGATCGGGCGTTTCCAAGAACGGAGGGTTTCACGGGGGGGAATGCGTACGTACCGAGCGTCTTGTACACAAACGTATCTTTCGGTGCGAAAAGCACGACACGAAGTAGGAATGCGAGGCCGAACGGGATCATGAAGCGCTCTCTCAGCGCGTTCATGATCCCGAAGGGCTGACACGTGATCTGCAAAACCGTCATCTGCTTTTAGGTTGCGTGTTTCCGCGCTTTCGTAGGTCTCGACAGAGGCACTCGCAACAGCGCTCGATGTGTAGAGCTCAAGTGCGCGCAGGATGATCTACACGACGTGCCGGCGACGGATTTCGGTGGGGTGTCTGGGCGGTCACGGTGCGTCGGTGCGCCTCACAGAGTCCTACCGGGTTGACTGCGAAACCGTTTCGGGACGGGAATGGAAAGCTGTGAGTTTGTGCTGGTTTTGGGCTGAAATTAAAACGTCAATGCATTGCGGCTAACGCGGACTTGCGCTCAAGCAGCGTAGCGACAGCATCCTGAACCTCCGGGTCAGAATTCGTCAGACCCTCTTCATCCTTCAAACGGCGCACTTCCGCAGCCTGCTCTTCGACTGCTTTCTCAGCCTCAGCGATATCTTCAGCTGACGGCGCATCGCTCGTTTCAGGCTCCGCCGCAGCTGCAGATTTCGCCGGCACCAGCTCTCCGTTTTCCGCCACCGTCATCGCGTCGCCATCCGACCCGTCCTCGTTGAGCCACGTGAAGTTCGCAAATCGCACCGCCTGTCCGGTTTTTTCCCCATCTTTATTCGTGATTGTCCACACGGTCGCAGCCTCAACCTTGAACTTGCGACCGTCACTGGCTTGCCTGATACCGCTGTAATCCCTGATGAGGCCCTCTGAGACGGCTTTGTCGAGCAGTTCCCGGCGTTCGGATTGGATCCCATCGTCGTCCTGCGCGGACTTGGTTGACGGCATCCCAACAAATTCGGTCCAGGGCAATCCCCACAGCGAAAGCGCGGCTTGATTGCCGTAGTTGAACACGTCATCCGCGTCGTGAGACGCACACACGAAAGGAGCCTTGAACAGTCTCTCCGCCGCTTCCTGGACCATCACAGTGCCGTCCAGGAGTTTATCCCCAGTTTTATCCTTATACGATCCGCAGATGGTCAGGCTCTGCATCACAGCACCAGTGCCCTCATAAGGCGCAGCCCCCGAGGGTGCCGCAAGCGCAGCGCTACATCCTGTGTCATTCCAATCAGCGTCCTCCGTGGCCCTCTCCGCGAACCTCGCGTTGAGTTCCTTCGCTTCAGCACGCTTCGCGGCTTTGCGTTCCTGGTCTCTTTTGGATTTCTTTTTCGCCGCCACGCAAACTAGCGCACCCCTTTGATGGGGCTGGGGCGACAGGAGCTTTCCTGTCGCACGGAGGGTCCGACCTGGCGCTACGCGCGAAGCAAGACCAGCCGTGAACGCGGCACAGGACATCGTATGATTTCCAAGTGGTGCGTCTGGTGATGTGTGATGAGAAGCGGAAAAAGTGGAGCCGACACGTGGATTGCTCGAGACGAGAAAAACGAGCGCCACCGAGGCAAAATGACGGTTGTTCCAAGGGGCTCGGCTTCAAGGTGCCAGTACGCACCGCACCTCGGGTTGGGTCGATATCGGACACCGATTGCATCTTGGAGACGAGTGCGGCGTCTTTGGTGAGCGACAAGAGTGTGCGGGTCCGTGATTTCCAAGCGAGCAGGGCGCCCTCTTGCATTCGTCACGAAATACAGAGGGGCGTTTTACACGTGTGTCGGAATCTCAAAGGGAGGACGACGTGCATCGAGCGCGCGTGTACGGTTAACAGAGGGTATTGAGGTTACTGATCGTCATGGGCGATGTCTCAACCCCGCACGCCACTCCTGTCGGGTTAGACCCGCTTATCACACCTGTTTCCCAGACTCCAACGGTCGACGGAGTTTCCGGGGGAAATGCGGAGCAAGCCGTGACGCGCTCGCAGAAGAGGAAGCGAGATGAGAAAGAGGCACTCAAGGTAAGCCCGCACGCCCGCATTTCGCGCGTGACCATAGTAGTTTCAAGCGTATATCCATCAGTGCCGCGTTCGCGATGCGCGTGAACCCCCACCCAAGCTGCGACCCGCTTCCAGCCCCCGCGTCTCTCCGTTTTCCGTGCCACAAACCGTCGTTCTCCACTCATACCATCTCTCCCCTCTTTTTCCGCAGGAGAGAAAGGCATCCGGCGCCTCGGCTGAAATTCTGGAGAATAAAGCGAGAGCGACGTCAAACAAAAGCGCGGGAGGCAAACCGCACCAATCGCCACCTCTCCGACCAGACGATAAGGATGGACATTTGCAGTACGAGCTTGGCGAAAACATCACTCCGATTTACAAGATCCTCGCGCCGCTCGGGGAAGGCACGTTCGGTCGCGTGTTGGAGTGTTGGGACCGGAAATTACGAAGCTACTGCGCCATCAAGATCATCCGCAACGTTCAGAAATACCGCGACGCGGCGAAGATTGAGATTGAGGTTTTGAAGACGGTCCAGCGAAACGACCCGACGGGACAGTACAACTGCATCAAAATGCAAACCTGGTTCGATTACAGGGGGCACATCTGTATGGTGTTTGAAAAGTGCGGCTTGAGTTTGTTTGAGTTTCTGCGGAAAAACAGGTACGAGCCGTTTTCCGTGGGGCTGGTGCAACGGTACGCGCGCCAGCTGCTTCGCGCCATCGCGTTTCTGCACACCCTGAAACTCGTGCACACAGACTTGAAGCCCGAGAACATTCTGCTGCTGTCCAGCGCATACCAAAGAGTGCCTTGCGTCACGTCGGGGGGCATGGCGAAAAAGCGCGTCCCCGTGGACCCCACGATCCGCTTGATTGATTTCGGCAGCGCCACGTTTGAACACCAGCACCACAGCTCGGTGGTCTCGACGCGGCACTACCGTGCGCCCGAGGTGATTCTCGGACTAGGCTGGTCGTTCCCGTGCGACATCTGGAGCATCGGGTGCATTTTGGTTGAGCTTTTAACCGGCGATGCGCTGTTCCAGACGCATGAAAACCTGGAACACCTGGCGATGATGGAAGTGGTGCTCGGACCGATTCCGCAAACAGTCATCGCGCGCGCAGACCAACACGCGCAAAAGTACTTCAAAAAAGGCGAAGGCTTCGACCTTTTCCCAGAACCGAGTTTGAACTGGCCGGACGGAGCGCAGAGCAGGGAAAGCGAACGCGCTGTGCGGAAAATGATGGAGCTGCGGAACATCATCCACACGCGTCTAAAAGGTGTCGTGGCGGAGCGGTTTTCGGATTTTCTGCTTCAGCTGCTGAAGTTTGAACCGGAAGCTCGCATCTCGCTGGAAGACGCGCTGAAGCACGACTTTTTCGAGCTCGAGCTCTCCATGCTGGACGCGTCGGACGAAGAGATTCCCTCGCAAAGCGCGCAATCGCCCGGGGCGACGGTGTACTCGCGCAGTGCCATGGATACGCAACGTGCGAGTAAACAAGGTACCGCGCTTACGAGCATCGCCGTGCCTGCCGTGGTTGCCCCGTGAATGTAGAAAAGACACCGTAGGGCTGAAAAGAGAAAGACAGTACGACAAAATGTAAGATTATAAATCTGTTGTACATGTGACATACCGCGCAATAAAGCTGCTAAAACCCACACTTTTGCTATATTTACAAGTCATCGTAATCGTCGTCGAGTCCCCCTAGCGTGCCCGTTAATGTCCCGACCGCCGGCGCCGCCGCGACGGGCGTGTCATCCCCGTCGCCACCGAGCGAACCCACTTTTGCCTCCCCTAACGTCCCGGGCGCTTCAGGCGTCTCCGCGCGCTGGACCTTCATCGGTGGCGGCGCGGGTATACCGTAGTCATCGTCGTCCAGCGACCCCGCTACTGCTGGTTGCGGCTCTGCGCGCTCACGCTTTCCCTTTCCTTTCGCCGGTTTCTCCTCATCCGCCGGCGGCAAATCAGGCACGCCCTGCACGATCTCTTCCAGGAAATCAAACTTTTCGTTGGACGTGATGCACGCCTTGAGGTGCCCGGCGCTGATCATCTTCGCGCCCCTAGCGAGGGCAATATCCGAAGTTGACTTCACAAGCTCCCCCATGAACATTTCCAGCGCTTTGACTGCGGTGTAGGTGGGATTGTAGGACGCGTGAGGTTAGATGATGCGTGAGAAACGTTCGGGTAATGACCGTAGAAAAGGTTTGTTTACGGGAACGCACACACGAGCACGGGCGTCGCCTGCGCGATCTTCCCCACTTCGTCGTCCGCTTGCATTATCTTCTTTATTCGCGCGGCGACCGGGTTTTTCTTCGGAGGCATGGTCGCCAACGTCCGAACGGTGTCGGCCCGAGGCTGGGATTGTGGCGAATGAGCTCCAACGGGTTTTGGCAATACCCTCGGAACTCGAGATTTTGTGCCACTAAACCCAGCGCGCTGGCTGTGTCTATGAGTCATCGGGGGCTGGTCTATCGCGCGTAGCCTCCTCTGACTAGTCTTCGATTGATGACAGATTCGTCATCGATCGAGTGCGAGTACTCGTTCTCGTGCGAGGATGGCGAGGCGGTACGTCACTGACACGCCCTTCTCTCGAAAACGCTCGTGGTTGTAACCTAACAATCTGACCTCGTTGCTCTCATCGCCCCCTCTTTCTCTGGTCTGTAGGTAGTCGTCCACGCCAAACGGGCACTGTACTTCCCTGAGGAGACGTCCACTGCTGAACACGATGAAACAGGTCACGTCGCATGGCAGGCGATGCCGATACTGTGCCACTTCATCCTCTCGTCCCAGGGCCAAAACCTGCTACAGGGTTCACGAGTGCTGGAACTCGGCGCCGGTATCGGAGTTCCCGGCATTTTAGCGGGCCGCACGTGCGCCGAGCTGGTCTTAACGGATAGCAACGACGCAGTCGTTGAGCGGCTGAGACAAAATATCGAGCTCAATCAAGCGGACATCGCGTGCGCCACTCGAGTGGCGAACTTGTTGTGGGGCGCTGGCGCGTTTCCCTCCGCGGAGACAGCTGCGGCGCAAAGCATCGACGTGGTCCTCGGGTCGGATGTCGTGTACTCCGCGTCGTCGGCGCAGAGTCTTCTGGAAACTGCAAATTTCCTGATGGCGAAACCAAACGGCGTGCTGATACTAGCGTACATCCCGCGTTGGCCATCCGTGGACCGCGCGTTGCACGACTCTATCAAAGCGCAAGGACTCGAAGTGACCTCGGTGCCGCTCGCGTCGTTTCTTCCGTCAGACGAAGCGACGTCGCCAGATGGCCATAAATTACCTACGGGTGCGTGTCTGCTACTCCTGCGAAGACGTGACGACATGTCATCTACTGACAAAGAAAACACGGAAAGGAAAACCGAGCCACCTGCCCTGGTGACGATGCCGGATCACAGCGCGGTGGAACTTCGCGTCGCTGTTGAACATCTCGACGAAAACGAGTTGGCGTCTTTGCTCGCCGACGCGATTGCTGGAACATCCGCCGCGACGTCATTATCTGTACGTGTCAACGCCACTGGGCCGTTCGCGGTGACACCTACGCGAGCACACACGCTTGGAGAAGCGTTAGGGGCTGATACTTGCGAAGGGCGGATATCCTCAATACATGTCATCGAAACTTGGCTCGGCGCTGAGGGGTGGGCTCAGCTCGCTCCGAGTCTGAAACGCCGCGCGTCATCGCTCGTGAGTTTCTCCGCGGAAGGTGACGAAATCGACGCAGCTGCGGGTGCAATACTTGGCGAGGCGCTCGTGATGTGCACAAAACTCGAGACAGTACGGTTCGCGCGGAACCCCCTAGGAGACGCGGGTGCGGCGGCGCTTTCACGCAACGTAGCTTCATTCGCGGGTTTGACATCGTTGACGCTTTCGCGGTGCGACATCGGGGACGTCGGCGCTGCTGCTGTCGCGAAGGCACTCCCTGTTACCCTAATGATGCTCGACCTATCGAGTAACGAGATCACCGCGCTTGGACTGGGATATCTCTCAGCTGTGTGGCGAGAGGGTAAAGTTCCAGCGCTCTCACGCTTGAACATCAGCGGCAACGACATCGGACCGGGTGGTGGCGCCGAGCTTGCTGAGGCGCTGCCGACAGGAACCCCCGCGTTGGAATGTCTCGATCTTCGTGGATGTTTTCTCTCCGACGCTGGATTGCGCTGGCTCGCGCCCGCATTACCCTCGTGTGAGAACCTCGTGGAGTTACACCTGGGAAGCAACGGCGTCGGCGACGGCGCCGCCGCGGCGCTCGCGGAAGCGCTTCCAGGCATGTCTCGCCTTCGAGTCCTAGGCCTCGCGATGAACTCGATTTCGGGCGACGGCGGATGGGAACTCGTCGAAGGTATCGCGGCATGCAATTCGCTCGTTTCCCTTGACCTCAAGGGTAACGGGTTGGGTGATGACGGCGTTTCAGCGGTAGCAGACGTGCTCGCCGAGGTGCCGACGCTGGAGGAGGTAAACCTGTCAGGTAACGACGTCGGCGTCGAGGGAGCGCTCGCGCTGGTGGAGTTGTTCGAAGTCGACCTCCCCACACCGCGACCGTGGACAAACGGACTTAAGGTTATTCTCGAGGGCAATCCAGACGTTTCGGGCGATGTGAGAACAAAGTTGGAAACAGCAGTGAGCGGTGCGGGTGTTGAAGTGAAACTCTCCGCGTTGAAGGTCACAACGTCAGGGTTCGGGAGGTGAAGAGATTATTATTAGCATTATTTAGCGTTGACGCCTTTTTATTATTACGTATCGTGTCTATGCTCGGTTGCTCGCTCGCGTGCTCCTGGTGCTTCGTGGACTCGTGGGATGTTTCGGTGTTTTCAGCGCCACAGGCTTGGGAGCCGGTTTCGGCTTCTTCCTGTCCGGCTTGACCGGTCCGTTGAGCCTTTTCCCGATCCACTCGACTATTGATTCAATCACGCGGTCGCTCGTCGGTTTTTCGTGCATCAAGTCATGAAACACGTTGTCCACCCACTCCAGTGATTTGTCCTCGCACGCGGCTTCCCTGTACAGCATCGCGGAGCTCTCTGGGTCCGTCATCGGGTCGTCACGGCCGTGAAACGCGATGAACGGGATGTTCATCTCGCGTAGCTGTTTCTGAATGCGTTGCGTGCCGAGGTAGTACTCCGCCGCGACGCGACACCGCGTGCGTTTCAGCCCTGACGGCCACGTCAAAGGGTCAATCTCCACCTCCCGTTGGCTTTTCGGGAACTTCGTGTTCCTCGCCGTTTCCGCCAGCGGAAGCGTGGGCATGAACATGGAGATGATCGTGACCAGGGGAAGCAGGATCTTGTTGATTCCGCGGTTGGCCAGTTTTTGAAGGGACAACATCGGTGCCAGGAGCACCACGCCGTCCGCGAGGTTTTCGTCCCTAATCGCAGAGCTCACCACCACGAATCCGCCCATGCTCATGCCTAGCATGAACGATGGCAACTCCGGGCCAACTTCTTTCCTAACCAACGTCACGAAGTGCGAGTAGTCCGCCACCACGTTATCAAGCCGCTCGAAGTAGCATTGCTTGCCTCTCGCGAAATCCGACCGGCCGTGGCCTTGGTGGTCCATCGCGAACAAGCTGTACCCTGCTTTGTTGAAAGCTTCGACCCACGTTCCTTTGTAACTCGTTCTAATTCCCGGTGCCTTGACGCTGTTCAGGAGCTCGAACGTGGCATGCACGCCGTGTCCGTGGCTGAAGATAACCACGCCCTTGGGATCGGGGACTTCCCACGAGTAGAACTTCAAAGACAACCCTTCCGCGTTTTGGAAGCGCCCGACACGCGTCACCTTGCCTTTCTTAAGCGCACCGTTGTAGTCCCATTCTTCCTTGTTCCATCCCGACTTAGGGACGAACTCCATGTCGACGAACGTGATCAACGCGCGACTGGAAAGTGAGCACAAGGGAAGGCAGAGGCGCTTTGAGCGATCGACCATTTTATCCATTCAGTTTCCGACTCCTCTTCTGCCCGATGATGTCATTTCAGACTCAGGCGCGCTCGGCATGTTGCGAGCGGCGTGGAGGTGCGCGCGAGACGTGGATGTTTCCTCCCGACGGACGATCGATGCGCCACAGCATCTTTTGTCCCTGGTTCGGCGCATGAGCGCGCTGGTCCCTCCAGGCAAGTCCTTGGGCGAGGTAACTCACGTGGAGCTGTTGCAGAAGGAAGACAAAGACGCGGTGAGTGGGATCTGGCGCGAGTACCACACGGGAAAGGATGGGAAGATCGGAGTTACGGTTCATCCCAATGTCTACGCGCGGTTCCGGGACAGGAGCACGACGTGTCCCATGTTCGTCATGCCCCTGCACAAGTCTCCGAGCCAGTACCTGACCTTGGTGGCGCAAACAAACATGCCGTACTCGTCGTTCACCGCGATTGACGACTTCCGAAAAATGCAAGAGGCAGCGACGCCGATGCTCGCGGCGGCGCACTACCCCGAGCTCGTGGATTCCAAAAATCTGGCGCTCGTGCAGGCGACGTACGTGGATGCGGGCGCGGCGGGCGCGGCGGAGCACTTGACGTCGCAGGAAGCCACGCGTTTGGTGCGTTTGTGTCACTTGTTTTACGCAGAAGATGCGCTTTACGAAAAGTTCGTCAAGTCGTTCAACCACGCGCAGAAGAAGTTCGACTTTGACGCGCTCGTCGCAGAAGTGGCGAAACGAACGTGGAGCGACGATATCATTCAGTAAATGGGGTCGTGTACAACAGCCTTTATTTCAAACAAGTGGCGTCTTTTCTATTCTCTCAAACAAGGTGTCTTTTTTGTCAGCTTTCCCTTACACGTTTCGTATCCACTCCGTGGATATCTTCGCGGGGGTCCAGTACAGGACGTTTCGGCCGTTCGTGGCGCGTTCCAGTGTCGCGCGCGCCGATTCCGTTCCGCTGCTTGCACCGTTCAGGCACATGTTGATGATGGGTTCCACGACCGCAACGTCTCCGGTGATTTGGACGGTTCCCTGCGCGGTGGACCACCGACACCCTTGCGCGCAGTTCGCGCATCCTGTCGGGGCGGCGGAAAAAGACGCGGTCGCGCCGTTATCGTTCATGGTGATCACGATCTGGCCCATACCAGTTCCGCCGCCGTCGCCGCGCCACACGCCGTTGAGGGCGGCTACGACGTCCTGTACGGAGAGCGCGGCCGCGGCCGGGGGGATCGGCTCGACATTTTGTTGCGTCGGGACAGCGACTGGGACGGGAACGGGAACTGCTTGAGGATACGCAAGCGCGCGAGAGTTGAGGTACGGATCGTAGTCCCCGTAATATCCGCCGCCTCCGTAAATTCCGCGGCCTCCCCATCCGCCACCTCCTATGATGACGTTCCGTCCACCGCGGCGGATGAAGTTATTGCCACCGTTCCATCCCGGGCGTCCAAATCCGTTGTTGAAGCCCCGGCGTCCAGTGGAAGCGCGGGCAACGCCTCCGCCGCCGACGCGAACCGCGCCAGCGCGTCCACCGCCGCCGCGGTGACCTCCACCACCTCTTCCTCCTCCACGACGTTGGAGGAGTTTTCGACTGCCGCCAGACGTCACAGGCTCATCGAGCTCCGCGTGAAACGGATCAATAAAGATTGAAATTTGCTGCAGCACGGGTAAAACGTCCAGGTCTTCCTCCTCCGCGGCTGGCGCAGGGGCGACTCCATTTTTTGCGTTTGCCTCGGCGTACGCTTGTTTGATTTCGTCAAACACGTCTGGTTGCAAAATGCGCGTCTTGCCGTCGGCGTCGAACACGTCGACACCGGCTGGCAGGCGGAACCGAAGCTCGTTGGCTTCAGGGTTGTACGTCGCAGCGCCGAGCACTCCGCCGAGCAGACGTCTGTGAGGAAGTGTGCTTGAGGTTCCTGATCGGTGCACGAAGTGTTGGGCGATATCAGCGGGCAGCTCCCCGGCCATGATGGCGTTTGGGGGGTTATCTCCTGCGAAGAAGTCATTAACCAGTGAGTAGTTGAAGAACTCGTTTATGGGAATAGCATCCATGGTTCGGTACGGGCGGTCCGCGAAGCTCACGATGGTTTCGTGTACGCCCTTCAACAACAACGTGGCGCCGATGATACCGCCGTCTTCCTTGTTTTCGATAAAAGTCGCATTATTTGCTTGAAGCACGAACAGAAGGTCCACGGAAGGGGGGGCTTGGTCGTCGCCTGACGACGAAGGTGGAGGCGCTGGATCTTCTCCGGCTAACAGGCCTCGGATGGATACCTCCGGCCACATGGCCATCTGCTCCAGCTGCGCTTTCGTCGCCTGTGAAGGAGGAGGGCTGGCACCCTCCACGGCGGTGACGGAAAGTTGAACACAAAGACAGGCTCCGAGGAGCACGCGCGTACACGAAAAAGGCGCCCACACGAAACGCCCCAGGGGGCGGCGACACGACGTCATGGTCGTCGGCGATTAGCGATGCTACTTCCGGCAGTAGAGTCGCGCGGGGGGTTGTGGCGTATGTCGAGAGGCTGACGCGGCGAAACCTTTCGTGCGCGTCACGTCCAAGGCTATCCTCGTCGTCGCGTCCAAGGCTATCCTCGAAACGTTGTCGCCAAAACGCTCTTTTCGTTGGGGAAAGTGTTGGACTGCGCGTGTATATATTAGCTAGCTACGATAGATAAATAATGCGTGGTCTGTGGATCAGACCATAGTCTAAGAGTCATTTTACCCGAGTTTACATCACCATGCACAGCCATTCGCGAGGACGTGGCCGCGGATGATTCCCGTCTCCCGGCTCGTGGTGGAGCGCTCCCTCTATACGCGCTTCGATTCGCGCAACAACGGGAAGGTGGTCCGACGTGAGTATATCTTTCGCGGAGGTGTACACGTCTGCACCTGTTGGACACATCACCGCCCCCTTTCCCGCAGTGCGCCACATCACCCGGTCTGTCCACGACGGCACTCGCTGTTTCTTTGAGGTGTCGTACGTATCGACGGTCCCTCTGTTCACTTTGTACGTCGGCGGAAAGTCCAGGGTACCCTCATTCCACCCCTGGAACGACCGCCCAGCGGTGCGCTCAATGTGTAACTGGTCGTTCGCCCGCATCACATCCAGCATCCCGCCCTCCAGAAGCATATCAACCGCTTTCCGATTGCCCTCCACTCGGTAATTCAAATCCCCGAGGAAAACGCTCAGGTCGAACCCGTCGGCGGCGCTCCACCCTTTGCGTTGGAACATGCCGCCGAACTTCGGCGCCGCCGGCGTCGGACGCCCAGCGTCAATTGGCGAGGCGTTTGTGTCAGTGTCCTCCACGAACGCGGGCGCAGGTGCTACTGCGTTGCCCTTAATTTTCTTACCCTTCTTTTGTTTCATAGGCGTCGCCCTTCGCTCGTACTTTAGCTTTTCCCGACCACGCGGCGCGAACATCGTGCGGACGATGCGGTGGTAATCCGCGTTGCGTTGCTCGACGTTTTCCGTGTGCGCGGCGAGGTGCGCGTTTATGAAGCACAACCTGGCGCCCGCGTATTCGAACGATATCCCCACCCCTCCTTTGTTCCCGATGACGTTCCCCAGGCCGCAGGAAACCGCGTCGCGCCGCACATCCCTCACCATCGGCAACAGTTCGCGGCGCAAAAACACGTCCATCTGGATCCAGTCCCCTGGTTTCAACGAAACGCCGGCGAGATGAACGAATTCGTCGTCGCCTCCCAGCGCGTCCAGCACAACGTTTGCGAACCCATCCATCGCGGGGGCTTCCTGAACGCCCACCACGAGCACGTCACACCGCGTGCCGTCGTCGTCGCCGCCGAAAAGCGGCGCGAGCATGGGAGTCAGGTCCCCGGGGAACTTTCGTGTGCACATGTTCCAAGTCACGGCGCAGACGCCAAGCCGCACGGGGTTGGCTTTATACGAGACGTGCGGCTTCGCGATGACGAAATGGATGTTCGGCGCCGCCACGAGCTGCCCTGATGAGACCTTCGTGGGTTTCGGGGAGTCGTGACTGGGCTTTGACGCAGCATCGTCAAGGTTGTCGCTCGACGACGCGCCGTCCATTGACCGTAGCGTGTCCGGCGCCCCTGAAGGTGACGTCAGCTTATCGCTCGACGGCGCCACCTCCCCTACGTCAGCTCGCCGCCGGAGCACCGCCAACGGTCCGGCCAGCGCGCTCATGGCGTCGGCGCGCGCCCCCCGCCTCTGGTCCAACCAAGCAGAAGAAGTGGCAGGAGTCAACGGGCTAAAAGTTTTGGGACGACATGACATCTTACAAAGACAACGTTTTCTCCAACGCCACAGCGGCTCTACCTCTCCCAATCACTACCCCTTCAAAAACCTCCACTCGTTGTTGTCGTACTTGTGCAGGAAGAGCGACACGCGCTTTCCGGATTTCGCCACTTCGTATCGGCACCGCTCGACGATTACGGGCTTGAACAGTTTGGGCACGAAGAAGCGATAGGTGGTTTTCTCGCCAATGGCGAAAACCTCGACGGACCTTTCGTCAAACGCGACGCGGACCTTGTCCGAACATACGGTTTCTGGTAACGTAAGGCGAACCTCCAGGACGAAGTCATCGTCGATGGTCTGATACTGTGCAAGCTCTTGCATTTTAGGCTTCACGGGTGGCGTGACGATGTTGTCGTTGATGGGACTGAACTCTAACCCTCCCGGCGCGCCTGTCAACTCCCGCGCGTCCATCAGCGCACGGCCTGCCCGCAGGTGTTCCGGAACAAGACGCAACTTCAAAGGCACGCCCTCCGCATCCGTCTCCCTCGTCGTCGTCGCTTTCAGCGTTACCGTCTGCGCCTCCGTCAGACCCCGGGCGTATGGGTCCTTCCCGCGACGTTTCCGCGCCGCGTGCGCGCGCATCGCAAGCGCGACGGCGCACGCGGCGATTCGGGTCCCCGCGGGCGAGTTTGTCGCCGGTCCCACGGTGAGCACCGCGTACCGCCCCACGAAATAAAGAGGAAGCCCCGGCCACCGAAGCGGTCCCATCGCTTCCGGCGAAGCCGCGCCTTTGCCTTTTCCTGAGCCGAGGGTATTGGAGTTTGAATCCTCATCCTCATCCAAATCGTCGTCCTCGACGAGCACGGGCAGCCCGCCGACGACTCGCCCGGCATCGTCTGTTCGGTCCAAAAGGTTTTGCAGAACGGGATCGCGAGACGCGTCGATTTTGTCACCGCACGCTGCCCACACGATATCAGCTTCCAGGGTGTGAGATGATGTCGTGCCAGATGATAAATCCAGGCGCCACTTCTTGGTCTCCGCGCACCAAGTCACTTGGTCCACCTCGGTGTGTTCCGTAACCGTCACCGCTTCGTTTGCGGCGGCGTCAAAGGCGAGGGTGTGGACGGACGCTTTTGTTTCCTTTCGAAACAAAACGAGCCGAGTTTCGGGATTGGAAACGGCTTTGAATTGCCCAATACCTTTGTTGCCGTAAAACGAGACGTCGCACTCGCGGTCCTGAACGGTGACTTTTCCGCGGTGCACGATGGTAACCCGGGACGCGCCGCGACGCCGCGCCGCGGCGGCGAGCGTAAACGCTGTGGCGCCGCCGCCCACGACGACGACGGCGCGATCTTTCAAATCGGAAACGGTCACGTCCACGTCATGCGCCACGGCGAGTGAAGAGTCGACGTTGTTGTTTTGCACCTTCCGAGCCTCGGTCATCCAGCTAGGTTCCACCGGGACGTGCCACGCGCCGCCGTGGGCGACCTGCGCGGCGACGATGGTACCGCCAGACGCGAGCGTCGCGCGAAGCCCGCCGCCCGGTACGGGGTCAACCCGGACGACGCGGTCGGCAAGAACACGCACGCGCTGGAACCGTGAGTCTTGACGCACGCGTGAGCCGCAATACTCGGCGAAGACGCGACACGAGGGGACGGGGGCGTGGTCGTCATCGCCCGCGAAGACGTCTTCTTTTCGATTACCTCTTTTCTCGGCAAACGAGCGCAGGCCATCGGCGTCGGGGAAAGGTATCATAGAGATGGAGGACCGCACGTGCGTCGCGCCCATCCCCATGACGCGCAGCGCCCACGACTCGAGCCACTCACCCGATGGATCCACGACTATCGCACCGACGAGGGCGCGCTCGGAAAGGTGCGACACGAGGGTCATGGAAGCGCGACCGGTGCCGATGACGAGGAGCGGCGTCGTCTCATCTAGCGGCGTCGTCTCATCCGCTACATCTGTGGGATTCGGTAGTTCGGTGGAAGCGTGCGGAGGGACGGGAGACATCGTGGGAGACATCGCGTCGCCAAGCTCGTGTCTTATTCGGGGAGGTGACGCTCCACTGGTCGGGTTTTTCGCGACGTGCGGCGCGGTGCGGTGCGTACTGGACATCGCCGGTTGGACAAACAGAGGGTCAAAAGGCGTTTTTCGGACGTTCCGAGGTGACAGGCAAATCATTGGTGCTGACTTGTCACAATCCCAGAATCCGATTCGGGAATCACATCTCGACGCACCTTGACGATGCCACGTGCAGAGGAGACCTGATATAGAATACAGCCTCGCGGTAACGCCGATGAACGATGTGGGCGGGGATGACGAGGGTTTTTGTGATCCAAGAGAAGGACAAACCGGCACGCTGTGGGTGGTGGAGGCCACTAAGAAATGGAAGTGGCTTGCTGAAAAGATCGAAATTTACCTACACCAACGCGCCAAGAATCATCCCGAGTATGGTTTCGCGATGCACTCGTATCGGTTCGACTTCCCGTTCAGGAAGCCGTTCACTCACCGCACTGAAGAACAGGTTGTCAACAACTGTGCGGCGTTCGGGATCCCAGTCGTCGAAGGAACGCCCTTGGCGCAACTGCAGAGGGAACTCGAACTCTTCAACTGGCGCACGCACCTGAGGCAAGTCGGTTGGCGGGAACGCGCGTTCACGGTTTTCGAAGACAAAGAGATGGTGGAGTTGGAGGGGGAGTTGGCCGCGAACAAAACGAAGCTAGGACCAAACCTCGAAGTAGGCGACATCATCCAGTACGAATGCTGCTTTTCGCGAGGCTTGATGCATGCTATCACGGTCATCGGAAAACGCGAAATACCGCGATAGCACACCTAGCACCGTTGGGTGATATATACGATTCGACGTTTAAATCGTAAAGCTACTACATGTGCATAAAAATCCACGCGTCACCTGACGTGCGCTCTACGCACCCACCAGCGGGTCGCCGCCCGCTCCCAAAATAATTGCTCATTTGATTTTAAGTCCGAGACCCTCCATGGTCTTGGTGTACATCGCCTCGTCGTCGCGCTTGAGGTACCTGGTGAGCCTCTGCCTCTTTCCCAAAAGCATTTGCAACCCCCGCTTCGTGGCGTAGTCCTTCTTGTTTTCCAAAAGGTGCTGCGTCAGGGATTCGATGCGCTTGGTGAGAAGCGCGATTTGGAGCGACGAGCTCCCAGTGTCGTTGGGGCCGGTTTTGAACTGCGCAATGTCCGCATCACCCAAGCTGGGGCGGGACATCTTGTTCGCCCCAACAACCTGGAGGCGTCCGCGGCCTGGAGAGAGAGGAAATGGGGAGGAAAGAGACACGGTCAGTGGTTGCGGCGAGGTGTTGAAAAATGCCAATTCATTTATACTGGCAAACCCTGAGCGATAGGGTTTTGTCGCGGCGGAGACGCGCTGGGTACGACGCCGCGACGCGCGTTCGAGACGCAGTCCACGCTAAAAGTCGCGCGCCCACACTATCCCGTGTCATGCGGTACCGTCAGAGCAAAATAATGAGCAGAGTGCCGTCGGTGGTCCGTGGCAGGGCGTCATGCCGGTCGCACGGAGCCGACGGCACTTTCCGAGAAGACGCGAAATCGCCAAATCGTCCATGAGTCGGAAAGAGCCGCATTCTTACCAGTCGCGCCGGACGAAGAGGGGGTGGCGGTGCGAATGGTCACCGGCACCATAGAGGTCATCATAGCGGCCATCTTGGCGTATCGATTTGACGTGACAAGCGGGTGAGCGTGTCGACTGTGGAGGAGAGTGGCGCGGCATTTGCTTTTTTCGACGTGTTCGCTTTGGATAAAGTGGCGTAGCACGCCCGAGGTTTTTACAACTGCAGAAAACTCGTCTGAGAATAATCTGTCGCTTCAGAGTTGGATGGCGTCGTTCCCGAGGTCCCTGATCCCGCCTCCGGCGCGATGGCAGGGCCAGGCTGCGAACGTCGGCGTGGCGGACTACGAGCCCGAGAACACCAACGTGTTCATGCGACTGTATTACCCCACGGAACGTGCGCCCTCACGCATCAGTCGAAATCTATGGGTGCCAAACATCCACTACGCGCACGGGATGGCGCACTTCTTAATCGACTTCACCAACCCGAAGCGCACGTGGTGGCAGAAACTCATCGCACGCGCAGCGTATCTCATCGGGCACGTCTCCAACACATTGTTCGACACCATTCCCGTGTCCCTGGATGCCCCTCCCATTACTGACAAGCGGATGCCTCTTGTCGTCTTTAGCCACGGCCTCGCGGGGACGAAAAACATGTACAGCGCGTTGTGCAGCGCGTTGGCGTCGCAGGGCTACCTCGTCGCCGCGGTGGAGCACAGAGACGGGAGTGCTTCGTACACCCGAATCGTGAAAAATGGGGTTGTCAAGCACAAGCCGTACGTGCACACGGACGGAAACTTCGCATGGCGTTTGGAACAGGTTGGAAAGCGCGCCGCGGAACTGGAGATTGTGGTACAAGCGCTGACTGGTAGTACTCAACCTCGAAACGTGGGATCGAAATTCGACATCTCACAATTAAGTGGAGCCATCAACGCGACAAATCTCACCGCCATCGGGCACTCGTTCGGAGGCACCACGGTGTTAGCGTCTCTGGCAAGGGAAAATAAAATAAAAAATGTCGTGTTGCTCGATCCGTGGACGGCGCCGTTCGGGCCGTGTTTGGAAAAGGACTCAGATCACCCGCTTATTTTAGCCGCCAAAGCGAACGTCCCTACATTCATCATGAACTCGCATAGGTGGGCCTCAGATTTAACGCCGTTTTACGCAAATGCCACCGCGGCGTGGGTAGAAACCGAGGTGCACGACTCGAAACACCAGGACTTTTCCGATTTGCCGTTAAGAATGCCAGCGCTCGCTACACGAATCGGCATGAAAGGCGCGGTTGATAGTAACCTTTTCTTCGACCTGAAACTGGGCTTGATCGACTTGTTCCTGGAACACGTGGAACGTTTAGATGAACACGAGACACTGGGGAAGAATGTGCGCGAACTCGCACAGCAGTACGAGGACGTGCGCGTGGACGTGAAACACAAGTAGTTACGTGATGTGTGTGAATATCAAATTCTAGTCTAGTCTAAACACCGAACCCTGGAGCCCCCCCTAGCGGAGGCAGCCCGTGCCCGGTGTCGTACACGTTGAAGTTGGCATGAATATTGACTTAATCGTTCTGTAACAGCCCTTGGTGCCTTAAGTGCGCGGCGGAGAACGAGTGCGGGTGTAGGCCGTTTAAATGGTTGGGAAGGATCATGCGGTCGTGCGCGGCTTGGTCTAAACCCGGGGGGAGTCCAAAGTATTTTACGTTACCTAAACCGTACGCCCCTGCGCCCCCATTCTGCCTCCGCTTGAACCACATCGTGACGTTCTTCTCGCTCATCCCGGTTGCGGTGGCCAAAGCGTGTCTGGTTTTTATACACGGCGCCGGGTTTTGAACAAACGCCGCTTCCAGGATTTTACTCTCCTTCGTACCCACGGCGCCTTTTTGAGTCTTGTGAGGACCTTTCGTGTCTTTTTTCTTTGTTTTTTTGAAGGTATTTGGATTGGTACTTGGTGAGTCGGGCTGTTGATCCGACTGCTGATTCACGTTGTCACCTCCTCCATCCATCCCATCCTCCCCTAGTCGCTTTACTTTCGGCGGCCGTCGTTTGTTGTCGAACCATCGGCGGACTTGCTCTAAATCCAAATCCGGTCCGAGCTGATTCAGCCCGGGAACCATCGCCGCGCACTCTTTCGGCTTCCAGTATTTCTTCTCCTCGAACTTGTCCAGAAGAACTCGGGTTTGCTGTTCCGTGAGTTTCGTACGTACAAGGCGGCCGGTCTCTTTGGAGATGAACGACTTGTTACGCGGACGTTGCGGAGGTTGCGCTCGCGCGCCGGCGGTGTCATCATTCCCAGCTTTGCTCTCCGCCCGCTTGCGCTTTTTTCCCCGAATCTCTCCAACAAGAGGCACGAGCTGCTTTCGCACCGCGGGGCGTTGTATGAAGTCCGCCAAAAGCGAAACCGCGTCATCGGACAGCTTAGGTGCGGTGTACGCACCGGGCGGGAAATCAGGCGTGTGCGCGGCGCTGTTCAGATAAATCTGGAGGAGGGGTGTGGTTAGAGAAAAAGTACACAAAAAAGGGAAAATCTAAATTGAGGGTGGTTCGACGACGTCCAGGTGCGCTCCGCACCACCGCACTTACCTCCATTTTCCTCATTGTTTCTTGTTTCGTCGATTCTGTTTGCTGTAAATACGGCTTCCGTCCGGATACCTGCAGCGATTTCGGTTCCTTGACGACTCTTCGTGGTGCCAGGATTGGCTCGTCGTCCTTTCTCCTTGTCTCGTCGTCTTCGTCCAGGTCAGAGACGTCGGAATCGTGCTCCTCCTCAGGCTCCTCAATGAGTGACCGAGACATGAAAGTCGAGGACATGATAGCCTCCACCATCGTGCAGAGCGACCAGCCCGCAAGGGCTCACGCGCGGTCGTAACACTGCGGCGTGGGGAGAGGGTTACCCAAACCCACCAATTTCACTTTTTGAGTCAGGCCAACTTGCCCTATCAAGGTGACCGAGCAGAACCTTTCATCTGTATCCAAGCTCTCCGGTAATTTGATAGGAGGTATAGCCGATCAAATCTTATTTTGCCAACTCACTGAGGTCTGATCGTGAAAACGCGTGACGCACCACAACACCACGCTCGGGCGCTGGTTCGAGAACGTTGACGCCCCCCCGTGAGTGCGGGGGTTGGGATGTCGCACGGTGATGACCCGGCGGATAAAATGAACGCGGCTGCGGCGTCCTTCACGTTCAAGCCAGCCGCGCAGGCGTTCGTTCCAGGAGTAGCCTCAGCTACTCCCTTATACCCGCCTTCGCGATCAGGATACGTGGACGACCTGGACCGCGGTGCGGAGCAGCCAGCTCCCCCGAAAAGGCAGTCCTTCGCCGATCTCGGGCTTGATTCGCTGGGCTTTGTTTCCGACGAAGAAGAAGGCGACGCGGGGGACAATGACACCGCGTCTCCGTTGACGAAACAACGAAGAGATGAGGTTGTGCAACAACTGGAGGGTGGGATGCTGTACAATCAGCAGCGCGCGGCGAGCGGCGAGTACCAAGGGTACCAGCCCCCCGAGTTCCACCCGAACGCGAACGAGTTCCATCCACAAGTAGCACATGCAAGTGAGTACCACCCGCATCAGCAGGAGTACCACCCGCACGCAAACGAGTTCCACCCGAATCACGCCCCCGAGCAGTACGGGTATTACCCGCGGAATGGGTACGACGAGGGTGGATATCACGGCGACGGGTATCACGCGGATGCATATCACGAATCGTACGGGATGGACGAGCACATGAACGAAAGCGAGTTCCTTCAGTTTCTAATGGAGAGCTACCAGGGGTATTCGCTTGAATCCCTAACAGAGCTGTTAGAGGCGAACAACGGAGACATCGCGCTGACCGTGGAAATTCTCGCGGAACTCGACGTGGAAGTCGAGCCGCCCGAACCGCCTGCGCTTGACGACGAATCCACGTTCCCCACGCTTGGGGGAGGTGGGGCTGCTGCGCCCGCGCCCTCTACGGCTCCACCGGCGCCGCCTCCGAGCACCTCTCCTAGTGAAGAACCATTCACTGGGTTCACCATCTCGGGTGGGATGTCGAACGTGCGCGAAGGCGTAAGCGGAGGCGGAGCGCCTGGAGCGAGGGGCATTGACGAAAACAGAAAGTTCGCCGACCGTCTGCGCACGACGGCGCCTGCGCAACAAGCGGAAACGCGCGGAAGCGTTACCGTGGGTTACGGCAGCGGGAACTTCTCAGGAAGGCGCGTGGCGTCTTCGCAGCCCTGGGTAGAAACCGGCGACGCGGTGTCTCACATGTACGCCACGACGCGGGAAGACGCGAAGGGACATTTGCGGGCGCGGAATATGTGCTTCCAACAAGCCACGCAGGCGTACCTTTCTGGAAACAAAGCGCTGGCGAAGGATCTTTCGCGAAAGGGACGCGAACACGCGCGTTTGATGGCTGCGGCGCACGCCAACGCGGCGGAGAATATTTTCCGCGAACGAAACACGGGGGTGGGAGGCTCCGGGCCGCGGATGTTCGACCTGCACGGCTTGCATGTCCAGGAAGCGCTTTCGGTGTTGCACCGCGAACTCGGCGAGTGCGCCGCGCGAGGTGACGGCGTAGCGCACGTGCTCGTGAGAACAGGCCACCATACCAAAGGCTCGAGAACGCCCTCGCGGCTACCCGGAGCGGTGGCGGAGTACCTCGCGCATCGACGTGTTCGGTTCTGGGAGCCACAGCCTGGGATGCTCGAGGTTGACGTCGCTTCAGGTGACTTTTTCAGTTAATTTAATTATTTGAATACAATCGTTTTCCACCTCCCCACTCACTACAGTTTCGACGCGTGCGCCGTGCCCTCCGGCGCTTTGAGGTGCTTGTCCAGGAAATCGCTCGTCTCCGCGAGCACGTGTAGCACTGATTCCAGCCCTCTGGTGGAGTGCGACTCATGCGGCAGGAGCACTAGTCTTGCGTCGGCGCCGTTGCCCTTCAAAGCGGCGAAGAAGCGCTCTGATTGAATGACATTCGTCCCGCTGTTCGTGTCTTCCTCACCGTGAATCAAAAGAATGGGTTTCTTGATAATGTTCGCGTGCATGAACGGCGACATCGCTTGGTACGTCTCCGGGGCTTCCCACAACGTCCTCTCTTCCGACTGAAACCCGAACGGGGTTAACGTCCTGTTGTACGCCCCAGATCGAGCTACCGCGCACGCGAACAAATCAGGCGCGTGCGCCAACAAGTTGGACGCCATGAACGCGCCGTACGAGTGCCCCCCAACCGCGACGCGCGCGGGGTCGCACACCCCAAGCCGCGTGGCTTCATCCACCGCCGCCCTTGCACCTGCAACAAGCTGCTCAACGTAAGTGTCGTTGGGTTCCACGCCCTTGTCCGCGTCGCCAATGATGGGCAAGGACGGCCCTTCCAGAACCGCATAACCCCGCGCGAGCCACACTAACGGCGACATCGGCGAAATCGACGTGAATCGGTTCGGGGAGTCGCGGAGCTGTCCCGCCGCCTCCGCGCTGTTGAACTCACGTGGGTACGCCCACATGATCGTGGGCAGCGGGCCGTCCTTTTTCGCGTCGTAACCTGGGGGGTTGTACAAAGTAGCGTTGAGATCCACGCCGTCCGTTCGTTTGTACCGCAAAATTTGTTTCGGCGGGTCCACGATTGACGGGTGCGGGTGCGGAAAGTCGCTGATCCTTCGCGGAGTGAGGTCATCAGATCCCCCCCCTAGCTCCAAACTGTAGTACTGAGGATTCTCACTCGGGGTTTCCCGTGACAGGAGGATTTTCAAACTCTCCATGGTGATGGGCGCGCCGTGCGCGTCGCTAATCACGGACCCCGGGCGTTCCAGCGCACCTTTTCCAGCGCACTCCCACAAACGTTTCGTCTCCCCTGTATCCAGGTTGAGCAGATCAAGAAAAGGCTTGTCCCCGGTGTCACTAGCGCCGTCGCCCTCTAACAGCAAAATCGCGTCGGTTTTCCAAACACTAGCGGGCTCGGGTTTCATCCTAACCGTTGAGGTTTCTTTATCACCGTTTTCTTTCGGCACTTTCGGGGGTACCCACCCGTCGGTGGGCAACGGCCCTTCTATTTGCGCCAGTAAATACGTCCCGTCCGGCATTCGTCTTGACAGCGGCGAACCAGGCTCGTCGTAGCTGTCTTCGTAATCCCTGTCGTACAGCAAGCGTTGTGGGCGATCGCTGCGGCCGAACGTATCCACCACCCACGCGCGAATAGTACGCGTTTTGTACCAGGACTCGTACAAAATTCCCAACCCGTTCGCGCCCCAGGAAACGCCTCCGTATCGCAAATCCGTTTGGAATCGAGCCGTGCCGTCTGATTTCGGACCTTTCTCCATATCCACGACGTACGTTATGTCCCTTGGGGAGGCCTCGATTCGGGGGTCGCCTCCGTCCTGCGCTTCTGTCCAATACAACTCGCACGGCTTGTCCGGCCGCCAGTTCACGCCCCTGGGGCCGGCGCGGCAACTGTTGTGCACGATTGGAATTTTATCCGCAAGAGGCAGGTTTGACACCTCACGTACGGTTTCACCGTTTCGGTTGACGACCCACACCCGCTTCGGGAACCGCCCGCACGGAATTTCATAAGAGAAAGGTCGCAGAAGCTCCTCCATGATCACGAACTCGCCGTCGGGTGACGGGTCGCACCGCGTGTATAAACGCGGCGCGCCGTCGCCGAACGGAGAGACCTCCCCCGTCTGCGTGTTGACTTTCACGAACTGCGAGCTTCCGAAATACTCAAACAGATCCGCGTCGTGCCCGTCCTTCAGGAGGTCGGCGTACGTACGCGCCTGTGCGACGACCCCCCCGGTGTTGGTCTGCACGCGCGGCCCCCGAGGGGTAGGCGACCGTGCCGGGCGAACAGCGCGGTTCTCGGGCACCACGCACACCGCTATGGTGTTCGTGTCCAGCCAGCTGTAGCTTTCGAACAAGGTGTTCAACCCACGGCCGGGAAGCAAGGGTCTACAGATCATCGTAGCAACGTCGGCGATCCAAAGCTCGGGCGGCGCTCGTTCATCATCAGGCGTGTCCGGTCCGGCGAACCGGACTGTAAACGCAATCGACGCGCCATCCGTCGCCCAGCTCACGTAGTTGATCGTTGCACCGTTCGGAATACCGGTGAACTCTGTGTACACGCCAATCTCGGCTTCGCACGTCGGCATCGGGCCGATCGCCATGCCGGTGTTGCCGGACATGCGCGAGCGGCTGTTTTGCGTCTCGTCGATGCGCAAACCGGCGAGTTTCAACTCGGGGCGCGCCAGTTCCGAAACGAACGGGTAGGGCGGTGGTTTCATCGTGTACAGAAGCTTGTCGCGTTGCGGCGAGATGCTGATCCCCGGGCTTTGCGGGCGTTCCACGAATTGCGCGACATCAGACGGAGGGGACCGGTACGCCTCGCCCTCGTCATCCCCAGCCGCGGTGGCCATCACACGCACGGATCGACGAGACAGGGGGACACCGCGTTGTTGCCGAGAAAGGGGCGTTGCTGACGCGGTGGGCACCGTAGATTTGAAGCTCGTCGATACCCGTGCGATGGACGACGCATGGTGGCGACGCATGGTGGCACGCGAGACGTGAATGCCAGTCGTAGATGAAGCTCTGGCGAAGCGCACTGCCGTCGACACGAGTCGCACGGTCGCCATGCTCTGTGGCCTGCGTGGTGCGTTATGACCTGAAACGACAATTGACGCATCTGAAACTGCTCGTCACCAAAGCAACTGTTATCGCCCGTGCCGATGAGTATTGGACCTTCAGTGGTTGGGCGCGCCGGGTGGTTGAGGAGCGGCGGAACGAAGATGCGGCGTGCGCTCATGGTAGCCGCCGGGCGGCGGCTCGTGTGGAGACACGATGCCCTCGGGGCGTGCGTGGCGAGGAGCGGCACCGCCGCCGGCGCCCGAGGGGCGTCTTCATCGACATCGAGCGACGCCGATGCGCTCCCGGCGGTGGTTGAAGACCGCAGCTTGCGCGCGTTGTTCGACGAGGACGGTGACGATACGCCTCCTGTTCTCCCCGCGGCATTACGGGCGCCTGATGCCCTCGTCTCCCTGCTCACCGCCCGGGACGGCGACGCCTTCCTTGACGGCGTTCATCGGCTGTCGACGCGTTCCGAAGGCATCGTCGAGCTCCCCGAGTCCCTGCAGAACGCGGTGCGTATAGCGGTGCGAGACACCGGGGCGACGCATCGACAGGTCAAGGCGAAAGGGCGGAACTTGCTGGAGTCCCTCAAAGCGGTTTCCCGAGGGGTGATTTCGTTGGACGGCAACGACGGCGGGGACACCGAGGGCGGTGATGCTAACGTGAAATCGTGGCTCAAAAAACAAAAGACGGAAGACGAGGACGACCCGCTGGGTTTCGGAGGCAGGGATGGAAAGGTTGGGCCACAGAAACAAGACCGGATGCGAGACGTGGAGTGGGGCGTGCGTCTTTCGCCGAAAAAGCACGCCCGGGTCATGGAAGGTCTGGAGCAAAACGCCGCGACGCGCGCGAACTCGGTGAAAGGAAAAGGGAAAAAAACAGAATTCAGAAAAGAACACACGGGCGCCGCGACGTACGGTCCGCTTGAAGCCGCGGCGTACGCTGTGGCGAGGTTACCGATGACGTTCGGCGCGCAGCGACGGGCGATGCTCGAGCTGAAAGACCGGTGTCCTGAATTCGTTCCGAAAACGCTTCTGGATTTCGGCGCAGGACCGGCGCCGTCGCTGTGGGCGGCGCGCGACGTGTTCCAGCAGTCCTTCGGCGTCGGCGGCGACACAAATAGCGCCGGCTACGAAAAGTCATCCGCCACGCTCGTGGACGCGTCGCCGAGCATGATGACCTTTGCGCGAAGGGTTGCGAAGTCCGCGGGCGATGCAGTTGATTTACAAGAACTGGGGCAAGGCATGGGCTTCCTTTCCAAACCCTCTGGACGACCTATGCCCGAGCCGCACCCGTGGGGCGAATCTGGAGCGGTGAAAACAGTCGCGTCCCTGCGGTCGTTGCACTCGAAAGCATCCTTCGACCTGGTCGTCGCCGCGTACTCGCTGGGCGAACTCGTTACGAATTTGGGCGGGAGCGGTGGGCTAGCTCCGCCGGGTGATGCAACGCAATGGCATCGGCGCTTGGATGATACCGTCACGGCCCTGTGGTCCAGGGTCGCACCGGGAGGGGCGCTGGTGATTGTCGAGCCCGGAACACCAAACGGATCGCGCTTGGTCCGTCGGGCGCGCGCGCGGATGCTTGAGCAGGAGCGCGTCGCGGCGGCAAGAAGGAAACGAGGCAAGGGTGAGGATGCATTGGATGATGCGGACGAAATCGAACAAAGCGAAATCAACGCGCACGTCGTCGCGCCTTGCCAGCACGACAAAACGTGCCCCATGGACGGGCTGCCCACGTGGTGTCACTTTTCGCAGCGCGTGAAGCGCTCGGAGATGCACCGCCAGATGTTGCCGCGCGGGAAAGGCGCGCAGCACCAGGACGAGCGGTTCTCATACGTTGTGCTTCGAAAGTTGAGTCGAGCGCGGGCCAGGGAGGAGAACACGAAACGCGCGGAGAGGATAGCGCAGGGGGAGTGGCTCATGGACGAGGAAAAGGAAGAGGAGGACGAAGAGGCTGGGATGGACGCCGAGGAAATCGTGGAGCGTCGTGCGATTGAGAAAAATATGAGATTTTCACGCGACGTCGACGACGTCATAGGGACGATGGAGAGCGAGGATAACCTTGGTGAAGACGTAGAAGATTTGAAAGATGCCGACGAAGAAGAAGAGTATAAAGAGTACGAGTACGAAAATCCTTTAGCGGATGCCGTGGCGTTGGCGAGCGCGCACCAGTGGGGCCGTATGGTTCGTCCGCCGATCAAACGCAGCGGGCACGTCATCGTCGACCTTTGTTCAGCCGATGGTAAACTCAAGCGACAGATAATCGCCAAATCAAACGCGTGGGAAGGCGGCGTTGGGAAAGGTGGGTACAAAGCCGCGCGCAAGTCGAAGTGGGGGGACCTCTGGGCGTACGACGACCCCAGACGACTCACGGAGATGAAGACGATCGAACAGACGAGCGAGCTCGAGGAGTTCTTCAGCGACTTTGCAGACTTCGATGCGGACGAGCTTGCGAGCCTTACGTCCGGCGAGGACGACTTGGGACGGGAAACACCCGTCGGCGTGGGTGGCCCGAAAAATCCATTCACGAAAGCAAAACGCCCTGAAGTCGTCCAGCAGTTCTTCGAAATGGAGAAAGAGCACGGCATCGAAACACTCGCGGAGATGATGGATGAGCAGGACGGGGACCACGAAGGCAGTAAGGGGGACTAAAATTAAAACTAGATTTTCTCCTCATCCTATAAGACGCTACCTGTCCCGCCCGCCTCGCATACCTCCGTGCGTGAGCCCATCTGTGCTTGAAGATCATGCATGTTTTTCTCGGCGTCTCCTCGTTCGAAGCCACAGTCGTGGTGCAGCGCCCTCGACGACGCATGAAACGACTCCTCCCTCCTCGTTCCTTTTCAGCCAGCCAACCTCCGGGGTCGCACGACCCCAGTTTCGGAGAAACCATACCCTCACACAGAGGCGAGCAGTACGATGCGAACGACGCACGAGTCTCTCATGCCGCACGCCCACATCATGACATGTCCGCCTGCACGTTCTTCGCCCCGTCGTTGTCTATCCTCGGCTTCGGCGCGCTGCGTCGCCTCGGCGGAATCGTGAGTGCCGCGGAGCACAAGACGTGTCTTTTCATAACAAGTGACCGCCGGGACGACGCCGCGGGGGTGATTCCTTTGACCAAGAGAACCCTGTTAGAGGCGGGCGTGCGCATTGAGGTGTACGATGAAGTAGAACAGAACCCCACTACGCAACACGTGGACGCGGCAAGGATCATGTGCGAAGAAATCGGCGCAGACAGCATCGTTTCAGTCGGCGGGTCGTCATGCCATGATGTGGCCAAGCTCGTGCGCGCATTGTACAAAAACGAAGCACAAACAAGCGCGTGCGAACTTAGCGGGGTCGATATGTGCCTCGCCTCGCCCTCGCAAATGATACCGCACTACGCCGTGTCGTCCACGGCGACGAGCGGTTCGTCATCTGAACTCTCACGACTCGCGGTTATAGATGACCCGATTGAACGGTGCGAGATGAGCGTGATTGACCACCGACTCACGCCAACCGTGGCGTGCATTGTCACCGCGGAGTCACAAGGGAAACCAGAACTCATCGCCGCGAGTGGCGTGTTAGCGCTGGCGCACGCCGTTGAGGCGTACCTATCACCAGCGTCATCGCCAATCACGGATGCCGCGGCGTTGCACTCCATACGACTCATCACCGCGCATCTGCGCGACGCAGTTTTTGACGCAAACAACGACGACGCTCGAAACATGATCACATTCGCTGATTATCTTGCCGGCCTCGCTTTCAACTCGGCTGGTTTGGGATGGGTACAAGGGTTGACCAACGCGCTTTGCGCAGAGTACATCGACGCGCCCGCCTCAGAGTGCGCCGCGGTTTTCCTTCCGCACGCGTTGCAGTTTTACGGCGGCGGGTCGGAAACCACGAAGGAACTGTTCATCGACATCGCCGAGGCGATGGGCGATCCGAGTATGAACTCCACGGATGAAGCAATCTCTATCTGTGTCCTTACAAGCGCTCGACTGGTCGCCGACCTGAAGCTCCCCGAGACGCTTCGCGATTTGACCGCGCGGAGAAAACTGCGCATGCACAAGAAAGAAATTCCTAAAATCGCTTTGCGCGCATTAAGAGATACGGCAGCGGTGACGGCGGCGCGAGGCGCTACGCTTGGTGAGGTCGAGAGCTTGCTTGTGAGAGCTTGGGACTGTACCTTGTCGAAGGCTGACTGCAGTAGTTAAAGAAGAAAAGAAAAAAAACTGATGCAAAAGACAACTGAAATTCGTAAACTCGTTCAATGTGGTATTTGCACGTGCGTAAAGCTCACTCTTCTTCCTCGTCGTCTTCCAACATTTCCAGATCTTCGTCGTCACCCTCCATGTCGTCATCCAGGGCGTCGGGTTCGGCTTCCGCGTCGTCGCCCGCCGCTGTGTCTGGCACAGCGGCACCGGCCTTCTCCGCC
>TARA_B110000977_G_scaffold105969_1_pt1 | contig 29794 bp, 24 predicted proteins | sample TARA_B110000977 | Tara Oceans TARA_B110000977 (sample SAMEA4397798) | marine metagenome | biome: Polar Biome; feature: [SRF] surface water layer (ENVO:00010504); material: water (ENVO:00002006), including particulate matter (ENVO:01000060) such as... | depth 5 m | reverse complement strand
AATACGATTACCACATCTCCTATTACAGTCATTGCTGTTGTTGAGGTTGTTGGAGTTAATCCAAGTGGACAAACCTCTTCTGGAGCTCCTGTGTACAATACAACATCCGAAGATTTGGCTAAATCACCTTCCAAGTTTCCTGTAAGTCCTATGATTTTAATGTCTGTGTATAAACGTTTTACTAATACTTCTAGCTCTACAATTTCTCTTGTTTTACCAGAGTTTGAAATCAAGATTAATACATCATTTTTTTGGACAATTCCTAAATCTCCATGCTGAGACTCACTAGGATGAAGAAAAACAGCTGGTGTTCCTGTAGAAGACAAAGTTGTAGCAATATTAACTCCAATTTGTCCAGCTTTCCCCATTCCACTAATCACCACTTTTCCTCCTTTGATGTGAACTTGCTCATGAATTAGATTCACAGCTTTTTCAAAACTTTCGTCAGAGGCAATGTTTTTTATAGCATTTGCTTCTCGGTTTATTATCTCTTGAATTGTATTAATCATAACACAAATGTAAGGAATATTGAGAAGATAAAGACTTACAAAAAATACAATATTTAAATCTACTTTTTTATTTCAATCTCTTTTTTTATGTCTAGCATTAATAAATCCAATTTTTCTATCGTTACATGATCCATAACTACTATCTTATCCCAATTGGTATTGTTATGATTATCAGCGAATAACCCGAATTTTATTGCAGTATCTTCAAAATTTATGTTGTTTTTAAAGAATCTGCTATTCTATCCTCTATCTCTTGTTTGCTTCTTTTTTTTCAAACTTTAAAGTCATTATTTTCCATGGTACAAAGTTGAATTTATCTTTACTGATACAAAGAGATATAAGTCAGTAAATCTTATGTTTATTGTAGTTGCCATCATTTTTTAGTAACTTTATCTATGAATCTCACAGAAAAAACAACTTCTTTTATAGCTATAAAAGGCAGCAGTGATAGAGAAATTACACTAGACTTCACTCTTAATAAAAAGAGAGAAAAGAATTGTCCAATTGTTATTTTTTGTCATGGTTATAAGGGATTTAAAGATTGGGGATGTTGGAATCTGGTAGCAAATAAATTTTCTGAAACGGAATTTAATTTCCTGAAATTCAATTTTTCTCACAATGGAGTTACTGCAACTAATTTAACTGAATTCTCAGATTTAGAAGCTTTTGGAAACAATAATTATTGCAAAGAATTATTTGATTTAGAAAAAGTAATAGATTGGGTTTGTAATCAGAATGAATTTTCTGATTACATAGATAGAGATAATATTTATTTAATTGGTCACAGCAGAGGAGGAGGAATAGTTTCCCTAGCGACTGCTAGAGACAATAGAATTGCTAAAACTATAACTTGGGCTTCAGTTAGTAATTTGATTAATAGAATGCCTAAAAATTCGGAAGAATGGAAAGAAGATGGAGTTGTGTATCAACTTAATGGAAGGACAAAACAGAATATGCCTTTGTTTTATCAATTTTATGAAAACACCATGGCAAATAAGGAGATTTTGGATGTTTCTAAAGTTGCAAAAAGAATCAATACTCCTTTTTGTATCATACACGGAAGAGAAGATGCAGTAGTAAAAGAAGAAAATGCAGAAGAATTGGATTCTTTTATTTCTACTTCGACACTTATTCTTATAGAAGGTGCTGGGCATACTTTTGGCAGTTCACATCCTTTCTTAGGAGATGAACTACCCAAGCAGTTGAATCAAGTTGTAGAGGAAAGCTTACTTTTTCTCAAGGACTAATTCTTTTTTTAATAGTTTTGCAGTTTCAACTAATTTTATTGAATAAAGTGATAGTTTCCATCGCTTCTTTCACATCATGAACTCTTAATAGAGTTCCTCCATTTTGTAAAGAAAAACTATGAAGAGCAGTTGTTCCATTTAGTGATTCCTGAGGAGAAATGCCTAGCGTTTTATAAATCATAGATTTTCTTGAAACTCCTACTAATATTGCTTTATTTAGGTTTTTGAAGAAAGAAAGATTCTTTAACAACTCGTAATTGTGTTCTGTTGTTTTTCCAAAACCAAATCCTGGATCCACAAGTATATCATTGACTCCAAGTTTATGGAGTAGCTCTATTTTTTGTGCTAAAAAGAACAGCACTTCTTCCGTTACATTTTTGTAACTAGGCTTCTTTTGCATGTTTTGTGGCGTTCCTTTCATATGCATTATACAATAAGGAACCTGTAATTCTCTTATGGTTGCAAACATGTTACTGTCCATTTCTCCTGCCGAAATATCATTGATCATACAAGCGCCAACTTCTACTGATTTACGTGCAATTTTACTTCTAAAAGTATCGACAGAAATTAAAGCACTAGGAAATTTTGAAAGAATTAATTCAATAGCAGGAATTACTCTTTCTAATTCTTCTTGTTCGCTAATATGCTTTGCTCCAGGACGAGAAGAATAGCCTCCAATGTCTATTATTGTTCCACCTTGGTCAATAATTTCTGTTGCTCTGGCCAATATTTCTTTTTCGTATTGGTATTTTCCTCCGTCAAAAAATGAATCGGGAGTAACATTTAAAATTCCCATTACAATTGGGGAATCCAGATTTAATAATTTATCTTTACAGTTAATTGTCATAAAATAATTAGAGTAAAAAGATGAATACATCTCAACAATACGACACAATTATAAGTAAATGTGAAGACATATTTACAAAAAAAACCAAAGATTATGGTACGGCTTGGAGAATTTTAAGAACTAGCTCTCTTACCGACCAGATTTTCATCAAAGCTCAAAGGATTAGAACTCTCGAAGATAAAGGTGTGAACAAAGTGGGAGAAAGTATTGAAGATGAATTTATCGGAATCATTAATTATTGCATAATGGCGATTATTCAATTGGAGTTGAAAGATGAGACTAATTTAGAATTAGAAACAGAAATAGCTAGTAGCCTATACATGAAATATTTCTTGGAAGCTAAAAAGCTAATGGAAATGAAAAACCATGATTACGGAGAAGCTTGGAGAGACATGAGAGTTTCTTCATTTACTGACTTAATATTGATGAAATTATTGAGAGTAAAACAAATAGAAGACAACAAAGGCTCTACTATTATAAGTGAAGGAATTGATGCAAATTATTACGACATGATAAATTATGCTGTATTCGCTTTAATCCAAATGAGTGAAGCCAAGAAATAGTTTTAGCAACTTTGTTAATCTCATTAACATAATTAATTGCTAAATTCAAACTTAAAAAAAAAGCCTAAATGAAATATTTAATTTATATCGCCAGAATAGTTGTAGGATCTGTATTTGTGGTATCCGGACTTATAAAGTCTAATGATGTACTAGGATTCTCATATAAATTAGAAGAATACTTTGAACCAGCAGCTTTAGGTTCTTTTTGGACGATATTTGAACCAATAGCATTACCCTTAGCTATATTAGTTTGTGTGGCAGAAGTAGTTCTAGGGTTATCCTTACTTTTTGGAACACGCTATAAGTTGACAGTAGTTTTAATTACAGCCTTTTTAGTGTTTTTCGGATTTCTTACTTATTACACAGCTCAATGCAATCCACTCGAAATGGTAACTTATGTAAACGAGTCAGGAGAAACTATTACCACAGCAAGACAATGCGTACTGGATTGTGGTTGTTTTGGAGATGCACTAAAAGGTTCTTTAGGAAGATCTCTTACTCCATGGGAATCATTTCAAAAAGATATGTTCTTGTTATTTTTCACTCTCATTTTATTCTTAGGATGGAAAAGCCAAAAAATTAATAATGAACCCAGAGATAAGTTTATTATAATTGGATCATTATTGTTTACAGTATTCTTTGCTGGATATGTTTTTGGATGGTGGATGCCACTTAGCTTTATCGCAATTGCTTCTTTGCTTTATATTATTATCAAATGGTTTTATGTAAGTAAAGGGAGAGAATGGGTAATCATAGCAATGTTAGTTGCTATTTCTAGTGCTTTTATTTGGTATACATTAACTTATTTGCCAGTAAAAGATTATAGACCTTATGCAATTGGGAATAATTTACCAGAATTAATGAAATCTTCTGACGATTATAAGGAAGAAATAATGGAATTCGAAAAGGCAAGATTATTAAATAGTTACTCAATTTTTATAGAAAAAGAAATAGTGGCTGCCTTAAAAGCTGATAGTGTTTATAATAATCCTTTGACTTCGGATACAGTCAAATTAATTTTAAAAACACAAATAGAAGAGCAAATTGGATATAAATATGAAGATTTAATTTACGCTAAAGCAGATTCTATAGCCTTTGATTCTTTGAAAAGAGCTAATCTTTTACCTCCTGTTTATGCATCTATGTTCTATTTACAAAACAAGAAAACTGGAGAGAGAAAGAACTTCTCTAGTACAGATTATTCTAAACTCAAATTGTGGGAGAACTGGGGTTTTGTTTACGTTATGGTAAACAAAGAAACAGGAGAAAGAGAGGAAGTAGAGAAGAAAAACTTTGACGAAGAGGAGTGGACTAAAAAAGGATTTGTAAAACAAAACCCACCTACATTTCTTGAAAAATCGGGTTATGAGCCAAAAATCCCATTAGATTTTGACTTTAATGATGAGTCAGTAAACCAAGATGTACTCCACAGTGAAGAATATACTTTACTAGTTATTTCTTGGGACATGAACATGACAAATGTGAAAGCGATAGAAAAGTTGAAGAAACTATATGCTCATGCAAAAGAAAAAGGATATAATTTCTATGCGGCAACCTCTAGAGATTATTTGGTAGAAGACTTTAAGAAACAGTATGATATTCCATTTGAATTTGCTTCCGCAGATGAGAAAATTCTCAAAACAATTGTAAGGTCCAATCCAGGAGTTTTATTACTGAAAGGAGGAACTATATATAAAAAATGGGATAAACACAGAATTCCAAACCCAAAGAAATTAGAAAGAAAAATTTCTAAAATAAAATAATGAATTTTGGCAAGATTTTAACCACTATACAGTATTCAAGACCTGCGAATGCAATAAGAAATCTCCTAAAAAAGATTAGCTTTCCTGGTTTTGAAGGAATGAGTATGTATACTGCCTTCAAATTTATTTACGAAGCCTTTACTCGAAGTGATATCTCGACCAAGAGTGCAGCTATTTCGTTTAAGTTATTTATTGCTCTTTTTCCTGCAGTAATCTTGTTACTGACTTTAATTCCTTATGTTCCGATAGAAAATTTTCAGGAGAACTTATTGGCTAGTATTACTGCCATATTACCTGATAATGTAGCGAACATTATTTTACAAACTATAGAAGATTTGATTTTGAAAAAACATTCAGGATTTTTATCTGTAGGTTTTATTTTAACTGCTTATTATGCTTCTAATATCATTAATTCTATTCTTACTACCTTCTCAAAATCATATCAAATAGAGATAAAAAGAAGCCCATTAAAACAAAGATTCATCTCCTTTTTATTGATGATTGCAATTACTACAATGATGATAATTGGATTTGCATTAATCTTGTTTAGTGAAAGTACAATTAACTATTTGGTAAGTACTTACATTATAGAGACAGAATGGGTAGCAACAGTTCTTAGAATTGTAAAATGGATTGCAGTTATTCTTTTATTTGTCGTTTCAATTTCTACACTTTACAATGTAGCCTTGATAAATAGAAAAAAATGGAAAGTAATTTCTTCTGGAGCTTCTTGGGCAACAGCTTTAATAATTTTAGCATCTTTAGGAATGAGTTTCTATATCGATAATTTTGATTCTTACAATAAATTATATGGTTCCATTGGTTCGTTAATTGTATTTTTAATTTGGATCAATATTTCTTCTACTATTCTTATTATGGGATTTGAATTGTATGCAAAATCCAACACTAAAAAGCACATTCATGAAGAAGCCTAATCACCTATTTATTGTAGGTTTTATGGCTAGTGGAAAATCTACTTTTGGGAAACGAGTTGCCATAGAATTGGGGTATCAATTCATTGATACCGACAAAGAAATAGAAAGGCAAGAAGGAAAAACAATTCCCCAGATTTTTGAAGAAGAAGGAGAGCAATACTTTAGGAGATTAGAAATGAAATTTCTTAAAAGTGTTTCCGATTTTAAAGTCAATACTGTTTTTTCCACAGGAGGAGGAATGGCTTGCAACCAGTATCGCATAAATAGGATGTTAAATTTGGGTAAATTGATTTACCTTGAAATTGATGTTAAAAGTGTGATTAATAGATTGAAAAATGCAAAACAAAAAAGGCCACTTTTGTCTAATTTGTCAGAAGATGATCTAAGTAAGAAAATTAATTCAATGTTGAATAAAAGAAAGAAATACTACGAGCAAGCTTCACAGTCTATTTCTGCTTTAAACGCTAAGAAAATAAATGGTTTGAGTTTAATAGATAATAGTTCGAGGTAATTTTATAGATGTATGGTTAGTGACGAATTTACATTTATTTACTAACGCCATGATTTTTAAATTAAATCCGCCAATAACGATACACTTTGTTTAGGGTTATTTTCTAATTCCCTCCAAAGAAATAACCAACAGATATTCCTAGAACTCTATTATTAATCTTAGAATCATATTCAACATAAGGAGAAATATTTGCTAATCCTAAACCATAAGTTATTCCAATTTGAATAGAGTTTATTTCTACTCCTACTCCCATAGTTAAACCATAATCTAGTCTTTTCAACTCATCATTATTTTCATCAGACCCCCAGTCAATGATTTCTGAATCCGATTCAGTTTCTCCTGCAAAACTTAATTCAGATTTAACTGTACCACTTAATCCAATACCTATATAAGGTCCAAAAGCGCCATAAATTTTTGCATCACCTACATTGAATGAAGCTTTAGCTGTTAAAGGTATATCAAGATATATTAGATTATATTTAAATTCATACTTAAAGGTTTCTCCCATTTCAGTTTCTTCTTCACTTAACTTGAACCCCTTTGTTGATAATAATAAACCCGTTTCAATCGAAAACATGTCATTTAATGGAATATCAACTATTGCTCCTAGATGAAAACCAGGCTTCATTTTAAAATCATTACTGTAGATTTCATCTTCATCTTCAATTAACATATTTGATAAATTAAAGCCTGCTTTAATTCCAATTTTTTGAGCATAAAGCCCATTTGTAGCCATAGTCATTGCAATAGCTATCATAAATAGTTTAGTAAAATTTTTCATGGTTTTTTTTTAATTGTTCTTACTCTTAAGGTTTTTCAGAAAACACCCCGTTTTTTATTGTGGTTTCTAGACTCCACAATATTATTAATATGTCTTTAGGTGGTCAGCCTTTTTGCTTTCGCAAACCATTTTTGTTCTTTTGATTAATCAAAGGTGGTGAAGTAGGCTGATAAAGAAAATGTAATTATTAGAAAAAACTGACATACTTATTTAACAATAATTACATAAATAATTGTTAAACAGCAGTAAAAATTGATAATTTTTGACATTAATTTGAAGGATTTGCTAAAAATTATTGTTATTTAATTTCAGCAATGATTACCTCAAAATCACCATCTCCAGAAACCCAATTCTTTTGTGGTAAGTAGGTTTTAGAAACAAAACCATCCAGATACAATTCGTTTTTACAACCTTTAGATTTAAAATATTTTACAAAATCATAAAAATTGATTCTTTGTTTAGACATGGCGATTAGGAGATACCCATTTGGTTATACCTACACCATTTATTATGTTTAAATTCACAGAGCCTCTATTAAAGGCAGGGTTGTAATTGTCATTAATCAATAACTCGGCCCTGATTGAGTTGCATAAAGAACATGTGTAGAATTAAATTTATTAGTTACACAAACACTACTTGTGCTATTTTTTAAATATAACTTTTGAAAAATCAAAAAAGTTACATTTCTAAAAGGTGTTTTAGTCCAATCTCATAACTCTTAAGTCCAAAACCAGAAATGTGACCAGCACAATTTTTAGAGATTAAGGATTTATTTCTAAACGATTCTCTGTCAAAAATATTGGAAATATGCACCTCAATTACTGGAGTAGAAATTGCTTCAATGGCATCTGTAATTGCGACAGAAGTATGAGTATAACCGCCTGCATTAATAAGGATTCCGTCATAATTATTATCTGCTTCTTGTAATTTATTAATAAGCTCACCTTCCACATTAGATTGATAGACTTCAAAATCATATTTCTTTTTCAAAGTATCTAAATAATCATCTAAAGACACAGTTCCATATACATCCGTTTTTCGTTTGCCTATCAAATTCAAATTTGGACCATTAATTATTAATGCTTTCATAGATTTTGTGTTTTTTTGAGATTTATATTTTCTTAAAGCTCTATTTTAAGAATCAAATATCAATAATCTTTGTGATTGTTGCAAAGTTAATCAGAGTTTACTTATGATAAATTGAGTTTAGTGGCTAATTTTCATTCAAAAAAAATTATCTTTGAAACTAATTTTAGATTAATAAAACGAAATGGATAGAAATACCTTTATAGGAATAGCATTAATAATTGCGATATTTGGAACTTTTACTTATCTCAATAGAGATACCCCAGAACAGATACAAGCAAAAAAAGAACAAATTGCGCATTATACAGATAGCATTCAAGAATTAAAATATGCTGAAGAATTAGCAGCAATAGAATCTTCTCCGCAAGAAAATGAAACGGTAGAATTTAATGCAATTAATGATTCTTTATTAGATGCAAAATTGGTTAAAAAATATGATGTGTTTGCAGTTTCTGCAAAAGGGACTGATGCCCATTATACGATAGAAAACGAAGAGTTGAGATTGACATTCGCTAGCAAAGGGGGAGCAGTTGTAAAAGCTGAATTATTAAAATATCAGAATTACAAAAATTACATGATAGCCAAAGATTCTTTGGTAGATGTACCAGCAAAAGATTTGCCGATTTTGGAGCCTTTGGCATTATTTGACGAAGATTCTACAAAGATGTTCTTCAATATTCCAATGCAAGATTCTAGGAGTATCAATACCAATGAACTGTATTTTACTCCTGTAGTGAGTGAGGGAAATAAAATTGTATTAAGAGCAAAAACGAGTACAGAAGGTCAATTCATTGAAATGAAATATGAATTACTAGAAAACTATGACGTAGATTTTTCTATTGATTTTGTTGGATTACAAGATGTGGTGAAAGGAGAAGGAATGAACCTGAATTGGGAAATGAAATCTTTGTTAACAGAGAAAGAACCAGAAGGACAAAGTAGAATGAGTAGTGTGTTTTATAAACCGTCTGATGATGGGAGAACCTATTTATCTGAGATGTCAGAAGATTCTGAAGAATTAGAATCTAAAACGGACTGGGTAGCTTTCAAACATTGTTATTTTTCATCTGTAGTAATTTCTAAAGAAGGGTTTCAAGCTGGAGGAGAAGTTTATTCTAACCCAATTAAAGTAGGAAGATATTCAGACGAATACAAAGCAAAACTAAATGTATCGACCAAAATAGACAGCAGAACCAGCATTCCTTTAACTTTCTTTTATGGTCCCAATGATTACGAAGTGCTTTCTAAGCACGACAATGAAATGGTGGATATCATTGATTTGGGTTGGGGAGTTTTTAGATGGACAGCCAAATGGCTAATCAAACCAATTTTTGATTTCTTGAATGGATTTGGAATTGCAATGGGATTAATTATCTTATTATTAACGATTGTTGTTCGATTAATTATTCTTCCATTGACTTATAAAAACTATAAGTCTAGTGCAAAAATGAAGGTATTGAAACCTGAAATTGAAGTAATAAATGAAAAGTATAAAAACGGAGATGCAGCTGAAAAGCAAAAGGAAACAATGGCACTTTACCGTAAAACGGGAGTAAATCCATTGGCAGGTTGTTTGCCACTTTTTATCCAAATGCCAATTTTACTTGCCGTATTTAGATTTTTTCCTTCTTCTATTGAGATGAGACAAAGATCTTTTCTTTGGGCAGAAGATTTATCTACTTATGAATCGGTTTATGATTTAGGATTTAGTATTCCAGCTTATGGAGATCACATCAGTTTATTTACGGTGTTGCTTACTATATCTACTGTTTTTTATACAAGAATGAACAGCAGCCAAATGAGTATGCCATCTCAGCCTGGAATGCCAAACATGAAAGTGATTATGTATTTAATGCCACTAATGATGTTGTTTTTCTTGAATAACTATGCGGCAGGACTTACTTTCTATTATTTCTGTGGAAACTTAATTACAATGGGGTTAATGCTATTTGTGAAGAAGTATTTGATAGACGACAAGAAGATAAGAGCAACAATTGATGCAAATAAAGTAAAGCCAAAAAAGAAATCTGGTTTTCAATCAAGATTGGATGATGCAATGAAGCAGCAACAAGCTCAGAAAGACAATAAGAAAAAGAAATAATAAGTTAGGAACGCTTTTTGATTTATTGACTATTAAACAAACACAAGATGAAAAACATACTATACATATTCCTTGCATTAAGTTTGGTAACTGTTTCTTGTAAAAACAGAAAAGAAGCAAAACAAGAAGCTCAAATAAAAGTAGAGTCTAAATTTCCAGTATCTGATAACACGGAAGACTTGAGCCCAGAACAAGCAAAGCTTGAGCCAGATGATAGACAGATAGGGGTTGCTTTAATATCGATATCAAAATCAGTTTGTTTTGGAATTTGTCCAGCTTATTCTGCACAAATATTTAAAGATGGAACTTTGATTTACGAAGGAATAAAAAATGTTGAAAATATTGGAAAATTCAAAGGAAAAGTTGACTTAAACGCATTGAATGAAACGATTAAAGAAGTAAGTATAATTGGTTTTTTTAGTCTGAATGCAGTTTATGATAATGAAAATGTAACTGATTTACCAACTACAGTTACTTATGTGAATAACAAAGGAAAAACAAAAAAAGTGGTGTGTAGATACGATTGTGACCCAAGAATTAAAAAAGTAAATAAAGTGATAGAAGGGCTAGTTAAAAGTACAAAACTATCTAGAATAGAGTAATCGACTTAATATAAACCTCAAAATAATTCAAATCCTTAGTTTTGGCAACTAAGGATTTTTTTTTTCGTATTTTAGATGATATAACACCATACTAGTTACCTATGAAAAAAATCATTGTTTTATTTATTTTTATTTCCATTCATTTCCTTACTTTTTCTCAAAGTAAAAACATGAGATTGTTGGGTACCTGGACGGACACTTCGTTAGCTACAAATGCTGGAGGATATACTTTCAATGAAGTTTTTGGTTTCGAAATGAAAGGAGTGGAGTATGCTGTTATTGGTTCTACACAAGGAACTCATATTATTGATATTACCAATCCAAGCGCAACAGTAGAAATAGATTTTGTACCAGGAAGATACAGAGGAAATGTAACACACAGAGATTTTGATGTAAGAAATGGATTTTTGTACATGGTTTGCGACCAAGCCTCAAGTAGTTTGCAAATAGCAGATTTATCTTATTTGCCAGATTCTGTGCATGTTGTTTATGATAAAACAACATTGATAGTAAAGTCACACAATATTTTTATTGACTCAGCTAATGAAATTTTATATTCCTGTGGAGGAAGTAAACGAACTGGAAGTAATGAGTTAAGATTGATTGATATTTCTAATCCTGCAAGTCCTAGTTTAATAACAGATTTGGCAGATGATGTTTCTTGGTGGTCTTCTTTTGTTGGTTATGTCCACGATATTTATGTAAGAGATAACATTGCTTATACCAATGATAATGATGCCATGCATATTATTGATTTCTCTAATCCTTCGTCTCCTATTGTTACAGGAACACTTTCAAGTTATATAGATCAAGGTTATAATCATTCTGGTTATCTGTCTAATGATGATACAACTTACATTATGTGTGATGAGACACACGGAAAAAGAATAAAAGCAATGGATGTTTCTACACCTTCTACTATTTTGGTAACTGATGTAGAAGGAACAGGAATCTCAAATCCTCAGCAAATTGCTCACAATCCAATTATAAAAGATAATTATGTATTCATAAGTTATTATTATGATGGAGTTCAGGTTTTTGATATAACTGATAAATACAACATTGAAAACGTAGCCTATTATGATACGTATCAAGGAGCTAATGGAGGTGGGGGAGAAGGATGTTGGGGAGTTTATCCTTTACTAAAATCAGGAAAAATACTAGCTTCGGACAGAAGAGCTGGATTGTTTATAATAGAACATTTACCAGAACCTATTATCTCTTTTGATACCAACAAGACAAATTATACAGAAAGTGATGGTCAACAAACTGTTTTTGTTAATCTTTCCAATGAATTTTTAGATACAGTTAAAGTGATGGTAAACATTGACACAATTAGTTCAGCTACTCTAAGCATGGACTATACAACAAGTTCTATGTTTCCTTTAGAATTAATATTTGCTCCTGGAGTCACAAAAGATAGTTTTCAATTCACAATTATTAATGATAGCGATATAGAAATTACTGAAACATTAATCTTTAATTTTTCTACTCCAATAAATAGTGAAATAGGGATTATTTCTCAAGACACAATCTTTATCAATGAAAATGATTTTGCAGGTATTGGAGAAAATGAGAGAACCAAGATTTCAGTCTATCCAAATCCTGTAGCTAAAGGAAAACAAGTTAATTTTTCTAATAAACTTAACTTTAATCTAATAGATGTTTCAGGAAAAACTATTTTTAGTGCATATTCAAACTCTTTCTCTACCAGTAAATTGAGTTCGGGAGTTTATTTTATTCACTACAACAATAAATCTGTAAAATTAATAGTAAACTAAGAGTGAATTATAGAGCGAAAATAGCATTGTTTGCCGTTTTTTTTGTTTCTATAACAAGTCAAGCGCAGGATATTCATTTTTCGCAATTTTACAATTCTCCTCTCAATTTGAACCCTGCTTTAGCAGGTAACTTTGATGGGAACTATCGTTTTGCTGGGAATTACCGTAACCAATGGAACTCGGTAACAATTCCTTTTAGCACATTCAGTATGTCGGCAGATGCCAAGAATGTTTTTGGTAAAAATAATGTGGGAGCAGGAGTCATTTTTAATAACGACAATACAGGAGATTCAAGATTTAGAACTACCGTTTTTAATGTGGTTGGGAGTTATGGAATTCCTTTCAAAAAGGATTCTAGTCAAAGAATAACTGTTGGAGTTCAGACAGGAATAACTAATAAAAACTTGAGCTATGATGAATTGAGATTTGATGCTCAATACAATGGTATTTCCTATGTAGATGGCTTACCTAATAGAGAATCATTCATTTCTACTTCACAAAATTTCTTTAATCTACATGCGGGAATTACTTACGACAACCAAATAGGCGAAAGAAAAAAGCTGAGTGTAGGAGTTAGCTTATTTAACATTACAAAACCGAAAGAAAGTTATTTTAATAACCAAGCAATCCGTGTTGACAGGCGTTTTTCAGGTTTTTCATCTTATCAATTTCCTGTGCATGATAAAGTAGATATAATTCCAGCCATGTTTTATATGCATCAAGGAAAATACTTTGAGTACATTGTGGGAGGAAGAGGAAAGTACATTCTTTCAGAAGCTGTTGGAGCAAACCAAGCAGCTTATTTAGGAGTGTTTTTCAGAACCAAAGATGCCGGATTTGTCACTGCCGAATACGATTATAATAATTGGCATTTTGGATTGAGTTATGACATTAATTTATCTACATTAAAACAAGCGAGTAACGGAAGAGGAGGGATAGAATTATCTGCTATTTATATTTTAAAATTATTTAAACCGTCTCGACACAAACACATAATTTGCCCAGATTACATTTAACTCCATAATAGAGTATATTTTTTTACTAATGAAAAGAAAAGTCATTTATATCGTTTTATTAATTCTCTTTCAGAGTATTGGCTTTGCGCAAACCAAAACTCAATTAGTGAATGAAGGCGATAAGAGTTTTCATGAGGGAGATTTTTATGGTTCTGGTTCTTATTATAAAATGGCTTTGGATTATGATTCTCTTGATACGGAATTGGTTATGAAATATGCCGAAGCTTTAAGGTTGCAAAACAATTACCAAAAGGCAGAATATTATTACGGTAAAATTTACTTAAAAGACGGAGGAAGAGAATACCCAAAAGCAGTTTTTTGGTTAGCAACCATGCAAAAAATAAATGGCGATTATTTGGGCAGTTATAAAACTTGGAAGCGTGTAAAAACTATTTATAGAAAATCTAATTCGTATGAAAATCAAAAGGCTAAACAAGAAATAAGAGCTTCTGCCTTTGCAAGAAGAGCAGAGAAATACAGAAATGAGGCGGTTGTAAAAAACATTGGCGAAGGAGTAAATACGGTAGCTTCCGAATTTAATCCAGTGGTGAAAGACAATCAATTATTTTTCTCATCTCTAAGAACAAAAAAAGTAGGTCTGGACAGACAAGTACTGGATGAAATATACAAAGTAAAATTGTACAAAGCTACTGTCGTAGATTCCAACTGGAAAACTGAGGATGATTTGCCTTTGACTATTAATTCGCCTCAATTTCACAATGCTAATTCTTGTTTTAGTGCAGATGAAACTCAATTTTACTTTACCAGATGTGATGAGAATAACAGGTGTAAATTAATAGTTTCTAGTTATAAAGATGGAAAGTGGGGAAGTGCCAAAGAATTGAAATTAAATTCAGCATCTTCAACAACTACTCAACCCATGAGTTTTTATAAAAACGGGAAGGAGTATTTGTTTTTTGTATCTGATAGAAAAGGAGGGTTTGGGAAATTAGATATTTGGTACACCAAAAGAAAAGAAAACGGGAGTTTTGAGACTCCAATAAATGCAGGAGAGCAAGTTAATTCTATTGACAATGAAATTACTCCTTTTTATGATTTGAAGAAAAGTAGGTTATATTTCAGTTCCGATTGGCACGTAGGATTAGGAGGGTTTGATATTTTCGAATCACTTGGAAACCCTGACCGATTGACTAGACCAAAAAACTTGGGAATGCCAATTAATTCTAGGTGGAATGATATGTACTATTTTGTAGATACAATTACCGACACCAATTATTTAGCATCAAACAGAGAAGGTAGTTTAACTGATAAAAATGCAACTTGCTGTAACGATATTTATTCGGTTGCATTTCCAGAAGAAATAAAACCAGAGGAAATAGAGATTTTAACTTTGGAAGACATTAATAAATACCTGCCTGTAACACTTTATTTTCATAACGATTGTCCCAATCCTAGAACTACAAAAACAACTACAGAGCTCAATTATTTGACAACCTATGTGGATTATATGGAATTAGTTCCAACTTATAAAACCGAATATTCCAAAGGGTTACAGGAGATGAAAGAGGAAGAAGCTATTCTCGATATTGACGATTTCTTTAAAGATTATGTGGAAAAAGGAGTCAAAGATTTGGATTTATTTACCCAGTTATTATTTCTTGAATTAGAAAAAGGAATAGAAATAGAACTGACAGTAAAGGGTTTTGCAAGTCCCTTGGCAAAAACTGATTACAATGTGAAACTGACAGGAAGAAGGATTTCTAGTTTGAAGAATTTCTTAAATGAATTTGAAAATGGAAAATTCAAGAAGTATATAAATAGCAGTAAATTATCATTTAAGGAAGAGCCATTTGGAGAATATACAGCAAGTAAATTGGTAAGTGACAATGTGAATGACCAAAGAAACTCGGTTTACAGTAGAGTAGCAGCCTTGGAAAGAAAAATTGAAATAGTGTCGGTTAGCTACAAAATCCAGCCAGAAAAAAAAGCTCCCAAAATTAAGTTAGACAAGGAATATATTAATTTAGGAAAGCGTAAAAATGGCATTCCTATTGAGGTTAAGTTTTCGATTACCAATGAAGGGAATGCTCCACTTATTATATTTGGAATTGAGGGTTCTTGCAGTTGTACAGTAGTAAAAAATGATGAAACTCCTCTTCTTTCTGGAGAATCAAGAATAATAAAAGCAGCTATTAATACCGAACAATTATTTGGTAAATTGACTAAAACAGTTACAATTAAATCGAATGCAATTCCAAAAGATAAAACAGTTATAATTAACTTTGAAATTATAAAAAATAACTAATTATGTCCTATTTTGATAAATACATAGCACTTTCTACTTCTCAAGATATTGAGCAAACTATGGTAGAAAGTCACAATCATTTGATACAAACGATACTTCCGCTTACCGAAGAACAGATGCTGTTTAAGTACGAAGAAAATAAGTGGAGTATTAAAGATTTACTACAACATTTAATAGATACAGAGCGTGTTTTTATGTACCGAGCAATGTGTTTTGCAAGAAATGATAAATCGGAGTTACCGGGGTTTGATGAAAATGAATTTGCCGCAGAAGCAATGGCAGATTTAAAATCAAAAGGTCAATTACTCAATGAGTACATAGCAGTTCATAAATCTACTATCATGTTTTATAATACACTACCGAACGAAGCAATGGATAGAAAAGGAAGAGCGAGTGGAAATGAGTTTACTATAAAAAGTATTGCACATATTATTGCAGGTCACATTCAGCATCATTTATCAGTAATTGAAGAAAGATACTTACCTAATTTATAAATTATGAAAAAATTAGTATTAACCTTCTTGGTATTAATTTTGGTCTTTTGGCTCAAGCTCAATTATTACCCCCACAACAAATGATTTTCCCAACACCTCATGAGATAGTTTGGGAATAGTGAATAGTGATAACAAAGAAGAATTGACTTCGGTTACTTTGTATCCTATTTCGGGGAAATAACTGATATAGGAAACACAAATCACGAAACAATTAGATGTTTCTAAATTAGCTACGGGAGTTTATATTCTTAAAATGACTTATGTGAATGGAGTAGTGGAGAAGAAGATAATAAAAGAATAAAACCTATGAAAAACCTAATTATACTATTTTTGATATTGACTTCAGTCAGTTCTTTCTCTCAAAAGAACCAAGAAGAGATAGTAAAATCAAATAAAGAATACCGATCAGAGCTTAATGTACAATACAAAGATTCTTTGTATTCGCCTTTGAAAAAAGAAGCAAGAGAAAAGTTTACTGCCTTTCCTTTCTATGATATTGACACCAATTATTATGTGGTCGCGACTATCGAGCAATCAAAAACATCCAAAATGTTTAGGATGAAAACATCTACAGATAGGAAGCCAAAATATAGAGTCTTCGGAACAGTTACTTTCACCATAAAAGACACAGTTTATAAGCTTAATGTGTATCAAAACTTAGGTTTATTAAAAAATCCCGAGTACGAAGATTATTTGTTTTTACCATTCAATGATTACACCAATGGAAATGAAACCTATGGAGGAGGTCGTTATTTAGATGTAAGAATTCCAGAAGGAAATACTATGGTCTTGGACTTTAATAAAGCTTACAATCCTTATTGTGCTTACACTTATGGTTATTCTTGTCCTGTTCCTCCAAGAGAAAATAGTTTGGAAACAGAGATTAATGCTGGGATTAAGTTTGAAGAAATAGAGGATTGATAATTAAAAAATAGTTCTATATTTAACCATGGCTATAGAAAAAGGAAATAAAAAAACGATAAGAGGCTGGATGGCATACGATTGGGCAAACTCGGTCTACAGTTTGGTGATTAGTTCAGCAATTTTCCCCATTTTTTATGAAGGGATAACTTCCAATCTCGATAGTCCATTTGTTTCAGAAACTATGATCAATGGGAATACCCAATACTTAGTAAAAGCATTTGGTAGCGAGTGGATTAACACATCTTTAATCACATACGTCAGTGCAATTGGATTTTTGATTGTGGCTTTCTTATCTCCAATTTTATCAGGAATAGCAGATTATGTTGGTCGAAAAAAATTATTTTTACGAATTTTCGCATACTTAGGTTCATTTTCTTGTATGGGATTATACTTTTTTAGTCTCGAATCAATTGAAATTGGCTTTTTGTTTTTTGTTCTTGCTTTAGTAGGTTTTTGGGGTGGTTTGGTGTTTTATAACGCTTATTTACCAGAGATTGCCGAGAAAAAAGACCACGACAAAATAAGTGCAGGAGGCTTTTCTATGGGGTATATTGGGAGTGTAATTCTCTTAATTATTTGTTTAGTACTTGTGACTTTCAACAATTCATTCCCTGATTTTATGGGAATAGCTGATATTTTAGATGAAAATGGAGCTGTGCTTCAATCTGGAAAAGTGAATGCTTCAAAATTTGGGTTCCTTCTCACTGGAGTTTGGTGGTTTGGGTTTAGTCATGTTTTCTTTGCTAGAATAAAAGAAAGTAAAGAGAAATTTAAAGTTTCAAAACATATTTTGGGAAACGGATTCAAGGAATTGAGGTCAGTTTACAAAGAACTTATGCAAGATATTAACTTGAAAAGATTCTTACCTGCTTTCTTTATGATTAGTACAGGAGTACAAACAGTAATGTTAGTTGCAGTCTATTTTGCATCCAAAGAAATATTTACGGGACAATATGAAGATCAAAAAAGTTCGGGGTTAATATTGAGTATTTTATTAATTCAATTAATTGCAATTCCTGGAGCCTTGGGAATGGCAAGAGTTTCTAAAATGATAGGGAATGTGAAAACACTTCAAATTATTATTTTTGCTTGGGTTTGCTTAGTTATTTGGGCATATTTTGTACAAACACCTTTTGAGTTTTATATCACAGCAGGATTTGTGGGATTGGTTATGGGCTCAGTTCAAGCGCTTTCTCGTTCTACTTATTCTAAGTTTTTACCCCCTACAGAAGATACATCTTCTTACTTTAGTTTTTATGATGTAACAGAGAAATTAGCAATAGTTGTAGGGATGTTCATGTTTGGTTTCTTAGAACAAGTTACCGGGAGCATGAGAAACTCTATTATTTGTATTGCAGTTTTCTTTGTTGCGGCATTTATTTTATTAGCTTTTGTTCCTAAAGATAAAATAGAAAGCAATTAATTAGTTAAGTAATTGAGTAAAAATAAAAACCATATTATTGTTTCTGTTTCCAATGATTTATTTTCTGACCAGAGAGTAGATAAGGTTTGTAATACATTGATTTGTTTAGGTTTCGAGGTTACTCTTGTTGGTAGAAAATTACCCAATAGTTTACCGCTTGCTCCAAGGAAATATAAGACAAAAAGAATAAAGTTATTGTTCAAAAAAGGACCTTTTTTTTACGCAGAGCTCAATTTTAGGTTGTTTTGGTATTTGTTATTCAAAAAACATTCAGTTTTACTAGCCAATGATTTAGATACTTTGTTGGCCAATTACAAAGTAAGTAAATTCAGAAGAACAGAGTTGGTGTATGATTCACATGAATATTTTACCGAAGTACCCGAATTAAAAGAAGGTTCATTTGCTAAAAATATGTGGCTAAGAATAGAGCGATATATTTTTCCAAGATTAAAGAATGTGTATACAGTATGCGATTCTATTGCAAAAGTATATGAGGATAAATACAAAGTATCAGTAAAGGTGGTGAGGAATATCCCAAAACAAAATTTACAAACCAAATTCAAGACAAGAGAAGAATTAGGATTGCCAAAAGACAAAAAAGTCTTGTTGTTGCAAGGTGCAGGAATAAACAGAGACCGAGGAGCAGAGGAAATGGTGGAAGCAATGAAATACTTACCTCAAGATTATTTGTTTCTGATTGTGGGTGGAGGGGATGTTTTCGAGATTTTGAAAGAAAATATTGCAAAAGATAACTTAGAAGATAAAGTAAAAATAATAGGTAAAGTAGCTTATGAAGAGTTGATTAATTACACATTTAATTCTGATTTGGGATTGTCTTTGGACAAAAACACAAACCTCAATTATCAATATTCCTTACCTAATAAGCTGTTTGATTACATCAATTATCAAACTCCTGTTTTGACAAGTAACTTGGTTGAGATTAGAAAAATTGTAGAAACATACAAAGTAGGATGGATTACAAAAAGCCATAATCCAAAGGATATTGCAGAAACTATTCTTGGTGTTTTTAATAATGAGGAAGAGTATGAGGATAAGAAAAACAATACAAAAAAAGCTTCTGAGGAATTGAATTGGGAAAACGAAGAATTGGTTTTGAAAGAAATATACAGTAAATTACTTAAATGATTGAAGCAATAAATATCATCTCGTTTGATGTCCCTTTTCCAGCTAATTATGGGGGAGTGATAGATGTGTTTTATAAATTGAAGACTTTCTACAAGATGGGAGTAAAAGTACACTTACACTGTTTTGAATATGGAAGAGAGGAGCAACCAGAATTAGAAAAGTATTGTGAATCGGTAACGTATTACAAACGAAAAGATCATTGGATTAATTTGTTATCATCCATTCCTTTTATTGTTAAAACAAGAGTTTCTAAGGAGCTAGAAAGTAATTTATTATCAAATGATTACCCTATTTTATTTGAAGGGTTACATACGTGTTATTTATTGAATAATCCTAAACTAAAAGACAGAATAAAACTATACAGAGAAAGTAACATTGAACACAAATATTACAGTCACTTGGCAAAATCTGAAAAGAGTTTTTCTAAAAAAATATTTTTGAGATGGGAAGCAAGAAAGCTTAAAAGATATGAGCCAATTCTGAAACACGCCCAACATAGTTTTATGGTTTCACAAACTGATTTTCATTATTTCGAAATGAAATATCCAAAATCGAACAATCATTTTGTTCCTAGTTTTCATTCGGGATTCGAGGTAAAGATAGCCGAAGGAAAAGGAGATTATGTGTTGTATCATGGTAATTTATCGGTTTCAGAAAATTACGAAGCTGTTTCGTATTTAATTAAAACTGTATTTTCTGTATTGGATGTTCATTTAATTGTAGCAGGATTAAACCCTCCCGAACACCTTCTAAAAGAAATAGAAAGGCATGAGCACATTACCTTGATTTCTAATCCAGAAGAAGAACAAATGAATGGTTTAATTGCCAATGCACAAATCAATTTTTTGTACACCAACCAAGCAACAGGATTAAAACTAAAATTATTAAATGTCCTTTACCAAGGAAGGCATTGTTTAGTAAATAGTAAAATGGTGGAAGGAACAACTTTGGCAGCTTGTTGTATTGTAGAAGATAACATTGATAAACAAATTATTAAGATTAAAAACTTAATGGAAGAAGAAGTATCTCCCGAAATCATTGAAAAAAGAAAATCAATTTTATTAGAAAACTACTCTAACGAAAAGAATTTTGTTAGAATAATGGAGGTTTTTGAATAAGTAATTACACTTTTCCTTTTAGTATTTCTCCTTAGAAATAAGGTGTAGTAGTACGAAAAAACAGAATCCTTAATGATTCGCAATAGCAACCATTATTTTTTCAAGTTTCTTTGTCATAATAGAATTATAGCAATTGTAATTGTTTACAATTATTGCAAAGGCCAAGTTTTTACCCGATTTAGACTTTACATAACCAGCATAACTTTTTACCCGAGTCATAGTTCCACTTTTTGCCCTTAATCTTCCGCTAGCGTAAGTTTTTCTTCCAATTCGAGTCATTGTTCCAGATTTCCCTGCAATGGGCAGAGAAGTATAAAAAGACTTGTAGTTTTTACTTTTCTTCATATACCTCAATATAGAAGTTAAGTGATAAGCAGAAACTGCATTCATTCGTGACATTCCACTGCCATCAGAAATATACATTCCTTTTGTGTTTATACGTTTACTCCAAAAGTTTTTTACAGCCAAAGCTCCTCCAGAGTTACTCCCTCCATTATTTCTTTTTTTACCCACTGCATTCAATAAATGCTCTGCATATAAATTATTACTCACATGGTTTGTTTTGTAAACAATACGGGCAATAGAAGGTGATTTTTGAGTATAAAAATTTGCTCGATTTTCTTCTGTTTGCATTCCTGCTAATTCCATTTTTCTTTTGGTAGTTGCACCCAATTGGATTTTGATTCCAGCATTCAATAAATAATATTCTAAATCCCAAGCAGCTTGATAAGCAGGGTCAGTCATGGAAGCTTTTACATTAAAATCATCCCTTCCTTTTGGTATAGACCCTTTTATTAATCTAAGGTTTGAATAAGGAGCGCTATACACATAAGCATTGTCTTTTTTACTGTCAGCAGCTTTCACCTGGTTGTTAAATTTCTGATCTGGTAAACAAGGAGTAACGCAATCAATAAAAGTAGAATCTCCAGCAAGAGGACCAGAGCGAAAAGTTAAATAAGTAAGGTTGTCATAAATAGTTAATCCACTGGTTCCTGCTCCATAATAATTCCCCATGTCTCCCCAAAGCCAAGTAGAAGGAACACCTTCGTAACTGAAGTGACTTGCATCTCCAATTACAGCACCTTTTATTTCTTTTATTCCTAGTTTTTGAATTTCCAAAACCCATTTCAGCATAAAATCTGAAGCGTTTTCGTCTTTATTAAGAAAATAGTTGGAACCTAAAGTTGGATCTCCACCTCCTTTAATATAAATATTACCCAGAAGAACTCCATTAGAATCTATAACGCCATCGTATTGTAAAGTTGTTTTGAAACTGGTGTAAGAACCCAAGGAAACCAGAGCTGCAGAAGTTGATACAATTTTCATGGTAGAAGCAGGAACAAGGCTGTTGTAAGAGTTGTACTCAGCAATTGCAGAGTCAGTATCCAAATCTATTACACGAAAGCTTATAGAAGCGTTTTCTAATACTTTTTCACCCTTTATTTTATTGAACGCATCCATGATGTTGTTTTGAGAAACTACAGCAGTAGAACTTAAAACAATAAAAATTGTGACTATAAATTTCATTTTTGTCATGGATAATTATCTAATGTAAAAATAGTGGTTTGTTTTCTATTCTTAGAGAGACTTTTCAATTAATATATCATGTTTAAGTTTTAAAGTTCATTTGTAAAATATAAAACACTCATAATCAATTAATTTAATTATATTACAGTATGAAATTTTGGTTAAATAATCCTGGAGTACGAATCTTAGTCCCTATGACCTTGGGAATAATGACAGCTGCTAATCTCCAGATTAACCATTTTCTAATAACACTTTTTTGTTGCTGTTCGTTAATTGTTTACCTCGTATATTTTCGTTTTTCTACTTTTAAAAACAGAAAATTAATTGGCATACTTGTTTCTATTACTATTTTTTTGGTAGGCTATCAGTACACCATTTCACGAACCCAGAAATTTTGGGACACTCATTTTTCAAAAACAGTGAGCCAATCCGAATTTTATCACGTAAAAGTGATTGATAGATTGGTGGAAAAGGAAAATTCTTACAAAACTATCTTGCAAATAAATAGTGTCTTAGGAGAAAAAGAATTGAATTGTAAAGGAAAATTACTGGCTTATTTTAGAAAGAACGACCAAGTAAAATCCCTGGTTTATGGAGATGAATTAATAATTGAAAACAAAATAAATAAAGTTGAAGGGGCACGAAACCCCAATCAATTTGATTACAGCCGTTATCTGAATATTCATCAAATTAATTATCAAGTTTTTTTGGATACCAATACTTGGCAAAAAACAGAAGTGAATTCGGGTAATTTACTAATTACTTTTTCTCAAAAAATGAGAGAGAAACTCTATGGTTATTTGGTAGAAAATGGAGTGGAAGGAAAGCAGCTAAAAGTTGGTTCGGCATTACTGTTGGGGTGCCGAGAAAATTTAGATAAAGAGTTAATAAAATCCTATTCCAGTGCTGGAGCTATGCATGTTTTAGCCGTTTCGGGATTGCATGTAGGAATTTTATATTTATTACTTGCTAATTTTTTTAATCTTTTCAAGAGGATAAAACATTCCAAGTATTTAATCGCAATTTTACTCATTTCTTCCCTTTGGTTTTATGCCCTTATGACAGGATTGTCCGCTTCTGTGATGCGATCCAGTACCATGTTTACTTTCATTATTGTTGGAGATAAATTATTGAACAGGAAAGTGTCTATTTATAATACCCTTGCCGTTTCGGCCATTGTGTTATTGATAATAAATCCCTATATGATTTACCAAGTAGGTTTTCAATTGTCTTATGCAGCTGTTTTTGGAATAGTTTATCTACAACCCAAAATTTACAAACTCATTTATTTCAATAACACCATTGCTCAAAAAATATGGGCGATTACTTGTGTTTCGCTTGCTGCACAAATTGCTACGCTTCCCATAAGTTTACATTTTTTTCATCAGTTTCCTGTTTATTTCTTTGTCTCTAATTTAGTGGTAATTCCTTCCGCTATCCTTATTTTTTATTTGGGAATAGGGTTGTTTATTGTAGCTCCTTTTGGAGGATTCTCTTTACTTATAGGCAAGGTTCTCAATTTCTTTTTATGGGTTTTGAATCAAGCCATTTTCTTCACCGAAAAATTAGCTTATTCACTTATCGAAGAAATTGCTTTATCTATTTTTGAGACTTATTTATTGTACTTAACTATATTTTTGTTCTTGATTTCAATCTACTACCGAAAAGCTAAATTTATTTATGCTACAATGTTTTTGAGTTTTGTTTTTCTCGGTTTACAATTAGATACTCAATACTCTTCTATTCAACAAAACTACTTGACGTTTTATTCAATAAAGGGCGAAACAGTATTCGAATTGGTAAAGAACAAAAAAGTTTATTTTGTATCCAGCAAAGAATTGAAAAATGACTGGAGTAAAATGCTATTTAACGTGAATAACAATTGGAATAACCACAATTTAACCTCCAAAGTCTATCTTAATATTGATTCATTATCAAATCTTTACGAAGATGAATCTTTGTATTTGGAAAATGGAGTTTTGAGTTTTAACGACAAAGTAATCCAAGTTTTAGACAAGAATTACATAAATGAAATAAACCCAAATTACTTAGTTGTCAATAAAAAATCACTCAAATTATTAAAGCCGTATTTGAAACAATCGAAACCGAAATATATTATTTTTGACAGTACAATCCCAAGTTATAAATTGAAGTATTACAAGGAAAATATTGATTCTAATTTTACTACAATCATCTCTTTGGATAAAAAGTATTACTCTGTGGATTTGAATGAGTGATTGTAACGGTTAGTATAAGAAACATAGAGCAGGTGATAAGCACTTTCGTTTCGGTTTATTACTTAGCGAAATTTACAATTTTTCTTTTAAAAGACAATATGCAAAATTGTAAATTTTGCGGACTTTGTAAAAAGTACAGAACTTTATATTAAGTAATAAAACGCTTGTTTTTTTTACATTTTGTTATGCACTTTTTCACCTATATATTATGATATGTACTATTCTATTGTTTCCAACTTTTGAACTTTTTTGTATAAAATATAGGCATTGATATATGTGTTTTAATCTATTAATATTTTAGTAGAAAATTTTATTTCTTCAAGAACTATTTGACTTTCAATGTCCCCTATATTATGGATGGATGCGACTTCGTTAACTAAGAAGTTTCTGAAAGATTTAATATCCGAGAAACGAACTTTTACTAAAAAATCGAAACTTCCTGATGTATGGTAAAATTCAGTAACAGCCTCAAGCTTTTCCATTTCTCTAACAAATTCGTTTCGTTTTTCTGAATGATGATCCTTTATAGTAATGTTCATAAAAACTAAAATACTTTTATCAAGAATGTCGGCATCAAGTAAAGCAACATACTGTTTAATAATTCCTGTCTTCTGTAATTTCTTTATACGCTCATAAATGGGAGTTGTAGTCAGAGAAAGCTTATAAGCCATTTCTTTGGCTGTTGCCATTGCGTTTTCTTGGAGAATTTCAAGGATTTCCTTGTCAACATCATCAATATTTAGTGAATTATACTTCATTTTATTTTATTTTCAGTGTAATTTACTTAAATGAATTGGTAATGAAACTATATTCCCTTTTTTTATCGAATTTTGCTTTAATAAGCACTGGTCTAAAACCTGTGATTCAAATTTGTCTAAATGTATGATATGAGATGTTTTTTATGTTTTACTAAAGCTGAGTTAAATCACTAAGTATATGTTTATAAGTTCATTGTCATTTATGATGTAGTAGAGTTATTTGATGATTCAGGAGGTGAAAACAGTATTGACATAGATGAATTTGTAGACTAAATAAAAAAAATAATCGATTTTAAAAAAAATAACATCCAATGAAAATATGTTTTATAATGTATCCTTGGGAAAAGGTAAATCCTAAGCAAGATTCTACTCTTAGAATCATTCATGAACTTGTTGTCCGTGGTCATGAAGTAGCAATTACCTACCCCTCAAGTTTGACAATTCGTGATAGTATTACATTGAGCTTATGTAATACTATTGTTAGTCAAAATAAAGTTTCAAATAGCATTCCGTCATTCTATAAGTTGATTAAATTTCACAAAGAAATGAAACCTTTACAGCATTTTGATGTGATATTTATGAGGGACAACCCACCTATGGACCCATTGGCACTTAACTTCCTAGATTCCATAAAGGATGATGTATTTATATTAAATGCTGTAGATGGTTTGCGCGAAACCAATAATAAGATTTATACGGCTGCGTATTATGATCCGAAACGTGAGTTAATTCCAGCAACTCATGTTTCAAAAAACATCGATTATTTATTAAGAATTATCGAAGAATCTGATAATGATAAGATGATTTTAAAGCCTTTAGATGGTTATGGTGGAAGTGGTGTAATTGTAATAGAAAAATCAGCAATGCATAATATTAAATCTTTACTTGATTTTTATATTAATGGGAAAGATGGCAAATCTAGTTATGTCATTTTACAAGAGTATGTAGAGGGTGCTGAAGAAGGTGATGTTCGTGTATTAATGTTAAATGGCGAGCCCATTGGGGCTTTGCGAAGAAGACCTGCAAAAGGAGATGCCCGTTCAAATATTTCTGCAGGTGGCACTGTAGAAAAATACAAATTAACCAAAGCCGATAAGGTTTTATGTAGAAAAGTTGGAGAAAAATTAGTGCGTGACGGAATTTATTTTGCTGGACTTGATTTGATAGGCGGGAAATTAATTGAAGTCAATGTAATGAGTCCAGGAACAATTACAGATATCAATAAATTGAACAATACAAAGATTCAAAAGAAAATTGTAGACTACCTAGAGCGAGTGGTAGAGGAAATAAGTGATAGAAAAAATAAATCAGAACTTCTAAAGTTAGTGTCCGATGAAGAGATTAGAGATTAATGAAATTATAGCATTAATAAATGCCGAAAAACATTTTGAAGCTATTACCTCTGATGGTTCTTTTTCTATAAAAATAAACAAGTATCTACCATATTGTTGTACAGCCATTCATGATGGAAGTAGTTTGCGTAATGAATTAAAAGAAAAGATAAATCATGACGATTATAGCCGTTGGTATGAAGAAGACCCTTTTACAGGAGATTTCATTTCTTCAATGCCTATTACTTTAATTGGTAATGATTCTCGTTTTGAATATGATTTAAACAGAAATCCAGAGGATTGTATTTTTGATGTTGCATGGGAGAAAAAAGTTTGGAAAAAGAAGTTAACCCCTAAAGAAAAACAGAAAAGTATAGAGAAGCATAATAACTACTATAAAGTTACTCATGCATTAATTAAAAAGTTAGAAACACTTTTTGGAGGATGTGTAGTTTATGACATTCACTCCTATAATTTTGAGCGTTGTAATAGAAAAGTGCCATTGTTCAATATCGGAGCTGAAAATATTGATATGAACCGATTTGGAAATGTTGTAGAGCATTGGAGGCGAGAGTTGGGAAAGATTGAATTACAAGATATTGAAAACAATAGCGCAATTAATGATGTTTTTTATGGTAGAGGTTATAATGTAGAATACATCACTAAAAACTTTAAGAACACTTTAGTTTTAGCTACAGAAATCAAAAAAGTTTATTGTAATGAAATCACAGGAGATGATTATCCAAATGTAATTAAGACGCTACAAAAAGGGTTTAAAAAAGCAATACTAAATAATGCTAATTTTTTTAATCAAAAACATTCAGATTGGGAATATCGAGTAAAGGCAAAACTATTAGATAAAACAATGGATTCTTCAATCCTTAAAGTTGATAAAGAATTGTTTAGTTTACTTAAAGGCTTTGAACTATTGGCTTCTGTAAATCCAATAAATAACATACAGGAGAAAAAACATTTTTTTAAAAGTAAATGTACAGAAACACCTAATTTTAAGTATAATCCTATTAAAATTAATCCATTTGAGTTAAAACAGAAATTAAGTAATCTTAAAGTACAAGATATTTCTGATGTTACAATTCGTCATTTATATGAATCTGTTATCAATAGTTATTTTGATAAAATAGATATGCTATCAGAATTGAATACTCCAAAGTTTTTATACAATTCATTGCGTTATTTTGGTAGACCATCAAAAAAGGATATTCAAAATGCACATTATTTTTTACACTTGCCAGAAGTAGCTGGTGAAGCCAAGAGGTCACCTAGTTTGGGAGTTGATGAAGCTATGGTTTCATTTAAAGAAGGCCTTGAAAGATATGGATTTAAAAGTCGAATAGAAAAAAGTAATCGTGTTATCTCGCAAGTAATGGTTTTAAATGCAAAAAAAACTATTTTATTTAGACCAGATGCAAAATTCACTAGGAGTCAAATAAACGCTCTTGTAGAACACGAAATAGGTGTGCATATGGTAACAACAATGAATTCTAACGCTCAAAAATTAAATGTATTCAACCTTGGTCTTCCTGTTAATACGATGACACAAGAAGGACTGGCTATATTATCTGAGTATCTTAGCGGTAACATTTCAATTAAAAGGCTTAAAAAGTTAGCGTATCGTGTTATAGTGGTTGATATGATGTGTAACGGAGCAGATTTTATAGAGTGCTATAATTTTCTTGTAAATGATCAAGGTTTAGATAAAGAAGATTCTTTTAGTGTGGTTACTAGAATATTCAGAGGAGGAGGTTTTACTAAGGATTACTTATACTTAAGTGGTTTTGTTAAAATTTTACGTTTTTGGGAAAACGATAATGATTTACATCCTTTGTTAATTGGTAAAACTTCAATTGATTTTTATCACACAATTAATGAAATGATGCAAAGAGAAATGATTCAGAAACCAATTTATACTACCCATAGTTTTAATGCTCCTAAGCTAGGTAGAAACAATGACATATATGAATATGTTTTAAGTGGTCTTAAATAGGAAGATCCTAAGTTTTGATTTTTAATTGTGTATAAAGCTAAAACAATATAAAATATAGATGTTGTTGGCAAAACGTATTTTCCATGTCACATCTTTTGCCAAATCAAATAATAATTAATCCAAAGTAAAATTATTTAGAAAATCTGTTATTTCATTATTACCTTATTTGTCATAACAGATTCTCCATTAGTGATCAATGAGTAAAAATAAATTCCAGAATTCAAATTCTGAGAGAATTCAATTGATCCTTTGTCAGTTGAAAGAACTTTAGAGTCAATCTTTCTGCCAGAAATATCATAAAGAAGAATTTCATTTTTACCAGATGCAGTATTAAGATCAAACTGAATATTAATGCTGTTGATTGCTGGATTCGGATATGCAGACAATAAATAAGTTTCTACTTTTGTTTCTATTCCAACAGCAGGACTAACAATTCCTGTCCAATTTAATATTACAAAATCACCAGGGTAGGCATTTTCCCATAATTTTACTGAAACAGTACTTTGCCCAACATTATTATTTGGATAATAGTGTAAATTCATTATTCTATTAACAGTGCTTGTTGGCAGGTTAAAAAATCCAGATGACGCCCCTTTTGGATGGCATAAAGAAGGGTCACAAATAGAAAATTCCCATCCAGTTTCAATGTTCGAAGAATCTACAGACCAGCTCATCGGGAAAGCATTTGAACTGTCATTGGACAATATAAATCTAGCATCAAATTCAATATCTGTAATATTACCGTAGAATGTTGTGTCGGTAGACTCTACCGAAAAATTCTGGGCAGATGATGCTATAGAAAATGTTACTGTTAAAAGAAGTA
>TARA_B110000977_G_scaffold101998_1_pt1 | contig 29962 bp, 27 predicted proteins | sample TARA_B110000977 | Tara Oceans TARA_B110000977 (sample SAMEA4397798) | marine metagenome | biome: Polar Biome; feature: [SRF] surface water layer (ENVO:00010504); material: water (ENVO:00002006), including particulate matter (ENVO:01000060) such as... | depth 5 m | reverse complement strand
GGGCTTCGTTCGTTCGAACTTTTCTTTAGACATTGATCACTACCTCTGGACTAAATTAATTATGTTTCTTGTTAAAATTAAGGGCCCTAACAATGGAGCCCATATCCGGACTTGAACCGGAGACCTCTTCCTTACCAAGGAAGTGCTCTACCGCTGAGCTATATGGGCAAAGTTGTTACTCTGCAGCTAGCCAGCTTATTGCTCTTATGGCTGCCGCCCTTCGGCCTCGCCGATCTCACAAATACCTGCGCTGTGCGACCGTAATCCTACGCTACGCGTCCACTCATGCTTCGATGTACTCTAGGCCTGTAGTGGAGCGGGTGATCGGGATCGAACCGACATCATCAGCTTGGAAGGCTGGGGTTCTACCATTGAACTACACCCGCACATTGCTCTGAATTTCTGGTGGAGAGAGTAGGATTCGAACCTACGTAGACATAGTCAGCGGATTTACAATCCGCCCTCGTTGGCCGCTTGAGTATCTCTCCGCACACACAGCCGGCTATTCTCGGTGACATCTACCGCTAGGTCAACATCATATTGACAAAATATCTGTGTTTCAGCGCCTCTTATTCGTCGTAATGACTACTTTTTCCTTCGACTGTACGTTTTCTCGGCAAAATCAGATAAAACCCTGATTTAAATCTAATTTATAAATGCTTGTCTTCGACATCTAACTATTATCAAAAATACACTTTTTTTGAGATAAAATAAGCTACATTATCTCTCTCGCTAATCTCAACCTTCAAATATCATGAAAATTACAATCTACGGCTCTGGTTATGTTGGCTTGGTCACTGGCGCCTGTCTTGCTCAGGTCGGTAACCAAGTACTCTGCGTTGATATCGATAGTCACAAGATCGAGATGCTTAAAAATGGCCAAATCCCTATTCATGAGCCCGGCCTTGATGAAATGATGCAAAGCAACATCGCTGCGGGTCGTATTCAGTTCACGACCGATCCGGCCGCCGGTGTTGCCCATGGCTTATTCCAGTTCATCGCTGTAGGCACCCCACCGGATGAAGATGGTTCGGCAGATCTTAGCTATGTCCTCAATGTTGCTGAAACTATTGCTGAGCATATGCAGGATTACCGCTTGATCGTAAACAAATCCACCGTGCCCGTTGGAACTGCAGATTTAGTTGTTCAAGCGGTTAAGCGCAAATGTGCAGCGCTTAATAAAGAGACCGCATTTGATATTGCTTCTAACCCTGAGTTCCTAAAAGAAGGCGCCGCGATAGATGATTTCATGAAGCCTGACCGCATCGTAGTGGGTACTGACAGCAGCAAAGCCAGCGAGTTGATGCGCTCACTCTATCAACCCTTCAATCGTAACCATGACCGCATTAACCTCATGGACATTCGCTCGGCTGAATTAACAAAATATGCTGCTAATGCGATGTTGGCAACAAAAATAAGCTTCATCAATGAGCTTGCCAACCTTGCTGAGCGAGTTGGTGCTGATATTGAACAGGTACGCCTTGGCATCGGCTCTGATCCCCGTATTGGTTATAACTTTATCTATCCGGGCTGCGGCTATGGCGGCTCTTGTTTTCCCAAAGATGTCCAAGCACTTCAGAAAATAGGCCTTAAGGTAGACTACGAGACCACACTGATTGCGGCAGTGGATGCTGTCAATCAGAAGCAAAAAGAGGTGCTCTACAACAAGATCAAAACTTACTTTGCGGATGACCTCAAGGGCAAGACCTTTGCTTTATGGGGCTTGGCTTTTAAGCCAAACACGGATGATATGCGTGAAGCCTCCAGCCGTGCATTAATGCATAAATTGTGGGCGGCAGGCGCTACAGTCCAGGCCTACGACCCCGTTGCGATGGCTGAATGTGAACGTATTTATGGGCAACGTGATGACCTTTCTTTATGTGAAAGTGCAGAACAAGCCTTGAAGGGTGCAGATGCTCTAATTATCGTTACCGAGTGGACAGAGTTCAGAAGCCCTAATTTTGCAACACTGAAGGCCTGCTTACAAAGCCCGCTGATCTTTGATGGCCGTAATTTATATAACCCCGCCGATCTGGAAGCAGAGGGTATTGAGTATTACGCAATTGGCCGTGGTCGCTCCGTAAATGAGTTTAATAGCTAGATGTTAAATAACCGAAAAGACATTATCGATGCGAATCTCCCGTTGTTACTGGTAACACCAGACGGGAGTTGGGAAATAATTGTTAGTCTGCAGAAAATCGCAGCAGACCATTATCAAGGCATCTTTCTTCGCCTGAAGAATGACCAATTAGAAAGCCGTGAGTTATCTATTCATGAGTCACCCTTCCATATTGCTGAAGATATTTGGGAGTTACAGTATGGCGTGCAACTTATGACTTTAGGTCATGAAACTTTACGCAACCACCCAGCCAGCAGCGCATGGAGACAATGGCAACAGAATCAATAATTCATCGCTATTTAACGATCCACCTTAACTTCTGGGGACGTGTTGCGTCTTAGTGCATAGTGAAAGCCATATAGGTTGTTGAGCGCATCGACATGCACCATAGGCTCTTCACCGGGCTCAAAGTAAGCTAAACCTATGTACTCACCGTTAACCGAGTCACAACCACTGACATTGAGGACCACATCCAACAGATTGTATTGTGGATCAATAATCGCAAGTGATCCTTGGTAACTGCAGTCATCTGAATCCGACCCTATAATTCCCCCATCACTAATACTCATATTTGTCTCTAGGCCATCCCGATCAATAAAAGACCACTGGCCATCTAATTCAGTAAGCTCAGGCTTACGCTCATAAATCGGGTTGTAGTCCAGATTAATAGCACCAATATCACCGCCGTTCATCGTTACAAAATGTGACTTTATTGATTGATTTTTTAATGTCCCAGTAATCGTGGCTTGATCAAATGGCGCACCATCCAAGGCAAACAACTCATACCTCGCCATATAGTACTGCTCCTCTTGCAGCTCTATTCTGCCGCGACACATCGCTTTTGCCTGCACGCTAACTGCCGTAGATCGACCTTGAATTTGTAGTGCTGTAAAGTCATAACTACCACGTCCATTGATATCAAAAACCCCCTGCCAAATGCCATCTAAAGGCGATTTAACCGCAGGCATTGGCGCTATAGACTCCAGGTCTTTAGGCGAGCCAGTAACACAAGCAGCTAAACTGAGAACCACCGATAACAGGCATAAATTACGGATAAGTAACATTTGATCACTCCATGATGTTTTTTTGAGACAAAGGCACTGTTTTCAGGATAAAAAACAAGCATAAGCGAAGCAAATGCAAAAATTTACCCTTTCTAGCTAATTTTTACGGAATAACACTTGAAGCTTGGACGCAAGATCTCTAATATCTCGCATCTTGATTGATCAGATTCCTTCTGATCGCATTAGGGCCGCCTTAGCTCAGCTGGTAGAGCAACTGCCTTGTAAGCAGTAGGTCGTCAGTTCGACTCTGACAGGTGGCTCCATTTCCTTAGACCAGAAAAAATCCAAATTCTATTTTTCAGAATAACAAAGATCGAGAGCTTTTTATTCGGTAGTGCTACTCTGAACTCAATACAACTGACTCTCTCTTAAATCGTGAACACCGAAATAAACAGTCCTCAGCACCCCGCTAAGAAAATCAGCTTTTTCTTTTCAGAAATAGGCCGAGGTGGTATCGGCCAAGTATTTCTATCTCTAGCTAGAGAATTCAGCCTAAAGGGGCATCATGTAGAACTCGTTCTGCAACAGTTAAGTGAAAGTGACCGTAGTCAGATACCGAAATCTATCTCTGTGTACCTCTTAAAACCAGAACCCATGTTCATCAGTCGTTTACGAATTTGGCGATGGTTTCCAGAGCACAGCAAAGCTTTACTCTACCCCTTTCTGATCCCTTTTCAGGCGCCAAAACAACAGACAGTAGCCAACGATTTAAGACGTTATCTAAATAACCATGCACCTGATTTACTCTATTCTGCAAAACCTCATACGAATATGATAGCTATCATGGCGGCTTTAAAATCCAGCGCTAATACAAAAGTCATTATCACTGAACATACTGCGCTATCAATTGACCTGCATTCACGACAAAAAAAATTACGCTTTAAAAATCTGCCTCAAAGTCTAGCCATCTTTTATCCAATGGCAGATGAGTTAGTCACCGTCTCACACTGTGCTGGTAAAGACTTATTAGAGACTATTCAAAATAATCAGCTTCGGCCAAGACCAATCTACAACCCAATACCGATTGATACTATTCGAGAAAAAATGAGGGAGCCGCTAGAGCATCGCTGGTTTAACAAGACAAAGGTTAAAGTCATTCTTGCTGTTGGCCGTCTTGAAAACCAAAAGGACTTCCCTACCTTACTACATGCTTTTTCAGCGGTACGTAAACAGGGTGAGTTCAAGCTCATTATTCTGGGTGAAGGCAAGCGACGTGAAAAACTAGAACTACTTATTAATCAGCTTGACTTAAATGACCATGTTGAAATGCCTGGCCATGTTAAAAATCCTTATGCCTACATGTACCATAGCGATTTATTTGTAATGTCCTCGCTCTGGGAAGGGCTGCCCACTGTTTTGATTGAGGCTTTAGCCTGTGAATGCAAGGTTGTCAGCACTGACTGTCCTTGTGGTCCAATGGAAATCTTAGACGGTGGTAACTACGGCAGTCTAGTCCCTGTTGCTAACTCACTCGCTCTAGCTGATGCCATGATAAGTGCAGATAAGATGACATTAGACTGTCAGCAGCAATTAGATTATTTAGATCAGTTTCGTCCTCACCTCATTGCGAAACAACATCAACATGCTTTTTTTGATTAATAGCCTCTGAGCCACGGCTCAATCCTCAATGAAAAATTGCCCCGAAATAAGCCTCAGACAGATTAAATCAATTTTGCATTCATCAATCAGTGCTATGCAAGCTCACTTCGCTCTTCCACTAAGTATGCAAGACCCTCCAGCACTAGATTTGGTGCATCACTATAACTTCCTGATAAAGCTGACAGCATCTGCACGCGATTACCCCCGGTCGCGATGAGTACGCAATCATCGTCCAGATGTAGCTTCATCTGCTGAATGACAGCACTCAGTCCCTGCTGTAAACAGAGCAAGCTGCCTGAGGTCATTGCGCTGCTGGTTGTTGCGCAAAACAACTGTACCTCTTCATCTATTTCTACCGCAGGCAAGCTCTGAGTATCCTTATTCAAGGCTAGCACCATGCTTGCATAACTAGGCATTATTAAGCCTCCGACATGCTCACCTGCTGCGGTTATACCGTCTATGGTTATCGCGGTACCACAGTCGATGATGAGTTTATTGCCCTTGTAATTATGATGCGCTGCTAACAACGCTAAATAACGATCATTGCCATATGCACCTGCCTCAGCATAAGCGAGTTTTATACCGTGCGCAGATGCCTCAGATTGATAAAAATAATGGTCATATGCAGCCAGTGCTTTTGCAATCTGGGCATTAATTTTTTCTCCCAGAACACTGACGACGTGGATGCTAGTTATTTCAGACAGAGGCAGTTTTAACATCAGAGCGGCTAGTTGCATCTCGGCATTGTCGCCAGAATAAGTAGCTGCATTGTTATGACTTAATTGATCTTGATGAAATAGCGCCCATTTGCAGCGGCTGTTACCAAAGTCTAATAATAACTTCATAGCATTCTCCTGAGACTCATATCACCCGTCAGCGCCCTATGCTCGCCATCTTGACTAGATACTTTATAGGCGCCATCAGCACAGATACCCTCGGCTGTTCCTGAAAACGATTGTTGTGCATCCTCTACACGGACTGCTTGCCCATGGAATGCATCTATAGCCTGCCATTGTGCTTGCCAATCACCCATTTGCTCAGATTCAAACTCAACCAGCGAGATAAACAGTGTATTGATTAGTTCAGCAGCTAGTTGGTTGCGTGACAAACCATTATCTGCGCCCATCACCGCCAATATGTCGGTCCATTCTTGATCAATTTTTATGCTTTGATAAGCACTCATAGAGACGTTAACACCGACGCCAACTACCAGAGTACAGCTATCACTCAGTTCACCAAAACACTCCAGTAATAATCCTGAGATCTTTTTGCCATTACAATAAATATCATTCGGCCATTTCACCTTTATATTAGGTACACCTAACCGCTGTAAGCATTGAGCTACTCTTAAGGCTAGAAAGGGACTCAATACAGCGGCATGGATCAGTGAGCGCGATAAGTTCCATACCATCGATAAATAGATATTAGCCGCATAAGGAGAAATCCAAGTGCGGCCACGACGACCTCGGCCAGCCGTTTGTAGTTCTGATAACACCGCTGACCAGCGGCCATTATTTGGCGCTGCCAACTCACCTGCTAATTGATTAGTCGAACTTAACTGGTCAAATAGTAATAATTGGTCTTGCGCACCATGGCAGTCTTTATTTAGATAACTACGCACTGCATCAGAGTCTAAAAGTTCGAGCTTATTCTTAAGACGATAGCCTTTACCGGAAACACTTTCAATGATCAGCCCTAGGGACTGAAGGCGTTTTATAGCATTATGTATGGTCGCACGAGTCACCGAAAATTGTGACGCCAGTACCTCTCCAGAGCAAAACTCATGCTTATTGAGTGCAGCTAAGAGCGCTCTGTTTTCAATCATCTTATTTAAGACTCATTAAAGAATATTCCCAACCCTACTTTATGCTGCATAAATCGCTCTTTGGTGCATAGAGGCGAGCCATAAGTGCGTTAACATTGTACTATAGCCTGAACGATTAGTAGCCTAGAGTTGCTAACAACATTATTCAGCTTCAACCTATAGCCTTTTTAGACGATACCCCCATGACTGACCAAGATAGCAGCAATTCAAGTAACTTTATTCGTAGCCGTGTGCGTAATGACCTCGCCGAGGGAGACAGCAGGCTCTTGACCCGATTCCCACCAGAACCTAATGGCTATCTTCACATTGGTCATGCTAAGTCGATCTGTTTGAACTTTGGCATTGCAGAAGAATTCTCAGGGTCTTGTAATCTACGCTTTGATGACACTAACCCAGATAAAGAAAATCAAGAATATGTCGATGCGATTCGAAGTGATGTTGAATGGTTAGGTTTCCGCTGGAAAGACACTTTCTTCACTTCAGATTACTTTGAACAACTATACCAATATGCTGTGCAACTCATTCAAGCTGATAAGGCCTATGTGTGCGATCTGAATGCAGAGCAGGTTAGAGAATATCGGGGCAGTCTCACTGAGGCCGGTAAGGACAGTCCTTATCGAAGTCGCAGCATAGAAGAAAATCTAGACCTTTTTGCACGTATGCGTGCTGGTGAGTTCAAAGAAGGAGCCTGTGTCTTACGCGCCAAGATTGACATGGCTTCTGGCAATATCAATCTACGTGACCCGTCTATTTATCGTATCAAATTTGCACAGCATCACCGCACAGCCTCTGAATGGTGCATCTATCCGATGTATGACTATGCTCATTGCATTTCAGACGCCATTGAGGGCATTAGCCACTCATTATGCACCTTGGAATTTGAAGACCATCGGCCTCTATACGATTGGTTCATTGAACAAATAGATATTGACTGTCATCCCCAACAGATAGAGTTTGCTCGTTTATCACTGGATTACACCATCACCAGTAAACGCAAATTACATCAACTCGTCACTGACAAGCATGTCAGTGGCTGGGATGACCCACGCATGCCAACCCTCTCAGGAATGCGTCGCCGTGGCTACACTGCCCGTGCAATACGTGATTTTTGTGAGCGAATTGGCATGACTAAAAAAGACTCACAAATTGATGTCAGTGTCCTAGAGAATTGTGTCAGAGAAGACTTAGATGAGCATGCACAACGTGCTTTGTGTGTCCTTAACCCAATCAAGGTCGTGATTGAAAACTACCCTGAAGACAGACCAGATGGTGAAATGCTTGAGGTATCTAATCATCCTAAGCGCCCTGAACTAGGTAAACGTTCACTGCATTTTGGTCGTGAAATCTATATTGATCGTGACGACTTCATGCTTGAACCCGAGAAGAAGTTCTTCCGTTTAGCCCCCGGTAAAGAAGTCCGCCTGCGTTTTGCTTATTGCATCACTTGCAATGAGGTGATCTATGATGATCAGGGTCAAATTATTGAGCTACGTTGTCACTATGATCCGCTAACTAAGGGTGGTAAAACCGGTGACGGCCGCAAAGTGAAGGGAATTATCCATTGGGTGAGTTGCACAGAAAACACGGCATTAGAAGTACACCTCTATGATCGTTTGTTTAACGATGCAAACCCTGCTGCAAATGATGACTTTAAAATGAGTTTAAATCCTGAATCATCAATCATTTTAGAACACTGCTTTGGTGAGGCCAGTTTGGCCACTGCCACCACAGGACAAGGCTTTCAGTTCGAGCGTTGTGGCTACTTTAGTCGTGATAAAGACCAGAGCAAAGCGGGCCATTTGATTTTCAACCGCACGGTAACCTTACGAGATACCTGGGCAAAGATTAAAAAGCAGTAGATCACTACTGCTTTCACTACAGGTGTCTAGCGTTGATAAACCTCAGTGACGCGGCCAACAACGGCTAGGGCTGTCTGCACCTCTGAATTCGTCATCGTTTTATATAACCCCAAAACACCACCAGAGCCTTCTTCACAACCCTTTTCAGCAACCTCTGCTGCTGCCTCAGCAAGCTTAATTACCGCATCCATTAGCGCTTGATTTTCTAGCAACCCCAGTAGTTGTTGCAGGCTATCATTCTGCGCTAAACGATCAGCAATACACATCAACTGACCGAATGTATCCGCCAAACGGGCTACAATATCATCACTCAATGCGTCAGCTGCTGAACCTAACACACGCATCAGGTTCACTAAACGATCAAGATCACCCGTCTCGACTAGGCGCTTAATTGTAGGTAAGGCTTTATCAAATTGGCTCTGATTGATTTGCTCCAACAACGCTAAACTATCCACTGCAAGCTCTGCCAATCTAGTGACAATATCGTCACTCAATGCATCTGTAGCACTCTCAGCCAAACGCTGGCCTTCTGTTTTCATGTCACCTAACTGTGCCATTTTGATTAACCTCGCTTAAAGTAGGCCACGGGCACTCGCCCAATACATTTTGTTATAAGCCGTTTTAAACCAATGAATACCCGCAGTAGGTGCTTTCGGATCAGGTGGATTTTGATAGTCAAACATGGCGTAACTTGCCTTACCTTCACCAGTTTCAATAAAGCAAAAAACCTTACCGTCATAACGTCGAGGTGCAATACCAGATTCAGCCATTGCGGCAATATTCTCAGCCAAAACCTCGGCCTCAAAGTGAGCTGTCGAACCCGCTTTGCTTATGGGAATATTGGTTGTATCACCGAGCACAAAGACATTGTCACGCCCTTCCATATTAAGTCGTTGGCGGTCAGTAGCAATAAAACCAGATACACCCAAGCCATTGTCTTCAATCACCTGCATCCCTTTATGTGCAGGTATAGTGACTAGCAGATCAAAGGGTTGCTCTGAACCCTCCTCACTAATAATGCAATGCTTCGTCACCTCTTTCATATTAAAGAAGGTCTCGTAGTGCACACCAAGTCGATCAAATTCTGGGGCTGCCCACTTTGCGACCGGTTCTAAACTATGCACACGTCCAATAGGGTAGGTGTAATGCAAATCAACCTTATCCCAGATACCACGTTGTTTAAAATAATCAATTAGCATGAAGGTTATTTCTAATGGTGCCATAGGACACTTATGTGGCACACCAACAGCAACGACTACTTTGCCACCTTCAAATTTCTCCAGTCGCTTGTACATTTCAACTGCATCAGTTTCAGTATAAAACTGTACTGCGTGCTTACTCAGCCCAGGTATAGACTCAGCATCAGTTCTAGAGCCTGTCGCTATCACGACTACATCGTAGTTGTAACGAGACCCACTCTTTGTAGTGACATAACTATCATCCAATTCAAAGGTGACCACAGGATCAACTTCAAAACGAATCAAGGGATCTAATAAGCTTGCCTGATCACGATACATTTCTGATGGTTGCATCTTGCCTACAGCAACATATAAGAGCCCGGGCTGATACATGTGTTGATCACTTGCAGACAACAGAGTAATACTGGAACGCCCAGCCTTTATTTCCTTGCGCATGCGGCGAACTAGATTATTCGCTAAAATAGTTCCCCCCATGCCACCGCCAATAACGAGTATTTTCATAAAAACCTCACTCGGTTCAGATACCCTTACTTTTCCTTACGAACAATGACATGCCAAACACCATTCTCATCGAAACTATCGAGAACTTGATGGCCGACCTTTTTAATCCACTCAGGAATATCATTGGCAGATCCCTTATCTGTTGCCAACACCTCTAATTCATCACCAACTGCAGCCTGCTTCATTCCAGCAATCAGCTCCATCAAAGGGCCAGGACAATATGTATTTTTCGCATCTACTACTATTCGATCACTCATAATCATTACTCCTTCAGCTTAAATTTAGAACGACAACACTTGTGAGTCGGAGGACATATCAAGAAATCTTGTCAGCCCCAAAGGCTCGGGGGTAATGTAATCAAGCAGTCCAGATGCGGGGATGTTGAGGATATCTAGAGCCATAGAACAAGGATAAATCTGTGCATCACCTAACTCTACTGCAGAGCGGAATAGCTCTCTAAAATCTGGCACGCTCTTATTTTGTAAGAGTGCACCTACCTCACCTTCAGACGGTGCTACATTGGTGTCACCCTGCTGAAAATAACGCAAAGAATTCATCGATAGGAATATATTTACTTCGTTACCACTAACAGCAGCAACAGAAGATATCATAGCGGCCATTTGCAATTGCTCACGGTCACCAGAGCTTACTAAAACAGACATTTTATTCGACATGCTCTTTCCTTTGGTTTTAACAGGCTATTAATATACATAATCAATTATTGATAAGTAATCAATTTGCGCGTGATACATAGGAAAGAGAGGGATATCTGCACACGTTTTGTGTGCTTTAAAGTGAATCTTGGCTAGAAATTTACAATAGCCCAGTTTAAGTCTGGTCGTTTAGAAAAAATGTCCTCGCTCAAATGGCATCAAGGCATCCTTGAGAATAGCGTACAGACTCGCTATAAGCTTGAAGCTTGAGCTATCCATTTCACTAGAAGCGGCTCTGTCGGTAGCTCGGGTACGATCTGTAAGGATGTGTTTTGTCGTGAGAGCTTTTCTGCCAAGCGCTGTGGCTTTTGCTGCGCTAGTTCTATTGTAGAATAAATTGCAGTCGCCTCAAGCAATAAGGCCTGTTCTGCATTAATCCCAGGGACACGCATCAAGTCGGCTAGTGACAGCCAGCGTTGAATAACAAAGTCTTCGACGCCAATACTCATTGCCAGCTCGATAATAGCTGCGCTTTGAGTGCAATATCTAAGCAAATCTTCTGTTGTCAAAATGTTTTTTGCTGACAACTTTGGTAAGGCTGATTTATCGATATCAGGAATATCCACTAATTGATGCGCAACTGTCGATAACGTCGACACCTCTGACTGACTTTGTTCTAGCTGAGTGAGCTGCTGTCGTAGCTGATCTAACTGCTGCTGAGAGCGAGTCCGGTAACTAACCATCTGAAAACGCGCCACGAGGGTGCGCAAGAGCCACCCAAGGCTGAGGCCAAGACTAAACATAATTAAGATTATCGTCGGGATGCCGACGATAAATTCTGGAATTTGATTCATTAATCCAACACCACGAGATAAATGCTAATAACTTTAATAAGCTACAGTTTGGTCGGATTCGGCGCGTCGCCGTAAACCTCTTTTGGATCAAATACCTTGCTATCTTCTTCATAGCCTAATACCAGAGGACCATCACCCTGTGGTTTTCCAATAGGTACTGAACGGTAAAAACAAGAACGATAGCCAACATGACAGCTGGCACCACCATTAACTGCAACTCGCAGCCAGACACAGTCCTGATCATCATCAATGCGCATTTCTGCAATTTTTTGAACTAGACCGCTGCTAGCACCTTTATGCCAGAGGCAGGCTCGACTGCGGCTCCAGTAATGAGCCTCACCCGTCTCCACTGTTTTTTTGAATGCTTCGACGTTCATATAACCCATCATTAACAGTTCACCAGAGTCTATATCTGTGGTGACAACGGGGATCAATCCATCTTCATCGAACTTAGGTGCTAGGACGTTACCTTCTTCAACCTGTTCAATACTCTCGCGGGGAGCAAACATAATGCGCATTTTCCGTATTTATTTGGTGCAGAAGTATACCACTGCACCTTTTAGATTCCAGCGCCTGAGCACTGCTTAAAATTTTAGAACGGGTTCCAGCTTTTATCGTGTGTAATTTTCATATAGCCAACACTGGCACCGGCACGCCAGCCAACCCCAACTCGAATAGGCGCTAAGGTAATATCACCTCGTTTGACATAGTTCACACCGGCTCCACCGATAAAGTAAAGGCTACCATCTACTCCAGGGAAGCGCTGATAGATGTCCTCGACATTAGAGAGGTTATAGACCAAGACGAAGACTTTGGAGGCATTACCACCAAAATCAAAACCAAACGATGGGCCCTGCCAGTGCATAGTGCTAGTAAAACCATCACTCATGACTAGCTCACCATCACCATAGCGCAAGCCAACAATAATGGCGCCACCTGCCTCACGGCCCCTAATAAATCCAACAGGCTCTCCAAAATCAGAGAACACCTTCTCAATGACAGAGGCAATACCCTCTGCACCAGCACCAAAATAGCTGCTCGCCTCACCTAGCACGGTTTCCTTATCAAAGGTCTCCGTTACTGCTTCTGTCTCAACAGCGTCATCAGCGGTACTCTGCTGCAAAATCATTGTGGTCCACAATAGTGCTAAGAGTAGATATCTCAACATAGACTTAATCTCCATACTCGATCTGCCAAGAATAACACCGATTTGCACCCTAGGAACACTTTGGATAGAGGTTATGAGAGCAAAATCTCTGCAATCCCAGCTGTATCTTCAGACTGCACAAACTGCTCACCTAGTTGACAACAACTCGGCCCATATTCTGTATACATGAACTTTAAACTGGTGCGTTCAACTACTGTTTCTGCTGAACTCATAGACAACCCACCCTGCAATAGGTATTGCAGATATAAGGCTGCAGGCTCCTGCGCCTCACGTCGTGCCAAGGCCAAACAAATGCCATAGGTAAAGACTGACATTTTACGCCTAGGTGTTTCACTAGAGCCACTGGGAGGCTTTAAACCATCGGTTGCTAGTCGCAACAAACGCTGAACCTCGTCACATAACGCTCTCATTTCACTTGTTTGCTTGTGCTCAGTCATATCTTATATCCCACATATGCTTAATGATTCCAACACATTCTGGACTAGCCTACCCCTGGCTACTCCCCCTCTAATTCAGCCCATCGATCCATCACCTGATCTAATTCTTTTTGTAGCCTGCTTAAGGTATCCATGGCCTCACTAGTGATATCAAAGCTTTGCTCATAAAATTCAGGTTGAGCAATCTGTTCTTGTAGATAATTGATCTCCTGCTCAAGCTTTTCTAACCGCTCAGGCAAACCATCTAATTCCCGCTGTAGCTGATAACTTAACTTTTGCTTTTTCTCTACGGCATCACGCGCTCTACTTTCATCAGCCGCTCTCGCATTATCTTGATTAGGGGTGTCCTTCTCAGACAACTGCTTACCGCGCTTAACCCAATCACTATAGCCACCAACATATTCTTTAACGGTATCACCATCCTCAAAAACTAGGACGCTGGTAACCACATTATCTAAGAAGTTTCGGTCATGACTTACGATAATCAAAGTACCATCGTATTCCACCAGACGCTCCTCTAAAACTTCTAGCATTTCGACATCTAAGTCATTTGTCGGTTCATCCAATACCAATAGATTAGCTGGCTTGGTAAATAACTTAGCCAATACGACACGATTACACTCACCACCTGAGAGACAAGAGACTGGAGTTAATGCCCGTTTTGGTGAGAATAAAAAGTTTTTCAAGTAACCAACGATATGTCGCTGCTTGCCGTTAAGCGTAATGTATTCCTTACCTTCACCGATGTTATCTGCAACAGTTTTTTCTCGGTCTAAGTCACGTTGAATCTGATCAAAATAAGCTGTTTCCAGATTGGTTCCAAGCTTAACGTGACCTTGCTGTGGCTCTAGCATGCCTAAAATAATCTTTAAGAGCGTACTTTTACCCACGCCGTTATTACCGATCAAGCCGATGCGATCACCACGCATTACTTTCAGGTTCAGGCCATCAATAACCTTTTCATCCCCGTAACTATAGGAGATGTTACGCGCCTCAATAACCTTACGCCCTGAGCGTTCGCCACTTTCAATCTGAATTTTTGCCTTGCCATCACGCTTAACACGTTTCGAGCGTTCATTGCGCATATCCATCAAGGCACGAACCCGGCCTTCATTTCGCTTTCGCCTGGCCTTGAGTCCTTGTCTAATCCAATCTTCTTCTTGAGCCATCCTTTTATCAAACAGATTGTTTTGAGAGCTTTCCTCTTCTAATGACTTTTCTTTGAGTGCGAGATAATTCTGATAATTACCTGGCCAACTAACCAGCTTAGCTCGATCAATTTCAACAATGCGTGTGGCTAGTTTCTGTAAAAATATGCGATCGTGGGTAATAAAAATGATACTACCTTCAAATCCACGAATCCGATTCTCTAACCATTCAATGGTATTAATATCAAGATGGTTGGTGGGTTCATCAAGTAACAGTAAGTCTGGCTTTGAGACTAAAGCCTTCGCCAGTGAAACACGGCGGCGCCAACCACCAGAGAGTTGACTCAGACTACTTTCCCCTGGCAGATTGAGCTGAGTAATCGTGGTATCAACTTGCTGTTCAATATTCCAAACACCACTCGCATCGATCTGCTGTTGTAGATTCTCTAACTGCTTGAGTTGATGCTTATCCAACTCAGAATTAGAGAGCCGATGATATTCATCGAGCAAATCTTGTTGCGGCTGCATGCCCTTACGTACAACATCACGCACAGTCTCCTCAGACTCATCCAGCAAGGTTTGCTCAAGCTGGCTTACACGCAGATGTCGTCGCTTTTGAATGTCGCCATCATCTGCAATATAGGCGCCTGTAATCAACTTCATTAAGGAAGACTTACCCGCACCATTACGGCCAATCAGACAAACACGCTCCTTTGGCTCGATCTTAAATTGTGCGTGCTTAAGAATAGGAACATCGCCAAACTCAAGGCTGACATCATCAAATCGAATTAAATACATAGGCTATGGGGGGGACTGCCGCAAAGTGGAATTAATAAGGCGCTTGGGTTAAACAAAATATAAACCACCATAGCGAGTAATAACGCTTGTTTCTATACAAACTACTCTCTGGTGATACCGAATAGTCTAGACCAATGTGATAGTTTAGACGATATCTCTACTATGCTGTGTATCTAGCTGTAAAAAGCTTAGCGACCATCAATCAAAACATAACAAAAGGCTCTCATGCGCTTAATCCGCTACCTGCTTGGAAGAATCATTCTTTGGAATGAAAAACGCACCGCACCGATCCCATTAAGCCGTGCAACGAATCTACAGGAGGCCCTCGATAAGATAACGAGTGAGTGGGTCTTATATGAATTTAACGCCTGTCCTTATTGCGTCAAAGTACGTCAAGAAATTCGCAGGCTAAATATGAACATAATGAGGGTTGATGCTAAACGTGACGCTGAACAGAAGAAAACACTCATTGAAATTGGTGGTCGCTATCAAGTGCCTTGCCTCAAATACCCAACGCAGGATGGTGTAGTTTGGCTGTATGAGTCAGACGCCATTATTACTTTTCTAAAAAAACAAGCCAGATAAAAAAAAGCCCCTTGAGGGAAGGGGCTTAACAAGGACTTAACAGCAAGATAAATTTTATCTCACACATTTCTTTAGAGGAGAGTCTCTAAACAACGATTCATATTACTGCTTAATACCTAGATAAGCCATAGACGAGCAAAGCCTGAGCATAAACAAACCCTTGATTCACCGCCTCGGCATCGACAAAGCATGTGCAGAGCAACAATCAGCAGAACTTAATTACCACAGCCTAAGACAAGTCTCGCCATTTGAATATAGGATATTAATTGATTAAATCAAAGGCTATAATAAACAATTAAATTACGAATCATAGTTCGTAGTGCCACTCACGCTACTGCGTCACCGTACTCCTATGTGGAAAATTGATTTTGGTAACGACCTTCGCGAGCATCGCATTAAACGCGGTCTCACCCAAGAAACCCTGTCATTTAATGCAGGCTTATCTGTTCGCTATGTCCAACGCCTAGAGTCAGGCGAGCAGCAGCCAACACTTGAAACTATCTTCAAGCTGTCATACGCGTTACAAACCTCACCAACTGAACTGATCAGCAACACCTATGTATGGTGGGTAAAAGAAGGCAGCAATGATTTAGATGATAGTTAATAGGCAAAAAAAAACGTCGGGGATTTTCATCCACCGACGTTTACTTTAGCTGAAAAAAACTAAACTATTTCTTTTCTTGACGCTCTTTTGCTTCTTTAATGACTTGCTCAGCAACGTTATTTGGGCAAGGCAGATAGTGAGAAAATTCCATTGAGAATTGACCACGACCTGAGGTCATAGTTCGCAGATCACCAATGTATCCAAACATTTCAGCCAGTGGCACATCACCTTTCACTCGAGTACCAGTAACACCCGGCTCCTGCGACCTAATCATGCCACGTCGACGATTCAAATCACCAATAACATCACCCACATGATCTTCTGGTGTGTACACATCCACCTTCATGATCGGCTCCATAATTTGTGGGCCTGCTTTCGGCATTGTCTGACGGAAACCACCACGTGCTGCTAATTCAAAAGCAATGGCTGATGAGTCAACTGCGTGGAAACCACCATCTTTCAACGTCACACTAATATCGACACAAGGGTATGCAGCTAACACACCGGTATCGAGCATAGATTTAAAGCCTTTTTCTACTGCCGGCCAGAATTCACGAGGAACGTTACCACCGGTAACTTTAGACTCAAACGTCCAGCCAGTACCTGCTTCACCAGGCTCAATAATGTAATCAATTTTACCAAATTGACCAGAACCACCAGACTGCTTCTTATGCGTGTAGCTATCTTCTGTACGTTGCGTAATTGTTTCACGGTAAGCCACCTGTGGCTTGCCGACAACGACTTCAACACCGTGCGTACGACGAAGAATATCAATCTTAATATCTAGATGTAGCTCGCCCATACCTTTAAGGATGGTTTCACCACTATCAATGTCCGTCTCAACATGGAACGAAGGATCCTCAGCGATCATCTTGCTTAAGGCTACCCCCATCTTTTCAGAACCACCCTTATCTTTAGGGGCTACTGCCATTGAAATCACAGGCTCAGGGAAGACCATAGGCTCAAGTGTCGCTGGGTTGTTCTGGTCACATAAAGTATGACCTGTTTGAACATTCTTCATTCCCAACACAGCAATAATGTCGCCTGCTTGCGCAGACTCAAGTTCTTCACGTGAATCAGCATGCATCTCAACAATACGTCCGATACGCTCAGTTTTACCAGTGAAGGTATTGAGCACGGTTGAACCTTTCTCTAATTTTCCAGAATAAACACGCAGGAAGGTTAGCGCCCCATAACGGTCATCCATAATCTTAAAGGCTAGGGCTCGCATTGGCTTATCGACATCAACAATAGCGAAGTTACCAGTTTCATTACCTTCCAAATCAACCTCAGGCTGAGGTTTTACTTCAGTCGGGTTTGGTAGGTAATCAACAACAGCATTAAGAACTAACTGCACACCTTTATTCTTAAAGGCGGAACCACAATAGGTTGGGAAGAAGTCCAGTGCGATGGTGCCTTTACGGACACAAGCTTGTATTGCTTCAATACTAGGCTCTTCACCATCAAGGTATTTTTCCATAACTTCATCGTCTTGCTCTAGAGCGATCTCAATCAACTCTTCACGATACTGCTCGACTAACTCAACCATGTCGGCAGGGACATCTTGTATTTCATACTTAAACGGATCACCTGATCCATCCCACACCCAAGCTTTTCGGGTCAACAAATCAACCACGCCACTGAATTCATCTTCAGTACCGATAGGCAAGACCATAACCAATGGGCGTGCACCAAGTACGTCTTTCACCTGTTTTACGACGCGGTAGTAATCAGCGCCCAAACGATCAAGCTTATTGACGAAAATGATACGAGCCACTTCAGACTCGTTAGCATAGCGCCAGTTTGTCTCTGACTGAGGCTCAACACCACCAGAACCACAAAAGACACCGACACCACCGTCAAGCACTTTCAGTGAACGATACACTTCAATCGTGAAATCCACGTGTCCTGGCGTATCAATAATATTTAAGCGATGCTCATCCCAGACACAACTGGTCGCCGCTGACTGAATAGTGATGCCGCGCTCACGTTCCTGATCCATGAAATCAGTCGTTGCTTCGCCATCATGAACCTCACCGATCTTATGGATCTTGCCGGTAAGACTTAAAATTCGTTCTGTAGTGGTGGTTTTTCCCGCATCAACATGCGCAAAAATACCGATATTCCGATACTTGGATAGGTCAGTCATAGTCTTTATCTGTTCACTGTCAAAATTAATGATAGGCGGTTTGCCAGATCCTTTTAGCCGCGCGGATAATACTACACCTACGCTGCTAACACTAAGGATTTATTATGCCTCAGCGGGCAGGAGTTACGCGGGCGAGGCAATATAAGTTTTGTATTATGCCTTAATTCCGAGCGCAATAGGGTAAGGACTTGCGCCCTACTCTTTTACTGAAATCGCTTTTAATTCGAACTGCTTCAGCTCAAAATTACCCTGTGCTAGTTCCGTGGCAATCAGTTGGCGTTGCTGATGTGAGCCAGCGGCAGCGGTATTGATAATAAAGGCAAATGGCTGCCAGCTATTAGCTCTGAAAAGATAGCCGGCATAGCTCATAACACCACGCAGAGTCCCTGATTTAGCCAGAATCACCTCAGACTGCGCCGGCAATAGCCTACGGTAGGGGCGAAACGCCTGCAATATATCCGCCAACTGACTCACGCTGAGCCTGTTTTGACGTGACAGCCCAGCACCATCATCAATAACGGCGCCCTGCCACTGGAAGTACTTTTGAATATACTGCTGATAGGCATTTTGCGCCGCCACTGTTGAAATCACATGCTGCGTATCTGACAGAGACAGAAGAAAAAACAGCTGGTTGGCAATAAAGTTATTTGAGTATTTCAGCATTGCCGTGACCACTTGCTGCAAGGTGTGACGATTCTCGTGTCGATAATGCAGCTGACTTGCCGACGACACCTCGCCTGAAACGATGACCATATCGCCATTGACGCCTATTGCAGATAGTTTCTCCCTGAGTATTTCAGCAAAATAGCGAGCGCCTTGATTGGCTTTAGTCAGCGGTAATCGGTGTTTGCCGGACACAACTTGGCTTGCCAGCTGACGTCCAGTTGCTGTCAACGGGGTTTGCTCTTCGGTACTGATAGCCCCATCTGCAGTCACATGCAGCGCTATACTATTAAAATTAGCTGCCAACGCTCCATTTGTTGCAGCGTAGGGATTATTGCTGCGATCACGTCCATTAATGTTGATATTTTCGCTGAAATAGCTCCCATCTACGACGATTTTAGATATTTCATGAATCTCCTTCTGAGCTAGCTGCCGTGCAATGTAAGCAATTTCTTCCGAGGTTAAAAAAGGGTCACCTAAACCGCGAACAAAGAGCACTCTAGGCTGCGGATCAAACCAAAATTCAGTGCTAAAGCGATGCCCTCTTCCCCAGCGCTCTAGGCTCATAAGCGCAGTCAAAATCTTCATCGTTGATGCTGGCACCATCGCTTCATGAGGCTTCTTAACCATTGCTGTAGAGGCGGATTGCTGTAGCCAAAGAGCGGAGTTGGATGTCGCCAACAAGCCCTCAATTGCCGGCCCTGCCTGCACTAAGGAGAGGCATGACAATACCAGCAAGCAACCAAGAACAGGTTTAGTCACTGTTTTAAACGGCTGAGATGCCCTGTTTATTAAACTCATCATAGCTATTTAGGCTTATTACCGAATATTTCGTGCTAACAAGTATCACCGTTGTGACTTTTAAACGCCATTCCTTTAGCATTAGCGGGCCATTGATTGACTGGCTCTTTAGACATGACGCAGATTGCCTGCGCAGCCACCCATGAGACTCCATGAAGACAGCTCCTGAAAGTAACGCCTACAAGGAAATCCTCCTACAGCAGAGGCCTCTGTTAGACGTACGTGCACCTATAGAATTTGCAAAAGGGGCTTTTCCACACGCGCACAACTTACCGTTACTCAATAATGAGGAGCGTCATCTTGTCGGCACATGCTACAAACAGAATGGACAGGATAAAGCCATAGCCCTTGGCCATAGCTTGGTTTCTGGGAAAACCAAGACTGATCGTATTGCAGCCTGGCAAGCATTTTATGAGCAACAGCCAAGCGCATACCTGTATTGCTTTCGAGGTGGTTTACGCTCCAAAACCAGCCAACAATGGTTAGCGGATATCGGTGTTGAGATCTGCCTTATCCAAGGGGGTTACCGCGCACTGCGTCAGTGCCTCCTTAAAACTTTGGCGGAGGCTGATAGTCAGTTTGATTATGCTTTAGTCGCTGGACTCACTGGCTGTCGTAAAACTGGCATGGTGCAAACCCTAGACAACGGCATTGATCTTGAAGGAGCAGCTTATCATCGAGGCTCTAGCTTTGGCGCCCATGCCGTTGCACAGAGCACCCAAGTCACTTTTGAACATCAATTAGGTATCGATCTGCTCAACGCCAGCCAACAACAGCATCGTGTTTTAAGCTTAGAGGATGAGAGTCGCTTTATTGGCAGTGTCGATATCCCATCTAATATCTATAATAAAATGCGGACGTCACCGTTGGTTGTTATCGAAGCAACATTGGAACAACGCTTACAACAACTTTTAGAAGAATATGTCATCAATATGCAGACTGAATTTTTTGAGCTTCATCAAAATCAAGAGTCCGCATTCAATGCCTTATCAGAATACCTGCTAGCCAGCATTCAACGTATTCGAAAGCGTTTGGGTACTGAGCGCTGTGATGATTTAATTATAAAATTACACAGAGCACTCCATCTACAAAAAGAAGGTCATGGCTTTGATGCCCATTTTGATTGGCTGCAACCCTTACTAGATCAGTACTATGACCCAATGTATCGCTCTCAATTACGCAAACGCGAAGACTTAATTGTTTTTCAAGGCAGCTTCGATAGCTGTAAAGAATTTCTAGACGATTACGCAATAACAGCGGTCAACCACTAAACCCTTATAACTCATTACCCTTCTTAGGAACTCACTATGGAATTCAATGTTTACCTCTCTGGCGAAATTCACACTGATTGGCGCGAACAAATAAAGAAAGGCGCTGCTGATCTGAAACTTGATCTCGACTTTACTTCTGCAATAACAAACCATGCTGCAAGTGATGCTGCAGGGGATTTACTACTCCCAGAAAGCGACGGATTTTGGCGTGATCACAAGTCTGCGAAGGTCAATGCGATCCGCACAAAAAACCTCATAGAAATGTGTGACATTGCCGTTATTCGCTTTGGTGATAAATACAAACAGTGGAATGCCGCTTTTGATGCTGGTTATTGTGCAGCCTTAGGCAAACCTTATATTACTCTTCATGATGAAGATATTATCCATCCCTTAAAAGAGGTCGATGCCGCTGCCATGGCTTGGGCTCAAACTCCAGCACAGGTTGTTGAGATCTTGCGCTACACATCAGCCTAGTTGATAAACACCACTCATAATCTACTAGGTAAAAAAAAAGCTATGCCATTCGAACATAATCCGAAAATGGCATAGCTTCTTTATATCGCCTTCAGGCTGAAGCCGACTAGCAGCTGATAGGTTTCACTACCGCTGGTAGATCAGAGTGTCCCATAAGGAACTCATCAACACATTTTGCAGCCGCACGTCCTTCAGCAATAGCCCATACAATCAAACTTTGACCACGCTGCATATCACCAGCAACAAAAACACCTTCGACATTCGTCATCCAGTTTTTATCTGCAATAACATTACCACGCGCGTCTAAAGCCACACCTAACTGCTCTAACATGCCAGGCTGTTCCGGACCTGTGAAACCCATAGCTAACAAGGCAATATCACAAGGCACTTCAGTCTTACTACCTTCAACTTCAGCAAATTGCATACGACCATCAACCTCTTTCATCTCAACAGTCACCAGCTCTAGTGCTGTCACATTGTTTTGTTCGTCACCAATAAAACGCTTTGTTGATACTGAATACAAACGTTCAACACCTTCTTCATGTGCAGATGCTGTGCGATAGATTCGAGGCCATTCTGGCCAGGGATTAGATTCAGCACGCAACTCAGGTGACTGTGGCATGATTTCCAGTTGATGTACGCTAGCAGCACCCTGACGATTAGCTGTACCCAAGCAGTCAGCTCCAGTATCACCACCACCAATAATGACAACATGCTTGCCTTTGGCATCAATAAAATCACTAGGCTTATCATCACCTTCACAGAGATGATTTTGCATAGGCAAGTATTCCATTGCTTGATAGATGCCTGACAACTCACGCCCTTCAGCAGGTAGATCACGACGTTGACAAGCACCACCGGTCAAAATTACGGCATCAAATTCTTGCTGCAAACTTTCAATCGCAATATCGACACCAATATTAGCCTTAGTCACAAAGGTCACTCCTTCGGCTTCCATCTGATGAATACGACGATCAATCATGCGCTTTTCCATCTTGAATTCTGGAATGCCATAGCGCAGCAATCCACCAATACGGTCATCACGTTCGTACAAGGTCACCGCATGGCCAGCACGAGCTAATTGTTGTGCTGCCGCCATACCGGCAGGCCCCGAACCAACAATAGCTATCATCCTGTTGGTTTTACTATCGGCTATTTCTGGTTGTATCCAACCCTCTTCCCAGGCTCGTCCAATAATCGAAAGCTCAACCGCCTTAATATTAACTGGATCATCATTAATACCTAAAACACAGGCGCCCTCACAGGGGGCTGGGCACAGGCTACCGGTAAACTCTGGGAAATTATTCGTCGCATGCAATCGCTCAATAGCTTCTTCCCACTGTTCGCGATACACCAAATCATTCCAGTCGGGAATTAGATTGCCAAGTGGGCAACCTTGATGGCAAAAAGGAATACCACAGTCCATGCAACGTGAGGCCTGTTGGTTCAGCTCTGCACCGTCCCATGTGTCCATCACTTGACGCCAATCTTGCAGACGATCCACAACCGGACGGTAAGGCTGTTTTGCTCTACCGACTTCCATAAATCCAGTGATCTTACCCATTAGATGCCTCCATAACCGCGTCATCTACTGAAGTACCATTGACCTCAGCTACGCGTATCGCCTCAAGGACTCTCTTATAATCCGTTGGCATAACTTTAATAAACTTAGACTGGTAGTCTGACCAGTTAGCAAGAATACCCTTGGCTACAGTACTTTCTGTATACTGCAGATGCTGTTCTAAGAGGCCTTTCAGCTCCGCTATATCTTTAGCATCCACTAGACTTTCTAAGGCCACCATATCTTGATTACAATTAATCTCAAAAGTAGCACGATCTTGTAAGACATAAGCCGCACCGCCAGACATGCCCGCAGCGAAGTTTCTACCGGTTGTCCCAAGTACGACAACCACACCACCCGTCATGTATTCACAACAGTGATCACCAACACCTTCAACAACCGTTTTCACACCACTATTTCGAACCGCAAAGCGTTCTCCAGCAATGCCTCGAATAAAGGCTAGGCCACTGGTTGCACCGTACAGACAGACATTGCCTACAATAATATTTTCTTCTGCAACAAATGTGGATTCAGCCGCTGGATGCACTATTAGTTTAGCGCCTGAAAGCCCTTTACCTAAATAGTCATTAGCATCACCTTCTAAGCGCATGCTCACGCCCTTAGGCACAAATCCTCCAAAGCTCATGCCAGCAGAGCCTTTAAAGTGAAGCTGAATAGTATCTTCTGAAAGACCCTTACCACCGTGTTGCTTAGTAATGTGGTAACCAAGAATTGTACCGACACTACGATTGGTGTTTTTCACCTCTAGCATCAGCTTAACTGGCTTTTCTTCAGCAATAGCTTGCTCACATTGTGGCACTAACTCGGTAACATCCAAGGTCAGATCTAAACCATGGTCTTGCTGCTTAGTGCAGTAGATATCGGTACCTGCATGCGGCGTTGGCTTATGCAAAATAGCTGAGAAATCTAAGCCATTAGCTTTCCAATGATCAATTGCCTTACGCACATTGATTCGATCTACCTGTCCGATCATTTCATCAATAGTGCGGAAACCAAGTTGAGCCATATGCTGGCGAACATCTTCAGCAATAAACTTAAAGAAGTTTTCTACAAACTCAGGCTGCCCACCAAACTTTTTACGTAACTCTGGATTCTGTGTTGCAACACCTACTGGGCAGGTATTTAAGTGACACACACGCATCATGATGCAGCCCATTACTACCAGTGGTGCCGTTGAGAATCCATATTCTTCAGCGCCTAATAGTGCAGCAATAATGACATCACGACCGGTCTTCATCTGACCATCTGTCTGCATAACGATACGATCACGCAGACCATTCATAACCAACACCTGCTGTGCCTCAGCAACTCCTAGCTCCCAAGGCAGACCTGCATGCTTAAGAGAATTCATCGGTGATGCACCGGTACCACCATCATAGCCGGAAATCAGTACAACGTCGGCATGTGCCTTAGCAACACCAGCCGCAACTGTTCCAACGCCAACCTCGGCAACTAATTTAACGTGCACACGTGCAACTGGGTTGGCATTCTTAAGGTCATAGATTAACTGCGCCATGTCCTCAATAGAGTAAATATCATGATGTGGCGGTGGCGAGATTAAGCCTACACCCGCAGTTGAATGACGTACTTTTGCAACCCATGGGTAGACTTTACTTCCAGGAAGTTGCCCACCTTCACCGGGTTTAGCACCCTGTGCCATTTTAATTTGGATATCATCAGCATTAACCAGATACTCACTGGTCACACCAAAGCGGCCAGAGGCCACCTGCTTGATTGAGCTACGACGAGAGTCGCCATTAGCATCGGGGGTGAATCGGGCAGGATCTTCACCACCTTCTCCAGTATTTGAGCGACCACCAATTCGGTTCATCGCAATCGCTAAAGTCTCATGTGCTTCAGAACTAATCGAACCGTATGACATTGCACCTGTAGAGAAACGCTTCATGATGGTTTCAATGGACTCAACCTCATCAATCGAGATTGGCTCACGGGCATAATCTAATTCAAACAAACCACGTAAGGTCGCTAAGTGCTCGTTCTGCTGATCTACTTTATCCGTATATTCCTTAAAGATGCTGAATTGACCTGTGCGAGTTGCATGCTGCAGTTTAAACACAGTCTCAGGGTTAAATAAGTGAAACTCACCATCACGGCGCCATTGGTATTCTCCACCCCAGTTCAAATCAGGCTTCTTAACCTGACGCGTTGGGTAGGCATGGTGATGACGTAAGCTCACTTCTGCGGCAATCTCTTCTAAACCGATGCCACCAATTCGCGATGCAGTCCATGTGAAGTAACGATCAACAAATTCTTTATTTAAGCCAATAGCTTCAAATACCTGCGCGCCACGATAGGACTGCACTGTTGAAATTCCCATCTTTGACATAATCTTGATCAGGCTCTTACCGACACCTTTGATGTAATTCTTTTCAGCAGCCTCTTGCGTCATCGCAGGCACATGGCCTTTACCAATAAGATCACCAATTGATTCAAAAGCGAGATAAGGGTTAACAGCACCGATTCCATAACCAATCAAGACAGCAAAGTGATGTACTTCGCGTGGCTCACCTGACTCCAGGATCAAGCCCACCTTAGTTCGGCTACCACTTTTAATTAGGTGATGGTGCACACCAGCTGTTGCTAACAATGCTGGAATGGCTGCATGATCTTGATCGATACCACGATCAGATAAAATAATATTGCTAGCGCCATCAGTAATGGCTTGATCGACGTCAGCACAAACTTGCTTCAGCGCTTCGTCCAGACCTGAACCGGCTTTAGCAATCGGGAAGAGAATGGCGACTACACTGGTCTTGTGCCCAGGCAAATCAACATCACGAATCCGAGCTAACTCATCATTAGTTATCACCGGTGATGGGATTTTAATCTGTCGACAGCTTTCAGGTGTAGGCTGCAGTAGATTGCCCTCACTGCCTATTGTGGTTGATAGCTGTGTGACCATTTCCTCACGAATACCATCCAAGGGTGGGTTCGTAACCTGTGCGAATAACTGCTTGAAGTAGTCATATAGCAGGCGTGAGCGATTAGATAAAACAGCCAAAGCCGCATCAGACCCCATCGAACCAATAGGTTCCATGCCCTTTGCCGCCTTAGGTGCTAGGAGCACACGCAGATCTTCATGCGTATAACCGAAGGCTTGTTGTCTTTGCAATAAGGTCTCTTCATCATGACCTGCAACATTCTCTGTCGCTGGCAAATTCTGAACTGAAATTAAATGTTGATCTAACCACTCACGATAAGGATGCTCTTCAGCAAACTGACTTTTAAGTTCAGCATCCTCAATGATCCTGCCCTGCTTCAAGTCGACTAGGAAGATGCGACCTGGATGCAGGCGATCTTTGATCACGATATCTTCGGGTGGGATATCTAAAACACCAACTTCCGAAGCCATCACAACCATGTCGTCTTTGGTGACATAGTAACGTGATGGTCGCAGACCATTCCTATCAAGCACTGCACCAATGACATCACCATTAGTAAAGGCGGTTGAAGCAGGGCCATCCCATGGCTCCATAAGACATGCGTGGTATTCGTAGAATGCCTTGAGTTCATCTGACATGGTTTCATGTCCACTCCACGCTTCAGGAATCATCATCAGCATGACATGTGATAATGGACGACCAGACATGTGCATAAACTCCATCACATTATCAAAAGTCGCTGAGTCACTGCCACCTTCAATTGCAATTGGAAAGAGTTTCTTTAAATCATCTCCAAATAAATCTGACTCACACAGCGCCTCACGTGCACGCATCCAGTTTGCATTCCCTCTGACCGTATTAATCTCGCCGTTATGAGCAACAAAGCGGAATGGGTGCGCTAATTTCCAAGCAGGGAAAGTATTCGTTGAAAAGCGTTGATGAACTAAAGCCAAGGCTGAAACGAAATCATCTTGCAGAAGATCGGGGTACATCAGCTCGAGCTGTGTAACCGTTAACATCCCTTTGTAAATAAAGGTGCGATGCGATAATGAAGGAATATAAAAATAATTCTTTTCGGAAAGATCTGATGTCGCTACGGCATTTTCAACTAATTTACGAATAACAAAAAGTTTACGCTCAAAGCCCATTGCATCTGCAATATTATCGCCACGGCCGATAAAGATTTGTTTGAATTTAGGTTCAGCAGCTAAGGCAGTTGGGCCGAGGCTCGAACTGTCTGTCGGCACCACACGCCAGCCCAGAACAGTCTGACCTTCTGCGGTGATGATGCCTTCAATAATTGTTTCAATTCGCTTCGATTGCTCTGTGTCTATTGGTAAGAAAACAAGTCCAGCGCCATACTCACCGTATTCTGGAAGCTCAATACCGGCTTCAGGGCAAACACGCTTAAAGAAGGTATGAGGCATCTGCACCAGCATGCCAACACCATCACCCGTATTTTCCTCACAGCCACAGGCACCACGATGCACTAACTTTTTAAGGATGGTTAAACCATTTTCAATGATCGCATGAGACTTGCGTCCCTTGATGTTCGCCACGAAACCAACACCACAAGCATCATGCTCATTTGCTGGGTCGTAAAGGCCTTGCGCTGGCGGGTAAGTATTCTGCATCGCTATTCCACTAAGTCTATATTCTGATGATTCTGATAGTAGTTAATCAGGCCGTTAGAGTATCTATCCCGCATGATTATTTCAGCATGATAAATACCTTATAAATTCGCAACTTAGACCGCTCTAAACAAGTACTAAGAAGGCCGCAAAGTATAATGCAGAGGAGGGAAAGGCCGCAAGCTAAGGTACTCTTTAAAGCTTGTACGAAAAACACCCGAACAGCCTCATGTAAATAGTATAACTCATTGAAATATCTACACTTAACCAACTATGTAGGGTATCGACAGTGGAATAGTATGAGACGACTAAATTCAGTATTGAGGAGACTTCCTCAGACTTCATGCCTTTTACTAATAATTTAGATATTAGTACAGATCAAGATGATTAAAATAACCAACATAAGCCTGATCAGGGTCCGTATTAAGACAATTTATAAACGCCCAGATATGTGCAAAACATAGCGTCACTGAGGGCTCGATATACAAGACAAAACTAACAAATATAAATCTAGACGTAGCAAATAAGTATGAGAATTAACTAAGGCTAACCTTTGATTTCCCGCAATGAATGCAGAGGTATCTATTAACTAAGCGACCTTGTTTTGAATCAAAATAAGACGCTTTATCAATAGCCCATTTATGATGATTAAACTGGCAAAGTCCAAGCTTCTTAGCACGAGGTATTTTAAAAGGAATTACTTTCGCCATAGCTTCCTACTCATCATGACAAGTAATTCCATCAGCCTCACAACTCCAAGCAGCACGTGATGCGCAAAATATGCGATCACTTGGCTTAATATCAATCTCATGGTCTAAAGAACCGGCAGGAATAACAACAAACCCAACTTCAGAGAAGTAGCGAGGCATAGGAGAGCCACATTCCAAACAAAAATCATTACGATAACGTTCATCACTATTGAGTTTGAAACGTTTAATTAAGCGTTCACCCTGTAACCAACTTATATGCTGACAATCGATACGTAAATTGGTGGCATGGCCAGTCCCCGTGAACTTTCTGCAACGATTACAATGACAGTGGTAAAAACCGATAACATCACCATCAACTTGATACTTCGATTGCCCGCAGAGACAACTACCCGTAAATAGCATTAGAGACTGTTCTTTAAGTAATTAAGTGTCATACCAATAACAACAGCAAGAAAAACATGCGGAATAAACTTAAGGTATCGATAAGTAATAAAACGAATGAAAGCTGATTGATCTGTGTAGAGAAGGTGTTTAACCCCACTCCAGCGATCAAGTGCATGCCCAATGGTTAACCCTGCAGGTAATAAAGGTAGAAACCAATAACTCGCATCCTCAGAGAATCCGACAATAAAGCTGAAATAGAGTGTCAGCATATAAAAGAATGTTGTCAGTAGAGAAAACATATTGAATCAGTACTCGCTTAAAAACTGAGTTCGATAATACACCAATTAAAGCATTCAAGATTAAATCGCAGACACAAAAAAACCCCATACTCATCAGAGTATGGGGTTTTAGATTTGATGCCTGGCGATGTCCTACTCTCACATGGGGAGACCCCACACTACCATCGGCGCTAAGCGGTTTCACTTCCGAGTTCGAGATGGGATCGGGTGGGTCACACTTGCTATGGTCACCAAGCAAACTGGCATGTCCAAGGGATTCATCCCTCAAACAAATTCTGAAAATGCATTCAAGTTAAAAGTATGTCTGTATCAGTGTACTGTTACTTCACGTCACTCAATGTATTTGAGTGTTATATGGTTAAGCCTCACGGTCAATTAGTACTGGTTAGCTTCACGCATTACTGCGCTTCCACACCCAGCCTATCAACGTTGTAGTCTTCAACGGACCTTTAGAGATCTTAAAGATCTAGTGAAATCTCATCTTGGGAGAGGCTTCCCGCTTAGATGCTTTCAGCGGTTATCCCTTCCGAACATAGCTACCCGGCAATGCCATTGGCATGACAACCGGCACACCAGAGGTTCGTCCACTCCGGTCCTCTCGTACTAGGAGCAGCTTCCCTCAAATTTCAAACGCACACGGTAGATAGGGACCGAACTGTCTCACGACGTTCTAAACCCAGCT
>TARA_B110000977_G_scaffold201859_1_pt1 | contig 30143 bp, 24 predicted proteins | sample TARA_B110000977 | Tara Oceans TARA_B110000977 (sample SAMEA4397798) | marine metagenome | biome: Polar Biome; feature: [SRF] surface water layer (ENVO:00010504); material: water (ENVO:00002006), including particulate matter (ENVO:01000060) such as... | depth 5 m | reverse complement strand
CTCTTGAGTTGTCAAATTCTGAACCGTCTTTTAAGGTCCCTACATAATGTACTTTTACTTTATCTCCTGTTTTTATTTCAGTCATTTTCTTTTTCTATTTTTAAGTCGAAATCACCACCTACACCTAATTGCTCAGACCAAAATGTGGAGTTTTCTTGTTTATAATTTTCTATTGATTTTTTTTCTTCATTAGGTTCTCTACCAGCTATAAATCCATGTGGTGTTATAAGTATTTTTCCATCCTCGTAACCCAAACCATTAACATGGTTTTTCATAATTGTTATTTTAGTTCTAGTAGCAAACTTAACTTTTCTTTTTTCTTTAACAGCTGAAATATTTGTAGTTCCAGCATTTTTTTGATTACCAAACCTAAAAACTAATGTAGAGTTTAACCATAATGATTCACCTCCTTTTGCTTTAATTTTAGGTTGTCCAAATGGGTTGTCTGGTAATTCTACCCATGGTTGGTTTACCACAACTAGTGTGTTTGTGTACTTTGAGTCTTGTCTTCTGGATTTACCAATTCTTTGGTTTAGTCCCATTCCTATTTTGTCAGCTAATGTGGCTGCGTTATGCATTTTACCACCTTTACCATCAAAAGTCATTTTACAAGGTACTGAGCCAACAGAATCCCATAAAAACAATAAATCGTATTCTAATTCACCCTTATCTTGTGCGTCTAATAATTCGTTTACATAGTCGGTGATTTGTTCTATATACTGAAAGTCGTTGTTAAAAAGAAAAAATCCATCCCAGTCTATTTCACCGGTAGTTTTATCTACAACTTCTTCACAATCAAAACCTAAAAGTTTAGCGTGTTCAAAACCCCATTTTTGTTCTGTAATAATCAATACCGGTAACACTCCTTTATGTTGGGCGTCAACCGCTGCCTTTATTAAAGCTGTGGTTTTTCCGGTATCAGAATGACCTAGGAACATTTGTAGGTGACCCATTGCTGGTCCTGGTAATCCAGTAGCATCAAGGAAAGCTTCCCCTAAATCAAAAAATCTTTCTGGTTTAAAGTTAGCTTTCTTTGAGAATTTCTCTTTCAAGTCTGAAAATGTTCTTTTTTTCAATGCCATAATCCTTAATTAAAATGGTAGGTCTTGAGATTGTGGGTCGTTCGCTTGTGGGTCATTGATAGAACCTAATGTTGTTGTGTTTGTTGAATTACTAACACTGTTAGGGTCGTCGTAAGTATACTTCTTAAGTTCCGAGTCCCAAACTGGTTCTAGTCCTTTTGAAATAGCTTCTAGGTATTCTACTGGTTTTTGTGAGTATACGTCTTTCCAAGTTCTTTCGTCTTCAGTCCACTCTTTTGTTTGAGTTTGGTCTTCAGATAATTTACCTGGGTCTTCGTACATAACTGAAGATACTGTTGTATATTCACCTCTACCTCCTGGTAATGGAAGGGTTTGGAGTATTAGGATTAGGTCTCGCCCTTCATTTGCGTCGGTTACATCTCCTTTATTTCTCCAAATAGGTATAATCTTATCTATTGGTCCATTTCCTTTCCAGTTGTGTTTAAATCTCCAGAATTTAACACCGTCTTCTTCATTGTCTCTATCTACAACTTTTACTATGTAAAATTTTTGTGAACGATAAGAACGTGCTAATTCTTTTGATTGTGCATCACCAGCTAGTCTTAAAGCTTCTTCAACTTCATTTAATGGACTTCTTTCACCTGATGGTTTTCCCTCTGAATTTTTACCCGGGTCATAAAGTTTTTGCCATCTTCCTTGAACTTGTATATTGTGGAAAAATACTTCTTTAAAAGGTGATGTACCGTCTGTTGTTGGTACTATTCTGATTCTTTTTTCTCCTTGTTTTGTTCCTTTTGGTAACATTATAGAAAGGTATTGTTTCATTCTTTCTTCTGATGTCATTTGTGGTTTTGTGGAACCACCACTTTGCTTGTTTTTCTCGTATTGAGCTAAAACCGCGTCTAAACTATTACTCATAAATTTTCTTTTTAAATATTATTAATTAATAAACATATGTATAAATATACACATATATTATTGGTATGTCAAATAAATATTTAAGGAATTTTACTGGTCGTCTTCTGCGTCTGGGTCTCCGAAGCTTTTTTGGATGTCTACGTCACTGTAGTCTTCTACTTCGTCTTTAGTTAAAATATATTGTTTTTTACCGGTTTTGTCAAAAACCTCTTCTTTGTCTGTAAAGAAGTCACTTAGTGTTTTATTGAATGGTCCACTATCGTGTTTTCTTAAACCTAATGCTTCTTGTGGTGTTCTTGGTCTATACTCTTCTATTTTATCTTCTAAATTTTCTATTTTACTAACCATAACATCCATAGATGATAAATGAGTTTCTAAATCAGAAAGTTTTGTCATTAAATCATCTAAACTCTCTGTATTTTTAGATAAAATATCTTTTTGGTCGGAAATTTCAGAACTTACCTCATCTTGTTTAGTTACCAAATCAGTAACGTCAAGTTCTGTAGTGTCTTCTACTGCAGTATCTACATCTAACTCGTCATCTATACCCATATCAACATCCAACTCGTCCTCAACTGGTTCATCTTCAGTTTCAACATCAACATCCAACTCGTCTTCAATAGCAACTTCTTCTTCTCCTGGAACTTCTTGTTCACCGATGTCTTGTTGAACTTTGAATTTCTTTAGTCTGTCTGAACTTCCTTGTTGGTGTTCAAACCCTGAACCTACATCGGCCATACCATCTCCTACTGAATTAATTTTTTGTTCATTCAAATTATCCATATTATGGTTTATCTGATTAAATCTTTTTAATTCTTCTAGTATAGATTTTTCTATTTCTTTAGCCATTTAATAATTGTTTTACTTGTCCTGAAGGTGATTCTACTTGTACCTTTCTATTTACTCTGATACTATTATCTACTCTTTCTATTAAACCATCTCTACTTTTAATAGTGTAACAAACACCAGTATCTAAATCACAAACTTGTTGCCCTTCTGGATTTTGTCCATTTTCAACAATGTTATCTGTTTTCTTGCCTAAGAAATTTCCTAATTTTTGTCTAAGTTTTTCTGTTATCATAATATTTGGTATACCTATAAATATACGTAAGTTCATTAATAGTCAACATTATTAGTTATTGACGTGTCCTAGGTAAAAATTCTGTTGGGTTTAGGTAATGTTCTATTATTTTACCTTCTTGTTTTACACCTCTTTTTATTTCAAAGTGTAGGTGTGTGTCTTTAGATAACCCACTATTACCCATTTTACCTATCACTGTATTACTTATTCCAGGCCCGATAAAACCTCTTTGTATAGAGTCGTTTAAATTTACTGTTATCCCTTCTCTTAGAAACGCGTATCGTGTTATATAGTAAGCTGTGCCTTCCTCGGTTGGGTCTAAATTTATATTTGTTTTAACCTCAACATGATTCCCATATTTAGCACAACCCTCACTTTCTTGTAACGGTTTACATCCATCAACTACTTTAGTGACTATACCATAAACTGATGGGTAGATTTTAATACCTCCAGTTTCACTATTTGCTTCTACTGTATTGTCTGATGTTGGTAGGATGTCTATCCCTAGATGTGATTTTTCTGGGTCTTCGTTTGGTGTGACTACAAATGTGCCAGCACTTAGGGTAACATCTTCCCACGTAACATTGTCATCATTTAGTGGTGGTGTTTGATAGGTAACTCCAGTGGCTATATAATTATTTTGTGTTACAGCTAATTTCTTTTGACTTTCGGTAGCACTTAAGCCATCGTAGTATAAGTCTATTGGTATCTTATCTAACCTATCTTCGGCTTTTTCATATAACTTAACATTAACTCTCTGTACCAAGTCACTTATAGCTGGAAGTGTAGGTCTTGGTACTCTAACACCTTCAAAGGTGGTTTCTATAGTATTAGGTCTAATTTCGTGTTCAACATTAATAATTAAGTATGGACCATTAAACATTGGTAGGTATCTTAATTGAAAATATTGTGTTGGTTGTATCATAACATTACCCACACATGTTATTCTTGCTGTGTAGGACCTACTAGCGTAAACATTGAATAGTGATGCTGAAGCTGGTGAGGTGGCATTTCCACCACCAGAATCTGCCATACTTTGTAATACTTTAAAACTTTCAGATGTGTTTTGAAATTGTGATTGGTCTAATGTTATTGACTCAAATATATTTTGATTTGGTATTCCAAAATCTACATTGAACCCCATAACTTTATTAGATAATTCTTTATTACCACATTCTTGTGCGACCAAAGGTGAGTTTGGTGAGTTATAGTTAAACGAGTCACTATTATATCCGTTATTTGGTGTTTTAACATTTAGTTGTGAAGATGGTTTACCGACATATTGACATAAAAAAGCTGGTGCGGAGTCTATATAATCAACAGTTTTAAAAGTACCAAACATGGCGTTTCCCTGTGCTTGTGTGTCAACACCGTTTTTTTCAACATTAAAGAAATTTATATATGAAGGTAATGGTATAAAATTAAAATAGTTATTAGCTAATATAATACTTAGGTAACTTGACACACTCTGTGTTAAAGTTTTAGAATTTGTATCTGTAAATGGAGAGTCTAGTTGTAGTATGTCCCATATATTAATTATTGCTTCATCTCCAATATCTTGGTTGGCTCTATCTAGAAATAAGAATTTTTCAAATAGGGTTTGGTCTGTAAGGTTAGTTCCTGATACCCACCTATCATTTATTGTTTTAAACTGATTATACAATTCCAATTTTATATCATCTGATTTAACTTCTGGTCTATCATCAGTCACCACATTTATAGTGGTATTATCAGTTTCTAAATTTTGTTTTATATTTCTTTTAAGTTCTTGTAATAAATTAGATATATACATCTCCTGAGAAGACTGTGTAGAGTCTACTTGGTTAATAAAGATATTTAAAAATTCGTTAGCTGGTATTGGGCTATTTAGAGTGCAATATGTAGCGTATAACCTAATAAAGGGTGCAAAATCTATTATGTTACTAACTTTAAATTCCATACCGTCAGGTGAACCAGTTTTATTTATAGTTTGGAAAAAAGTGTACATTGGGTTTGAGTCATCGGCTGGTACTAAATTGTCAAATTGTGGACTTCCATAGGTATTACCTGTTATTGTTAATGTGGAGTTTACTGAGTCTCCATAGAATTCACCAACCTCCATTCTCATTACTTGGTACTCTATGGGGTTTCCTACGAAAAATGTACCACTTGTGGGTATTGGTAGCCCGTCGGTGTACCCACCATACAACTCTGTTATATTTTCGAATGGGGATTCTCCGTTTGACTGATATGTTTCGGAATCAAATTCCCACGAACCATTATTAATAGAATGTATAGTTTGTAGTCTTTCCATTAGAGTTTGATTGGCTATTACCAAGTCTAGATTAGTGGTACTTCTATGAATATATTCTACTTTCTTATTTAAGAATTGGTGCATAGTTGTATTAAACTTTAGAAGTTGTGCCTCGGCTAGTAACTTACTATTAGGTATTAGTGTCATGGACGCTGGGTTACCACCACCAACCATACCAACCCAAGTGTCTTCTACTACCACCAATTCTTTAACTAATTGTTTTAGAGACCCACCAATACTACTTGAACCTAGTGGTTCTGAAAAAGTTAAAAATTCACTTTCAAAAGCATCTAATTGTTCTTTATTAAACACACCTCTAAGAACTTGTATTGTGTCATATAAAGATTGTTCGTTAAAACTCCAATCTTCTTGTTCGTTTTGTTCGGGATTAATATTTTTAAAGTACTGACTAGCCGTTGATTGGTAACTTGCTTTGTGTTCAAAGTACCCGTAGTTGGATGCTCCCCACAAAATTCTACTAGCTCCATTATGTAAAGCTGGGTTACCGTATGTTGGGGTTTCATATATACTTGCGTCAGTTTGGTTTAATCCACCCGAAGAAGGGTATAATATAGTATAGGTTGTTGGTGATGGTGAGTTTGCATTTGTAGGTCCCAAGGCTGGGTTGGTGATATTTGTGGACCTTAGGTAAACACTATAGAATTTTACATCAACGTTATCAAATGATTTATAGTTAATATTACTATTGGGTTCTATTGTTAGTGGAGCATTTCCTGCTGCATCTACAAGGTTATTTAATAATTGTCCAGCACCTATATTACTATAACTGTTCCCATCACTAGCAATAAAATGTATTGTATCTATTAAACCTGGATAAACACCAACCTGCATAATGGTATTATTAACAGTATTATCATGACTGGTATATGGGTATGGCCCTGAAGTTGTAACACCATCATTACTTGACATAAATGTATAGTAATTTGGTGTATTTAATGGTGTCTCATAAATGCTATTTGGTCCTGTATACCCTAATTGACCTACCACACCTATATCACCCCATATTGAGTTTAGTGGGTCCACTTGTGTTGTAACTTCTTGTTTATACCTCCACCAAACCGACCCAATTCTTAACATAAAAGCAACTGGTAAATTATGTATAGCGGGCATTTGGTTAAACATCTGAGATATGTAATTACCAAATTCGTAATTATCACCTTCTTTATATAAGGCTTTTTCCCTTAGTGTTGGTAGTGGTAATGAATTTAGGAATAGGTAAGCTGCTTGAGTGTATGGTGAAGGTGTACCTAGTTTGTCTGCCGCGACACCAGCGGTTAGAGCATTCATAAAATAAGGTGTATTTAACATAGATGTTAATCTTACTGCCGCAAAAATAGTATTAGACCCACCACCCGGTATGGTTGATACTGTTGGTGCCCCGTGTATTTCACCTTCTGTTATAAATTTATGTTCTGCAAATGATTCATACGCTTCATTTGCGGTGGTTAATGTATTTAACTCGTTTGAGTTATTTTTTCTTTCTATTAATTTTTCTTGGTCTTCATCTACAAACTTAGAACTTAGGTACTTTGCTTTGGTTAGGTAGGTGGTGCTCCAGGTGTCGGTTAAAACGTTTTTTTCATTTATATCATATTGTACGTTTTTACTGATGTCGAAAAAATCATTCTGTGATACCCCGTTAGCATTTGCAAAATTACTCCTTACCCACGGACCAAAAATACAAGGTGCTAAATCATATAATCCATTGGTTTTACCTTCTAATAAAACGTTAGTATTATTTTCAAAAGTTTGACTTACTACAGTAAATCTAGATGTATTATAATTTAATGTGAAAGTTGGTTTTATTTCATATGGTGTAATAACACCATATAGTTTATATTGTCTTAACCTAGTAGGGTCGGCTTGTTCTAGTATATTTAACATTTGACCTAGCCCACCTAAATCCATAAAAACTTGTTTCTGTGTGTTGTAGTTTTTAATTCTTTGATATAGGTTTAACGCGTCATATTTTGCTAGTTCTACTATAGCTTGTCCAATTATACTATTAGGTGGTGTTCCAATTTGTACAGCATATCTAGATACCAAACCACCATTTAGTACGGCTCTTTGAGCTCTATCTAATATTTCAAACCATATATCTAAATCTTCAAGACTAGAATAAGGTTCGTCTACTGGTGGCCAATCATATACCGTTATAGGTGTAAAGTCTTTGTCTACCGCGGTATTTTCTACTGGGGGTGTAAAAAAACTGAATTTGTAGTTGGTTGCTTTAGTGTATTCCTCAACGAAAGCTACTTCAGGCCATATTTTTTGGTCGTTGGCTAAAGTTGTAGCAATAACGTCATTTGCACCAGGATAGGTTAAAACTGAATTAGTTGTACTACAATTACCACCTTTTTGTTGTTCTTCAATTTTATAATATTGTGGCCAAGGATACACAATTTGGTTGGTTGCGTTTGAGTCGTTTGAGGTTACTGCTACCGCTAGTCTTTGTTCGTTTTGTCGTTTCGCAAAAGCTTCTGTATGCACATCGTCTAATAATTTTAAAAATGTATCAGCTCCAGCTAAAATAATAGCGAAAACGTTCCTTATCGTTGGTTTAAATCCTATAGCTTTTTGTAGTCTAGTATTAAGTCTTTCACTTAGGTCTTCCGACATTTTTTTTGCTTTGGATTCAAATACTCTTTTTGTTGTGGCCCATATAAACATAAAGCTACTAGTGTCCCCATCAAACATAAACCAAGGTTCTTGTTGTGTTGGTAATTCTCTTGTTATACCACCTGTTTTTACCGCTCTTGTAACTTTTGAATTTTCAAAAATGTCGTAGGTTGGGTCACTAAATCTTGTAGCGACACTATATTTACCACCTTCTACCTCACTCCTAGCTTTAAAGGTTGGGTTTTGTTGTAATATTTTAAGGTATTTTTTTGTTATAGCTTCTAACGAGTTTTTAGCTTCGTTGATTATCTTTTCCCTATTTTCTTTTCTTTTTGTTGGGTCTACTTCCGCTGTAGCTGCTGACATTCCTTTTAGGGGGTAAGCAATAGTTGTTATGGTCCTTCCGGTATTTGGGGTTGTTGGGTTTGGTTCTCCTTGTAATGGTGGAAAAGGTGGTTCGTTTACTGTTATGTTTCGTACACCTGTACTGGTCGTATCACAGTATTTTGCCACCCATCCTTTCTTACCTATTACAGCATCTTTAAATTTTTCTAAAGTTTCTTCATATTCTAATTTATGTGTTGTACTTTGCAAATTAGCTTTACCAAAAACTTGTGACATGTCATTGTCTATTGATTGTATTTTTTCTATTAACTCTACTATTGTATATTTTTTATCATATAGATTATCACCTATCAGTCCTTTTGTGTGATATTCTCTATATACCTCACCTAAGACTTGTCTACCTTTTGTCATTTGTATAGTACCAGAATTTGGGTCTTGTCTGGTTGGGTACATGTACGGTGCTGTAACAGCTTCGTGCATGTTTATATCCCTTAACATAGCAATGTGGTTACCTTTAAAATCACATGTAACTAGGTAGTCACCAGAAGATGGGTCAAAACGAGATAGAAATTTTTCTAGTGTTAACTGATATTGTACAGCTTTACCATAATAACCTTTAAGTGTTAAAAAAAATGTAGGGTATGGTAAATGAAAAAAAGCTGTGTAAGGTGTATTAACTTTGGCTTGTTCAAATAAGGTTTTTCCCCTTACATCAGTAAAATTTATAGTTACTTGGGGAATATACGAAGCGTTAATTTTAATACTTATAGAAGTTATACCAAATCCTTGAAAATCTGTTTGGTTTTTTATACTTTGTGATATTGTTACACCGGCTTTTGTGGTTGTTTTTATTTTTTGGTTAACGTCTGGGTTTGTAAATGCTTCGGTCCAGTCTGAATTAAAAGCGTTTTTACCTTTAGGTTTTAAAAAATTTAATTCTCCGTCCGCTATTTCTACACTTATCTCATCTCCCGCAGCAGCACCAACTAATAACTTACTCCTAGGAAAAATTTTAGCTGTAAGATTAGCGTACATAACAAAATCTTCTTGGTTAACTAATCTGTCTTTTACAACACCATCACTCCCGACTATCTTATTTGGGTCGATGGAAACTACGTTACCACCTATTTGTGTTGTTAATATGTTACCTGAATTTAAACTATCTGCCATAATAGAGGAAGTGTTGGTCTAATTTAGATTTGTAGTCCTCTAATGACTGCATTAATGGAAAAGGTACGGTTATTATTGTTCCGTTTGGGATATTCCATTCTTGTCCTCCGTATTTTGGGTTTGCTTGCATTATCAACCAACCATAGTATGGTGAACTATAGAACTGGTCTGATAACTTATCTAGTCTAGTTTGTCCAACTTTATAAATTATTTTTCTATCACTAGTTTTAGGTGTTAGTACTATACTTGGTACCATGACATAGTCACCGTTGATTATAAACTCACTGTATCTATTATAATAACTCATATTTCTTAACTAATATATAATTGGTTTAGTAGTTTATAGTTAAACTTATTATCACTAATACCAATATTTTTATTTATTAGATTGACCCTAACTATGTTTTCTTCGGTCACTCCAGTGTTTATACTATACCCCACATTATACTCAACGTAATACCTATTTAATGCACCATCTAATGTTTTATAGCCCCCATCCAAATTACTTGTAAATCTAGAGGTCATTAGACCAGTATCATAGTTTATCCACACCTTTACAATGTTATTTAATTTACCCTTAAATACTTGTTCAGTAACAGATGTTAACCCAGTTATACCTAGTGGGTCTATATTAGTTAAATCATTATAAAGTGTACTTTTTCTATATTTAAGTAATTTATCTAATTCTGTTTTATTACTAAATGTAAATCGGTTGGCTTCATTTGTGTAGATAACAGGACTAAAGAAAATATATTCACCACTACCTGGATAATTTTTAGTAAAACCAGAGTTTACGTGATTAGTTATAAATGTGTTTAAGTATCTATTGCTAACATTATACTGGGTGTCAACTTCGTTTAGTGTTGTCCCAGTTAACTCAAATGCCACCACTCTACCACCATTGGGGTTTATATACTGCCCATCAAAAAATCCGATATCACCATTATTGTTTGTGACAAAGTTAAGTTTGTCAGCTGTGGCAGCCAGTTTTTGTTGTGACTCTCTAAGACTGTGAACTACTGTTATGACTTGTGTCATAGTGTTGTTTAATTGTGTCTCTAAAGTATTATATAAAAGATTTTTTACGTATACTTTTTCAAATACGGAAGGTGAGCAGGTGTTTAATTCTGTTTGGATTGTGGTTGTCTCTGCACTTATACTAGATTTAAGTGTGGTGTAGTAATCAGTTATTCTAGTTATAACTTCTCTTGGCACCCCCACTAGTTGTGCGTTTTTTGTGGTACCTAGTATTCCACTACTAAAATTCCTAGTAAACATTATTTCTTCTACAGCACCCATACTATGGTATAGAAATAGGTCGTGTAACCTATTTTTAACATCCAAAGAATATGCCTTACTCTCATCAACGAAAGTATTTAAAAGATTTTTATAATTTATTGTATAATCCATTTTTTATATTTTTATGGTCATTTTCCAAAGAATTTTTGCCAACGCTTACCACTTTGTTCACCGTCTGTACTACTACCTTCTGTATTACTTCCTTGTGACTTACCTTTTGCGGCTTCAGCTTGTTGAGCTGCCATTTCAAGAATTATTTCTTGTTCGTCAGTTACAGGTTTTTGTTTGTCTGTTGTTGTTTTGACACTATTATTATTATACATCTCTGTGTTTGCAAAGAAGTTGTTTGATAGAGCGTTTTGTAGTTCAGATACTGGTGCTTCTAATCCTTGTCCTCCGATATATTTAAAGTTCATCGATACGTTAGCTATCATAGGTTGTACACCAATACCTTCTGGGTTTAAATCATATATTAATGGGTCGTAACTAAAACTTACAGAGTCAATAGCTATTTTTGTGTGGTAAAAGTCCCCAATTCTTAAAACACATATAGGTGGTGCTCCAAAAGCTGTATTGTCAACATCTCTTTCGGTATCTAAACTACCGTCACGATTAACTGTTGGTATTGTGTTTCCTGGTCTAGTACATTGTAATAAAAAACTTAATCTGTTATTTAAACCTTCTGGTGTCATAGAATGAAATGATGGGTGGAAGTGTTTTAATTCTCTTTTTAATGAATTATATATAAATTCGTCGTCTTGTTTTAAAGCGTTAAAGTAGTTTTCCTCACCTAACATTTTAGCTAATATTTTTGCTGTGTCTAATTTCTTTTCTTTACCTGCACCCGCTTGGTTATTAGCTGTAGCTTGTGTTTCATCTGTTTGAGTTTCCCCTGGCTTACTAGCGTCAAAAGCATTCCAAGAACCTCCCATTTCTGTATTTTGTACATTATCTGGTATTGTACTTTCACTACCAACAGTACTACCGCCATCTAAATCAATTATGCTCGCATCTGCTGAGACACCACCATCTAAGACAATTCCCGATGGGTCTGGGTTTATTGGTGTGTCTACCCCACTAGTATTATCACCAACTGTAGTTTCAGGGTCCGAGTTATATTCGTCCGTAATATCATTTTGTATACTAATAATATCATCAACAGATAAATTAGGGAATATAGATGCTAACTCATATACGTCATACTCTTTACACCCAGCAAAAAATGCTTCTAAAGCTTGGTCAGCGACATAATCTGGTACACCTTTTAATGTATTTTCCGTAATTACATTTAATATAGATGGGTGGTCTACTACTATTTTCCAGTTTAATGTACCAATTCTTTCTGTGTAGTTGTATGTGTAGATTGGTTCTGGTCTACCTAAAAAGTTAACTGAGTTCCACTGTGCAGAATTTGTATCACCAACTTGTAAATCATAGGGTGGGAACCACATCACCCTACCACCATTAGGTCCTTTTTCAGATTTAGGTAAACCTAATAATTCTGAAGTACCTCTCCAAGCAAGGTTTTCTATTGAGAACATGTACTTACTTACATTCTTTTCGGTTTTTTCTGTATCTACATTAACCCCAAAGATTGGTGCTATATTTAAATTAAATGTGTTGGTTAGTACTGAGCCTGCTTTACCTAAATGATTTCCTTTATGTTTTTGTAGGTTATCCATTTTCCAATATGGGTCGTCTTTAGTCCAAGTTCTACAAAACTCTCTAGCTACTAATCCACCACCAATACCGAATACCCCATTTGATTCGTCAACAAATTTAACACCGGAACCTTTAGATATTTCTTTATACCCATCTGAAAATATTTTAGATGTTTGGTCAATTGCATGACCAGCATGTTTTCTTCTGGCACCACCCATTAATGGTGCTGCATCTATTAGTTTTTGTGTTTGGTCTAATATACCTCCTTTTCTTAATGGTTTTTGAAAAGACCTTGTAGCTAGTAAATCGTATGGTGCGTTAGTTGAAGCGAATGACCGGCTACCCATCCAAGTCCAACCACCAGCTAAACCACCACCATCATTGTATGTGTACCCACGTAAACCAAACATATAGTATGGCCATAATTGTTTCCCATCTACCGTTTCTAGTTGTTTTGCTAGGGTTGATGGCCCGTACACCAAGGCATTTATTGGTCTACCAAACTCATCTTGTGGTATAGCCCCCATAGGTGACTGTATTTTTGATGGTTCATTACTTTTAGAGCCTATATAGTAGTATGGGGTTACATTAGTAACTCCTTGTCTTAGTTGGACTCTTGAGTAGTCTGGTCGGTATTTGTTGAAGTCTAGTGATGTAAAAAGTGCTTTTTGTTGTTCCTCTCCCATATATGTGATAAATCTATCACTAGGTACTGGGTTTGACACGGCGTTTGTAGGTACATTATCACCACCAGTTAATAAACTAGCCACAGCATTAGCAGTAGCTTGTATATTACCAAACGTACCAGCCATCGTACTAATACCATTTTTTGCTAAAAAATTAATGTCTGGTTTAAATATTCCATTGAAGTAGTTTCCTGGAATATTAGAGTATCCATAATACAGATTGGTTATTCTAGATAGATAATCGGTACCATCTAATTCTTTTTCTCCAGGATTTACACTAACATTAAACATGAAAGAACCTTTATCACTTAAGTCTAAATCATTCCAGCCTTGATTGTAACCTAATTGTTTTCTTAAATTACCACTAGATTTTTGTACTAATTCACTGTCATTTAAAATTTTACTATTTAAAGTATTGACCATACCGTTAGTTATATTAACGGTTTTGAATATTTCAGCGGATGTGTACTCAGATGAAACAAATGATTTTGGTTGTAGTGTGTTTTGAGTGACGTAGTCTAACCCCCTTCTAGGTAATACTTTTTTAACGTTTATAGTTTGTACGTCTAAATACCCACCTTCTGGACCATAACTATTATCTAAAAATAAATTTACAAGATTTTGTGGTGCTAATTCTTGTACTGTTTTTTGGTCTATTACAGATTGTTCATATATGTTGGTGTTTTGTTTTCCTGGTTGTTGTATACCAAATGGTGCTGGGATTGGGTTACTATCTGAAAGATATGAACTTTGTAAGTTTTTACCTAGTAGAAAAACTCTTAGCTTTGCTGTAGATGCCACATTAGGTTTGTATGGACCTTGCATCCCAAAAGCTTGTACACCACCTGTATTTAATCCTACTGACATATATTATTCTTTTATAATAAATAGATTGTAACGTAATTTCGTAAGAGTATTGTGGTAAATAAGATTATGCTCCTAAAGACATAGCGTCATTTAGTAGTTTACCAGTTTCCAAAGCTACCCCCCTATCCATTTGTAGTAACTTAAGGAAGTCCTTACCATTCATTTTAGCTTCCCCATTATTAACATCAATATTACCTTTTAGTACTAATGTTAAAGGTTTCATTGTTGTTGTGTTATTAGTTGTATTAGTACTTTGTGTTATAGTTTTACTTAGACTGTCTGTTCTATTAGCTATTGACGAGTCTAGGTCTTCACCTAATTTTACATTGCCTTTTTGTGCTGCTACTAAAATATCACCTTTATCAAAAGTTGTTATGCCTTCTGGTGTGATTATCGCGTCATTTGCGTGCATTTTTTGTAGTTCTTCTAAAGCTTTCTTAGCTCCATCTGTACCAGCTTTTTCAATCTCAGCGGATATGGAGTCTAGGTCACCCTTTCTTAAAGCTTCTAGTTGTGCATCTGTTAAGGTTGGCATTCCAGAGGCTATTGTTTGAGTTAAACTTTCTGTTCTAATTTGTTTATCCGCTGACCCTCTTAAACCTAACTCACTTTTAACCATTAATCTAATACCCGCATCCATCGCTGCAAGATACTGATTAGCTTTTTCAGCAACGGTAAGTTGTTGTTTGTAGACATCTGAATCCGTCATACCTTCTTTTCGTAATAACTCCATTTGTGATTCAGTTACGTCCGCAACGTCTACCATTTCTTCAATTCCTGGTATTTTTACTTCCGCGGTACCACCTTCACCAATTTGAGCCATAGAAGCTATTAACTCCTTATCTGTTTCTGACATATCACTAAAGTCCCCTATCTGGTTAAATACTTCTGCTCTTCTAGCTGACCTTACAGCTGTATCTGCTAGGTCTTGGTAACTCATTCCCATTTGTTCTGCCATCGCTTTTAACTGTCGTCTGGATTCTGGTGAAATGGAAAATTTATTTTTTTCTTTATCAAAGTATGTTGCTTGTGCTGCGGTATCAGCAATCGCTTCTTGTAGACCTTCTAGGTCGTTGGTTGCCATGTACATTAGTTTGAATGGGTCTTGTAAGTCACCAACAGCCCCACCTATTACTTGCATTTGTGCCGCAAAATCAATTGCCCCTTCTGGGTCAAAGAATTTATCAGCCAGACCTGTAACCGTACTCATTTCAATGCCTAATGACTGACCTCTAGCTACCATTCTTGCTAGTCCTTCCACGCCCCTTTCAAAACCGTAGGTGTTAATTAATTTTAATTCACCACTTATGTTACTAAGGAATTTTTCCATTACAACACCAAAATCTCTACCCGTCTGTAGTATTTCGGACATTGAATTGTCTGTTTCGTCCACTTTACCCATTGCTGTATCTAGACTTAAACCTATAGTATCAAAACCTTCCGCAAATTTTCCAGCATCAAAACCTTCTAAAGTTTTAGTTAATAGTGCAGCTCTTTCACTAACTTCTGGTGGGATATATAGGTTTCTTGAAATTTCTTTGGTCATTTCTTTGAAGACCGTGAATAAGTCGTGTACGGTCATACCAAATTTGGATGCTGACATTCCTGCCTCAGTTAGACCATCTACTGTATCCATTAACTGTGCATTGGACATTCCTAGACTTTTGGAAATGTCTAACCTTAGGGTATCTTCTAAAGCTAACATGTCCAATATTGATTCCATATGTTTGTCCATATCTTTTAATGCTCCCTTTGGGTTTTTAAGTATGGTGGCCATTTTTTCTAAATCTGCTGTTGATACACTTTCTTTTGGGGTTCTTTCAGTTGCTATCTTACCTAACTTTTCCCATACGGAACCCTCGGAACCCCCACCTACATCAGTTTTTGTCTTACCTTTTTTAACCCCATCCTCAAATGCTTTCTTAATCATTTTATCCACCTCACGTTGTTCATCAGCATCCAAAACGAATGATGGTATAGGGTTCTCTATACCCAATAGTTTAGCTAATTTTAGTGATTTTGGATTACCGTACTTACCCATTTTTTTAATGGAGTTAATACGGGACTGTCTATCAGGTTCATCTTTATAATTAAAAATACCTATATAGACCCCTAATTCAGGGTGGGACGCAAAATAAGGTTTTGCTCCAGATAAAAACCCTTCAATAAATAATTGTTTAATAAACTTCAACATAGTTTTCGTTTAATTATAAATATTTAGAATCTGTTTTTTGCCTTGTTATTTGCTTGTTCAATTGCTTCATTCTTTTTTTGGAACTCTTCTGTTAGTGAGTTTACGTAGAATCTACGTTCGAATGTAGGCATTTGTAGGAGGTCTGTCCACGCTATGTGGAGGTGTTTCATTAGATAATAGAATTCTTGCAATAGGGCATTCCTATATGCCGTAGAAAGGACGAAAAAACTCAACCCCGAATGTGATTCTCGCTTTTATCTCTTCATTCGATGGAGTTAACACGGGGATAGTTAAATCTAGTGAAGGCGAATTTTCTCTAACTACTTTTCTAATAGATTGAGAGTCTCGAATTGGCATTGTTTGGATAAATTGTGCAATAGTCATTGTTTCTCTTACACCTTCTACCTCTTTGAGTATTAATTCTAGTTGTTTGGTCATATATGGGTTAATGACCGCGTTTTTGTTTTGTTCTTCTACCACTTTTAAATTTCTTTCGTCTTGTGGTGTTAAAAAAGATACTTTTACTTTCTTTTTAGAAACTTCTAAGTAGTGGTCAAATTCGTTTTTGTCGTCTAACTCCACACCACAGTCATTTGTTCTAATAATTGATAGGTCGATAGTTGTTTCGAAAGATTCTTTTGTTTTTGGGTCTGTCAAGGTAATCTTATAATCTGAACCAAAAGCCGTATTCCTTAAAAATACTAATATTGCTTCCTTGTCACATTCTGGCATATCCTCAACGTGTATATCTTTATCTAATATTTTCCTTGATATCAGAGCGTTAACTAACTCACCGTTAGCTTGTAGTGACGGTGTCGCTAATAAGTTTTCGTCTGAAGCATTTAGATAAGTTACTTTTACGGACTTTTTTTTATTTTTATAAAAAACCCCCTGAGAAGGTAAACTTACCATGTCATATGGTAGTATTGTTTCTGGTTGTTGGCCCATTTGTTCTTGCATAGCTTATAAGTTAATTAATATATTATATATGTAAATATATATGTTTAGTTTTTATTGATTTAAATAGGTTGCGCTATAAGCATCGGAATTAATAAAATTAAAGTCAAGTGGTTTGCAATAAAAAAGCCCTAATAAAAGGGCTTTATAATTTATATGTGTTTGTTTCTTAGTAAACTAAGATACACCTATCTGGTCTTAAAGTTGCCGAAATATTAGCTAAACCATCATCACTATAACTTAAATCATTAAAGTTAACATCAGTTAAGAAACACCCTTGTAAAATCCATTTCTCTACTACAACACCTGTCGGGTCTAACATTTCTAAGTCTATATTTTTCTTATACCCAGCTGCGTACCCCATTCTACCGGTTACAGATTCTGCGTGAGTTCTAACCCACTCCATTAGAGCTTGTGCTGCTGATGGTCCAATTGGGTCTCTAAATGTTACGTTTATTGTGTTCCATACAAATCTACCAGCTACATAAGTAGAGGTGTTTAAGAACGGTACTTCTACAGAGTTAATTGTAACCTGTGGTCTAGAAGTACTTTCTACATACCATTCGTTAATTCCCAGAGAAGAGTCAAATCTTAGAATAAATCTATTCTTTTTCTTTGGTTCATAAGGTATAGGCATTTTCATCAATAAGTCAGCCATATCTTTTTAATTTTTTGTTTTTACTTTTTTATTATATACTATAAATATATCGGGAATAGAAAAAATGTCTTAATTTACTTGTTTTAATACTATTTTATTCATTCCACCTTCAGATGTGTCATAAACTACAAAATCTACATCTGGAAATTCTAATTGTAATACTTCTTTTATGAAAGGTATTATCGCGTTTATATTACCTAAATCATCGTCACTAAACCCCACTGATAGTTTTTCGTTTCCTGTGTTTACCATCTGTGAAGCCTTTGAAACTATGTTTGTGACATAATCTCTTAAAGCTATTTTTTTATTTTCTTCTGGGTTTGTTGCTGAACCACTCTCTAAACCAAACCGGTCAGTAAATTTTTTTGAGGTAACTGGGTGGTATTCGTGTGAGTCTAAGTATGTTTTTAATATATCTTCTGGAGCATTACCTTCTAATTCCGGGTAAGTTTGTTGTATATTATCAATCATATTACCCAATTCCTCCTCGTTAAATGTCTTAGATATTACTAGGTCCATACCTTTCCTTAGAGCTCTAGGGTGGTGTCCCCTTGCTGTTATAATGGATATTGGGTTTGCGTATATTAAAGCTTCTTTAAATTTATCAAAAGAAGGAGCAAACGAATTACTGGTTAAAGCTTTTTCTAAATCTATGAGAAACGCATCTTCATCTATAAAATTATCAAAGGCTCCATCCCCTAATTTATAATCTTTATTGTCTCTAATTAAAGCAAATTCTTCCGTACCAACATCGATGGGTACCCAACCAGAATCAGTCATTTTTAACATTTTAATTGTTGTAGGCATTTTAAGGATGTTATCATCCCAATCAAAGCTATATGCTCTAATACCGTTAGATTGTTCTTCTATCAACCTACTCATCCTTTCTAACTGTTCTTTAGTTATAATTATTTCTTGTGACATATAATATAAATACCAATTAATTTGGTTTAGTCGATTTTATTCGTTATCTTTGTAGTATGAAAAATTTAATAAAAATACTATCTTTCTTTTTAATTCTAAGTTCTTGTGTTAAAGAAACTATATACCCACCTTGTACCACAACATATCCAACAACACAAAACAACGGTGAATATGTAGAAACTAACTTTTTAGATGGTTGTTGGGTACTACAAAGTGGCACTATGTATATTCAAAACCTAGACACTGAAGAAAGTAGTGAGGTGTTTTTATTTGGTAGTGGTACTGTTAATAGTTTAAGATACGACGGTACGTCACTGTTTACTATTGAGACTATTACAAGGTATCAAACTACTTGGTGTTTTGATTTTCCTGAAAATATTCCAGGGAGTGGTAGTTTCACATTAGATGGTGATTCAATATACCCTTATGGTTTAAATGTAACAACAAACAATATAACGGTTACTGAGGATGTTTCAGGTAACTACCAACTAATAGGTGGGTCAGCAAGACCTATAAATTACGAAGTAGTTAATTTAGAAAACAAAGTAATTAATATTTATATACAAGAAACGTACGAGAATATTGATGGGTATAACTGCTACTATTTTTCCAAACTTAAGTTCCAAAAACTGTAACAATCAGTCAAAAAAATCGTATAAATTAATAGATGTTTAATCTTTAAAAAAAATAAAATTATGTTAGAATATATCTTATCTTATCTTATAGTATCACAATTACTAATGTTCGTGTTTTTAATAATTAATGAAGATAGTATACGTAATAGTTATTTATCTTTTGAGTCTAAGCGTAATGACTCTCCAACAACGAAATGGTTTATACTTTATATTATATCACACATTCTTAAAGCTCCTTTATTGGCACCAATGATATTAATTTTAATATTGTTTAATAATGGTAAATTAGTAGAATAAAAAAGGTCCAAAAAGGACCTTTTAAATTTTATATTTATAGATTAGTTAAACTACGTCTCCAATCCCAAACTTATTCATCATATCCATAGCACATGTAGATGGTTCACTACTCCTTCTGTTATACATATCATATCCGTTCTTAACCAAATTCCAACCAATTAACCCCATTTTCAGTGTATAATAAGATGGGTGCTTTGAATCATTAATTTCCTGACCGTCCACATCCTTACCCAAAGAAGCCATCTGTGCTCTAACAAAATTTTCTGCATTAAACATCACATCTTTATCTATATTGTAATCTTCAAGACACGTAATAAATCCATCATAGTCAATTCTTGTAACGTTTGGTGTCTCCTCATCAATAGAGTTCATCACTTTCATCCCTATATTCTCGTTAACTACTTTATTCTCGTTAATTACATTAATGTTGTGTAGTCCTCTAATTCGGTTTTTTTCTTCTTCGTTTAAGTTAAATCTGTCACTCATAGTTTTATATTTTTGATATTGGTTTTATTTTCGAACTCTAGTTTTACAGTACTTTTTAAGTAATAACATAATATCCGTATGACACCTACTACAACTACGATTACCCACCATTTTTTCATCATCTATTATTTCTGGACACATACCACCCAACTCATCCATAAACTGGTCATGTGTCATTTCTGGTGAAATCTCAGTTTCATTTTCAGGAGCCACTGGAGGCATTCCGTCTGTAGGCAAACCCGACATACCTTGTTCCTCTACTTCCTGCCTATCATTAAACTTACTCAACCTTTCTGAACCTTCTTGTTTTTCTGAAAATCCTGATTGTTCGTTAATAACTTTTATATTGTGTAAACTTTTAATTCTATTTTTTTCTTCTTCGTTTAAATTAAATCTAGTATTCATATCTTTTTATTTTTTTGGTGCTCCCATGTAAGTACCTTTTTTATTACCTTCACTAAATTCAGTATCTTTTTCATCACGGTCTTCACGGTCTTCATCGTACCCCATATCTTTTTTAAGAGCCTTAAGATGTTTTTCTATCTCGCCAATTCTATCGTGTGGAGCCATTTCCATATCGTCTTCTAATCTATCTTCTTCTTTTTTGTCAGAACCCTCATCTTCACCATAGTTATAAGTTTCTTCACCCTCACTATCTTCTTCAACCTCTTCAGTCTCCATCATTTCTTTATATTTCGCTGTTGGTGTTCCCATCATCCCGAAATTCGTACCATTTCCGTTTCCTAGATTCTCTTTAACTAATTTTTCTATTAGTGTAACTAATTCTTCCTCTTTTAATTTAATTTTCTTCATTTTTTTAAATTTTTGCTATAGGTTTTATTATTCGCTTCATTTTATTTATTTCTTCTTGTAGTAACTTTTCTTTTTTCTCTTTTGATTCTTTCATCTCTTTAGATGCTTTCTTCATGGACTCTTCTTTATCACCATCCTTATCTAAATCTAGAAAGTCAGGTTTTGCTGCTTCATCCATTTCATGATGTCCTTCACCAACCTCCTCATCATAACCCTCATCTAAATCAGGGTAAGGAAGTGGGTCTCTTAATGAATCTGAGTCACTCATACCTCTTTGGTCTCTTCCGGAAGCGATTGCGTCAGCTGTAATAGTCATAAAGTTACCTAACTTAGTTATGGAATTAGCTAATTTTTTTCTAGTATTACTATCCTTAACCATGTCATAGGCTTTCTTTATACCGTTAATTACATTTTCTATTCCTTCACCAGCCGCAACTCCACGATTATAACCACCAGTATTAAAACCCTCACCAATTAACTCATCAGAATAGTCATCTACACTCAAACCTAAACCTTCGTTGGTTATAGACTCTCTAATTAGTTTATGACACTCCTTAATTATTGTTTTAATGGAGTCTTGTTTTGATTCTTCTAAACTACTTAGTAATCTATCCAGTTGTTCTTCACTGAGTACAACGTTTTGTACCTTACCTTTCGTAAATACTTTTTTACCGGTATTTGATTGGTTTAGACTTTCTGCTACTATTTTTTTACTAAATTTCATATCTTTTTTTCTTATAAATATTATACATCCTCAAAAGAAGCCCCGGTAGGTGTAATTAGGAACTCAACAAAGATATATTCTAACGCTCTTGTAGGTTTAATATATATCTTACCGTTCATTTCATTTCTGTCTATTTCTTCTGGGTCGTTAGAAAGTACAACTCTAAAATCTGTTAAACCTCTATCTCTTCTAATTGAGTCAAGTATTGGGTTTACTAAGTCTAGGAATTGTTGTCTTACTATATCATCGTTTTGTTCAAATATTAATCTAACCGAAACAGCTGATATTAACTTTCTAGTTTGTAACAATAACCTTCTAACATTAATCCTATCTAAAGCAGATTCTCTAACTTGTAAAGTTTTATTACCCCAAATAATTGGTCCAACATCACTAAACGTCGCGATAGGGTTAAGTCTACCAACATATAAAGTATCTCTTTCATCTAATGTAAGTTTCTTTCTTGCTTTTACAGCGTTTACAATACCTCTAGTGTAACCTGCCGACGCAAACCATGGGAATGCAATATTATCAGTTAATGCTATATTTCTCATAACCTCCGCTGTAGGTGGTATGTAAATTTGTTTGTTGTTAGCTGTATCTCTTATCTGTACCCAAGGATAGTAAGACGCTGTATAATTAGAGTCTATTAACGAGTCTTCTAAATTGTCTACAGCTTCTTCTGGTGTAATTTGATTTGTTGTATCTGTAGTATTTGGTACAAACATATTATAGTCTGGTGTTGTTACCACATATAACGAATCAGCTCTTTCTGTCTCCACCATATCTATAGCTTCATTTACTAAACCTAAGTTATCTACATAATCAAGACCAGGAGTACTAAATACGTTAATATCTACTGATTCCGGATTACTAAAAGTTTTAATAGCTCTTAAGAAAGCAAAATAATCTGTATTTGCTTCAGTAGCACTTAGTTTTTTAAATGTACCTAACCCAGTACCTAATGGGAAATCACTTGTAGAACAAGCTCCCGCTAAGAAACCACTAAGACCCATTCTATAATCATCACTATTAGACCTAGTTTTTCTATATATGTCCCACCCGTCAAATCCACCGTGTGGTGCTACTGTAAACTTACGACTTCTAAGTTTTTTATAAGGTTCAGTACTTAGTGTCGGTTCTTGGTTAAATTGACCTACACCACAATCAAACACTGGTTTACCATTTAATGTAGTACCAGTCCAGTCAGTATACGCTCCACTACCACCTATTACAACTGTAGCTCCAGAATCCATGTGGAAACCTTTTGTTATTACATTCCATTCACCACCGTCTGTTGCTGTACATAATGTAGATGGTACTTGTTTTCCTTTATAATTAAAGAAATCTGGGTCATAAGCAGCTCCAGTACTGTTGGAGACTCCTAGGTAAACTTTACTTACCTTATCACCACCACTTACAGTTTGGTTGTTTACGGTACCACTTCCGAAAGGAGGGTCATAAATCACTTCACCTGGTGTGTAGTATTTTGTTTTATAAATTAATTTAGGGTTTGTAGGACAATTCCCATAACCTCTAAATCTATAACCTTCAAATCCTGATGGTAATGAATTAGTGAATACACCGTCTAATAGTCCCTCACCTAAATATAACATTGTATATTTAGATTTTAGTTCGAACTCTCCTGTTGATGTACCTATTTTTCTACCGATAAATGATACTTTGGTTGGGTCTAAACTACATCTAGTGTATTTTTCCAATACGTTTGGATTAGCGTCTGTATCGTAAAAGTCTCTTACTAGTATGTCGAATTCACCTCTTTCAAAAGACATATTAATTAATGAAATCTTTATCTCTCTATTCGCTGATGTACCGTCAGAGATTGATACGAATTTAAATAGTTTGTAAACATCACTACCCTGTAATTCGGAAACAATCCATGGTGTTTCTGGTGTTGACCACTGATGCATGTACCAAGCTATAGTGTTTGTGTTGGTTGTATTTCTTGCTGAAGGTAAATATTGTAAACAACATTGTAACCCTCTTACTTTACCTTTTCTCCAAGCATCTTTTAGTAAAGACGGGTAAGTTTCTTCTACGAATAAAGGTACCTCTTCTTTCTTCTTATCAAAAGGACTTCTACCAAATACCCTAGAGACATAGTCTTGTGATGTGTTTGACATAGAAGTTTTAAATGAATAAGCTGTACCATTTACAGTTCCAGCACTTATACCAAATGACGCAAATGGGTCTTCCATAACCTTATGGTAATCACCAGTACATTGCATATTTACTGTGTTTGCACTAATAGAATAAACTGGACCACCAGAAGCTTTATCACTTAACCCTCGTGACCTTAATGTTAACACCACCATACCATCATATTCAGTATAAGCTGATACGTTTTGGTAAGTTACATAATCTATAACCACATTACCTGAGTACACTTGAGTACCGGCTGTTGTTGTTCCTGTCGCTGCTGTATAATTTGTTGATATTGTTGCCGGTGTACCACTCACATATATCTGGTATGAAACACCACTATATGTAGAACCTGTACAACACGTAGTACTATTATCATTATCAAATAATGCGTAGTACCAAGCGTCGTTTTTATAGGAATTCCAGTCTTTACACTCACTCCCTAATACATTACTTACTGTGATTGCAGATGGTGCTCCTGATAATGAAGTTACTGTATTTGCTGTAGCTGTATTTGTTGTTGCACTAGGTATACACCCATATTGATAAACAACCGGACAAGGCCAAGCTGTAGCTGCGGATGCACTAGTTGCTGATGTTGTAGCTGTTAAACAGTTATTATTTGCTGTTTTAATCCCTAAACTAGCAGAAAAGAAGTTAAGGAATGATTGTTTTAATGTTGGTAGTGTAGTTCCATTTGTTAAAGTAACTACCTCACCTAAGTTGGTATCAGTATCTGATGTTCTGAAGTGGTTTAATACCACACCTGGAATCTGTGAAAAGAAATCACTATTCATTGCTGAATTAATAAATGCTGTCTCACCTATCGTTGTATTAGTACCAGTTAATGGAATCACGAAAGGCATTACCGTATTTGATGTAATGGCAGAAGTAACAGTACTACCCGAATCCGTCCTAAAACTACCTGGGTCTAACTCACCTAGAGTTAAAACACTAAATGATGGTCCAGCATCGTAACCGTTTAATCCCAATACCCTAGTCACAAATAATTGATTTGATTGACTTAGATATGATTTTGCTATATACCCTAATTCATATTTTGGAATTTGTGAATCCACATAAGTTGTTGGGGACGTTCCACCAAACCTAGTTGTAAAATCGTCGTATGATTGTATAAAAATAGGTTCAAAAGCTGGTCCCTTTAGAGTCTCACCAACTAAACCTAATGTAGTAACACCTACACTTTGTGCTACAAATGTTAAATCTTTCTCTGAAGTATATACTCCCGGAGAAACAAATATCTTATTACCGTCTGCCATGTTTAATAATTTTTATAAGTATTTTATTTTCTTTTATTATAAATACAAGGGGTATTATCAAAAGTTACGTAGTAAATGACCTTATTTTGTTGTTTGTATGTAAATTTTCATACTTTTTTCATACTATAGTGTAGTTATATTAAAAATATACCTTGTCATGGCTAACAAAGACAAAAAAACAAAAATAAAAAATATAAAGATAAGTTTGGACTCTCACTCTACTTTAAAATCTTACTGTAATAAGAAGGGTCTTAAGATGTTTGCGTTTGTGGAACACTTAATTAAAGTAAATTGTAAATCTAGTAAGGATATATACGGTGAGTAACTAATATATTAATTTTTCTTGTAATGTTAATGTAGCCACACCACTTGTATTCTTCACAACCTCAATCACTAACACATCACCAGGATTTATCATCAACACCTCATTAATGGTGTGTGGTAGATTATTTATATAAAAAGAATAAGAATCCACATTCTTAATTCTTAAAGCTGAAATATTAACTTTATAGTCGTAGTTAAGTACCAACTCATTAACACCAACACCAAAGGTTAGTTTAGTATTAACCTTATCTGGATTTTTAGGGCTACCCTTACCTTCTTTTTGTCTTTCCTTTTCATCAAAACCAAACATAACTAATTCACGACTAATAGCTGGTTTAACCTCAAACTCCTCCTCATCCAATAAAAATCCCTGTAGTTGGAACTGGTAATTTTGTTGATAGTACCTTCTTTCCTCTGTATCTATTTTACTTTCGTCACCTATGGAGTTCATTACTATTGGTATATAATGTCCTTTTATAAATGTATAAGCTTGTCTAGAGGTAAAGTTTTGTAGTACCACTCTATTAAAATTGTTTAGTTCCCTCATTCTATTACATACAATTTTTACGTCATATATTATATCTACTGGTACTGGTTGGGGTATGGTATATATGTCATACCCTTTTCTATTACCGTCCCAGGTTGGTACTTTAGCGTAGTGAAATTGTTTTCTATCCGGTATAGTGTACTGTAAGGCTGGATTAGTACCGTACTGTACTTCTGGATTTCTAACCACAACTATAAATGGTAGGTCAACATTTTTATCAGAGGTAGAAAATTTCCATGTTTGTGATAATTCTGCCCATCTTTGTAGTGTAAGTATTCTATCTATAACATTAACTTTTTTTCCGTTAGATACAGTTTTTAATTTATCCTCTACAAAATCCAACATCCCCCTATCCATATCTGCATGTAATACAGATTTAGGTAAATAAGTACCATCATCAGTTATAAGGTTAGCTAATTCTCTTCTCCTATTAGGTGTGGTTATCCCATTATACCCACTAGGGTAGTGTCCCTGAACTGGGTTCGGGGTTATATTTAAATTCTTTTTTACTTGTTTAGGTAACGCCATTATACTCCTTTAAATTCATTAGGACTGACATAAGAACATATTATTGTTCTATAGAAAGCCTTATACCCACCTATTGTATGTTGGTTATCAGATGTTACTCTTCCGTCGTTGGTTACTACGTAGTACCTCATTTTATCTTCTGTTTCAGCATATCCTATATAATCACCATAATTAACATCAATATCTAACTCATTTAAATGTTTAATATAAACACCTAACGTCATATTTCCAGGTTCTAGGTCTTTGACTAACCCACCAGCATAACTATCTAGTTTTGGTTGTTCTATCTTAACATACGCGTTAAACTCAACGGGTGACTTATACCTAATTTCTTCTGGGCCAGATTCACCATAGACATCATCAACATCCGACAGTTTACCATCTACTCTAAATAACACTAAAGTAAAATGCATGTCACCATGTAACCACTCCATACCTACATTCTGTTCTAACTGAAAATCTTCAGAACTAAAAAATTTAGATATCCTTGTAATTGGTATTTTTTTACTTGCCATATTAATGTTTCTTTTATTATAAATACAATTTGTCTTTCTTTTCTCTTTTTATTATATTTTTAATATGGAAAGTTTCCCACAAGAAATTAAAGCTAAGAATTTATTAGCGGATTATACTGGGGCCAATAACTATATTATAGGTCTTAGGCGTGGTATGCTTAATAGTAAAACCTTTACCCTTACACACTCCCAATCAGAATACATAATTAAAAACTATAAAGAAAACCCTAAAGTTGTTAGGTTGTGGATGGAAATAGACGATTATTTATCTAAAGAATATATGTCTACAAAATTTTTACAAACTCCACCAAAATCTATCTGGATTGAGAAGTTATTGAGTGAGACGGATAAGGCTTATCATGTGTGGGGAAAAATCATCGACTCAAATCCACTAAATGCTTTTTGGGTACCTAAAAAGCAAATTATACCTAGAGCAAATCCTGACGTTACTGTTGATTTTAGTGTTTTTTCACACAGACCACCCTTCCCACACCAAGAAACAGCGATAACTAAACTAGCCTCTAATAAAAAATATATATTAGCTGATGACATGGGGTTGGGTAAAACTAGTTCAGCTATTATGGCTAGTATAAGTTGTAACGTAAAAAAAGTGCTAATTATTTGTCCAGCGTCATTAAAAGTTAATTGGAAACGAGAAATAGAAAATTATTGTGATGGTTTAGTTGGTATAGTTGAAGGTAAGAAGTGGGAAGATGGTAAGTATGTTATCGTAAATTACGACATTCTTAAAAATTTCCATTCGTTACCATCCGATAAGGATAGGAAAAAAACTATTTTAGAGTCTGGGTTTGATTTGGTCATAATAGATGAGGCCCACTATGTGTCAAACGGTAAAGCTCAAAGAACTAAGTTAGTTAATAATATCGCTTCTAAAATAGAAAGGTTATGGTTGTTATCTGGTACTCCTATGACTTCTAGACCTATGAATTACTATAATTTACTTAAATTAGTTGAGTCTAGAGTTTCTAATAATTGGATTAACTATGTTAGACGTTATTGTGATGGTAAACAAATCTTTAGGGGTTATAGGAAAATTTGGTTAACTTTTGGGGCTACTAACCTTGAGGAGTTACGTGATAAAACAAATGATAAAGTATTGCGTAGATTAAAGGAAGATGTTTTAGATTTACCAGATAAAATCATAACCCCAATACATATGGAACTTAAATCCAAATCATACGAAGATGAAATGGGTGAATACCTTGATTGGAAAAGACAACACAGGGGTAGTGGTTTGTCGATACAACTAGCCAAACTAATGAAAGTCAGACAGATAATTGCTTTAGAAAAAGTTAAAGAAACTATACAATTAATAGAACAATGTCTACAACAAGATAAAAAAGTTATTGTTTTTACTAATTTTACTGAACCACTAATGACTTTATATGAAAAGTATAAAAAAGAAGCTGTTATCCTTAATGGTACTATGAAAAAAGAGGATAGACAAGAAAGTGTGGATAGATTTCAAAACGATGATAAGGTAAAAGTTTTTATAGGTAATGTTAAAGCAGCTGGAGTAGGTATTACGTTAACTGCGGCTGAGGTGGTTATATTTAATGATTTATCATTTGTGCCTTCAGATATGTCCCAATGTGAAGATAGAGCATTTAGAATAGGGCAAGACAAAAAAGTATCCTGTATATACCCTATTTATGATAATACAATAGAAAGGACAATCTACGAATTGGTAAATAAAAAGAAATCTGTAATAGATACTGTTATGGGTGATAACATTAATGAAGAAGATATTCTTGGTGAAATTCTTCTTGGTTTGTAAAAACCGATATTTCCTTATATTTATATAAAAACAATTGTTATGAATAAAAAAGAATTCACAAAAAAACAACTCCAAAAAGAGTTGATGACCTTAACCGAATCTAAAGCGGATATTAAATCAGAACTAAAAAAAGCTTATAAAGCTTTAAAGAGCCTTAAGTCCTTATTAGTTGGCCACAAATCTGGTGAAGCAACATTAAGTTTTAGTGATTTAAAGAAAATTAAAACTGCAGCTAGACACATAGAAGATATATATGAAGATATGGTAGATAGTGAAATGACCGAAAAAGAAAAGGAGGTTGACCAAGAAGTAACCGAAAGAAATGAAAAATCTGAAGGTCATGGAAAAATGTATAATGCTTTAACTGGTATTAAAGAAAGTAAAGTTATTAAAATGAATGAAGACACTTTAAAAAGAATTGTAGAGAGAGTAATCACAGAACAGAAAACTGGGTTACCTATCGCATATGCAAACTGTGTAGGTGCTGAAGATATAACTGATGAACAAATAAAAGAAATGTATAGTTTTCTGGATGAAATAACTGGAAGACCAGGTAAGTGTTAACTCTAAATTAAACAACAAATATAATATTATTATTAAAGGTCCTACACGGGCCTTTTTTAATGCCAACTTCCAAGTATTTATATAGAAAGGATATATTATGCCAGCAACAATTGAACCAGCAAAAAGAGATAAGTTATTTTTACAAGTAAGGCATTTATTAGGTGCCCCACTTAGGGGTGTAGAACTTGAGGATGAGATGTTGGATACCGCTATTGAATTGGCTATACTTGACTATGGTCAGTATGTCCAGGATTGGTTAATAGAGAACCAATGGTCTTCGTTGTATGGCCAAGATTTAGATGTTATATCTTTAACTAGTGCTTTTTTAACAAGGGACTTAAGTTTTGAAACTTCGTTTACTTACGCTTATTCTAAAATTGTTGGTTTACAGGCAGGTGGACCATACCAACTAAAACAAGACTATTTTAATTTAAGTGCCGATACACAAATCTACCAAATCCCCGCAGGGAGAGAAATTAATGAAATTATGTGGTATAACCGTGCAGAGTTAAACGAATCTTTTATTGACCCTATGTTAGGTTCTTTCGGAGGTGGTGCTTTTGGTGGTGGTGCTGGTATGGCACAAATGGGTGTCCAAGGCTCTTACTTTTTAATGCCAGCTTTTGATATACTTTTAAGAATGCAGGATAGGAACCTTAAAAATAGACTTATTGGTGGTGAAATGACTTATAGGATTACCGCTGGAGCTGGGGGAATACACGGACCTAAGTATGT
>TARA_B110000977_G_scaffold57931_1_pt1 | contig 30180 bp, 34 predicted proteins | sample TARA_B110000977 | Tara Oceans TARA_B110000977 (sample SAMEA4397798) | marine metagenome | biome: Polar Biome; feature: [SRF] surface water layer (ENVO:00010504); material: water (ENVO:00002006), including particulate matter (ENVO:01000060) such as... | depth 5 m | reverse complement strand
GACCGCCTTGAATACCTAAATACTTATTTAGCAGAGATTAGCTGAAACAGCTTAACAGCTGGGCAATCTCTGTGTCGGTAGTTGACCAGCTACATGCAAGCCGCGCTGAAATTTTTTCTTCTGGCGAACCGGTGGAAGTTGGATCAGCCGGCCAATAATTATATTTGGCTCCCTTAGCGGCTAATTTTTCATGCGTAGATCGTGACCAACTTGCAAAAATTAAATTTGCATGCGTGGGGTGAATGAACTCTATTTCTGAAAACTTAGACAATTCAGCAGCTAATTTTTGGCCAGCTTGATTTGCTTGTCTTGCTAAATTAATCCATAGTTCATCTGCCAAATAACCTTCCATCTGTGCAGACAGCACACGGTGTTTTGAAAATAAATGGCCGCCACGTTTACGCCGAAGTTCAAATTCCCATGCCATCTGAGGATCGAAGAAAATAACAGCCTCTACTCCTAAGCATCCATTTTTAGTCCCCCCAAATGAAACGACATCAATTCCAGATTTCCATGTTAATTGAGCTGGTGTACAATCTAATGCTACCATTGCATTTGCAAAGCGAGCGCCATCAAGGTGGGTCTTAATGCCACTTTCATGCGCTTGTTTAGTAAGACTTTGTATTTTTTCTAAAGAATAGACTGTACCAAATTCTGTAACGTTTGTGATAGATAGGGACCCGCGTTGAACGTTATGCACTCCAATACGACCAGTATAATCAATAGCTGTTTGCAAGTTGTCTGGTGTCATCATAGCGTCACTTCCATCAACCAATGTTAACTTTGACCCATGGGTGTAAAATTCTGGAGCTCCACATTCATCCTCTTCGATGTGGGAGTTTCGGTGGCAAAATATTGTTTCCCAAGGTTTAGTTAAAGTGGCTAAAGCTAGAGCATTTGCTGCCGTCCCTGTTGCTACCAAATATACAGCAGCATCAGGTGCCTCAAATAACTCACGAATATTTTTACGCACACCATCCATAGCTTCTTCATCCCCATATCCAGATGTGTAGCCTTTATTAGCGTTTACTAATGCTTCCATTACATTTGGATGGGCGGGGGAGCTGTTGTCAGATGCAAAAAACATTAAATTTCGTCCTGTATAATATAATTTTCTAAATCTTCTTCATTTACTTCATATTCTGGAATAGTACGATTTTGAAAGGAATTATTTGTGATATTTGCTGAATCAGGGTTGCCAGAAATTAATGGATGCCAGTCCATCAGTGGTTGGCCTTCAAATACGCGGCGATAACCGCAAGTTTTTGGCATCCAATACGCAATTCGTTCTATGTTTTCTGGAGTTAAAACTACACAGCCAGCCACCATCTGTTTTCGTAAGGCATAATTTTGACATTTGCAGGTAGTATCATCAAATAAGCGACAAGCCACATTAGTAAATTTTATTTCTTCAGTGTCTTCATCTTCCAGCTTTAATAAACAGCATTTTCCACAGCCATCACAAAGGGATTCCCATTCAGACTTTGTCATATTAGTTAAATCTACTGTTTCCCAAAATTGTGGGCGTAGAGATGGCGTTGCATTTCGATTTGTCATAGTTTCTAGTGACCACGAAGCAGGCAAAAAGAAAAGCACGAATTGAAAGAGACTGACTTATATTGGCCAATTAAGGCATTTTTAGAAGACCAAGGTTATGAAGTGAAAGCTGAAGTGATTGATTGTGATGTTGTTGCCATGCGAAATGATGAACCTCCACTAATTGTTGAATTAAAAAAAGGTCTAACAATTGATTTATTGTTACAGGGTATAAACCGACAAATAATTACAGATTCTGTTTATTTGGCAATACCACATGGGAAAGGGCGTGCGTTTTTGCAGCGTTCTAAAGAAGCTAAAAATCTTTGTAGACGATTAGGGTTAGGTCTTTTAAGTGTACGATTAGATCAACAACAAGTTGTGGTTCATTGTGATCCTGAGCAATTCTACCCTCGTAAAATTAAAAGCCGTAAAGTAGCATTATTAAAAGAATTCCAAATGCGCGTTGGTGATCCAAATGTTGGTGGTCAAGTGGGGCAAAAAATTATGACTGCTTATCGCCAAGATGTTTTACGCATGGTTCATTATTTGGTCCAAAACGGGCCTACAAGACCACGTGATTTTATATCTCAATTAAATATTGAGAAAGCACCATCAATTTTACAACAGGATTATTATGGTTGGTTTTTCCGTATTGAACGCGGGGTTTACAATTTATCTGAATTGGGGCTCAAGGCTGCTGAAGAATATGCACACACTATTAAAACTTTATAGATCTTGGCTATACATATTATTAAGAGTTTCACGCGTAAGGTCGCAATCTGAATCCATTTGAACGATAAGCGCTTCTAAAGTATCAAACTTTAACTCTGGGCGTTGATAATCTACTAATGCTACTGAAATATTTGCACCATAAATATCGGCATGAAAGTCAAACAAAAATACTTCTAAGTTTGGTTTGTATACACCAAAGGTCGGCCGTTCACCAATTGATGCTGCCCCAAAATAGCGGCCAGCTGATGGGCCGTCTAAAATATCTACTGTAACTGCATAAACACCATATTTTGGTGGATGAAGGCCATCAATTGATATGTTTGCAGTAGGGTAACCTAGTTCACGTCCTCGCTGATGGCCCTGTATAACTGGACCTTCTATTCTGTGCCAATGGCCAAGCATACGAGCTGCGTCCTCTGGTCGGCCTTCTGACAGAGCATTCCTAATTGCTGTAGATGAGAAAATTTGTTCCCCATCTTTTACAAGTTCAGCAATAGTAACCTCAAATCCAAATTCTTTACCATAATCCATCAGGTCTTGAGCCGTTCCAGTTCTACCATTGCCAAAACAAAAATCTGCACCGATAACTACATGTGTAAGGCCTAATGCTTTTTTGATGACATCTCGTGCAAATTCTCGTGCTCCAAGAGCTGATAAAGCAGCATTAAAGTTTAGCTGATATAAGCGTTCTACACCAAGTTTATCAAGGCGGTTTGCTTTGGCTTCAGCACTCATCAATCTAAATGCGGGAGATTCTGGTGCGAAGTATTCTCTAGGGTGGGGCTCAAATGTTAAGGTGCCTACGTATGAGCCACTCTCGTCAGCTATTTTACGGACTAGATTTAAGGCAGCCTGGTGCCCTAAATGTACACCGTCAAAGTTGCCTATTGCGGCCACAGCTCCACGGTCAACGTCCGCTATAAATTGATAATCTCTAATAATACGCATGTGCTATACTCTTGGTTTAACGTAGATGACCTATCGAATAGGTGGGTGTCAATTGGGAAGTATTTAAAAATTTTGCTAATTTTGCAGTATCTGGTCGTTTGTTAGTATTAGTTTCTTCTGCTGCTAAGCCACCAGTTACAAATAAGCTGTCTATATCTTCCATAACAGCTCCGCGAATATCAGTATTTATTCCATCACCAATACATAAAATATCTTTGTCGGGAACTATACGCCCTGCTATTACGTTCAATCTATTACGTGCAAGATCATAAATCGGCGGGTGAGGCTTCCCAAAGTTATGTGCTTCACCACCCATTTTGTTATAAGCATCAGCAATGGCTCCAGCGCAATAAATTCGATGTGTACCCCGGTCTACTTGAATGTCTGGGTTTGCACACAGCATTTTTAACCCACGTTTCTTTGCTGTAACTAATAATTCTGTATAATCTGAGGGAGTTTCAATACTATCGTCAAATAACCCTGTGCATACTATGCCTTCTGCATAGTTCAATGGCACGCGCTGAATATTAATGTTCTGATAGAAATCTTCTGTATCAAGCCCTTGAAAAAATATTTCATCACTATTGGGGCCTATATGAAATATTTTTTTTCCATATGTCCCAGATGCTAGTGCTGCACGTGAAGCATCGCCGCTAGCTGTAATTCCTTGGTATAAATTGCGTGGTATACCAATGTAATCAAGCTGAGAGTAAACTGACATAGCTGGTCGAGGTGAATTTGTTAATAAGTGTACAATACCACCAGATTTTGAAAACTCATAAAGTGCCTCAATGGCTTCTTTATATGGTTCAACTCCATTGTGTAAACATCCCCAAAGATCGCAAAATACTGCATCATAATTAGTGGAAATTTCAGAAAGATTTTCAATAATATTTGTCATGGCGACGACTTAACAGGTTATCAAACAAATAGAAATATTAAACCGTACGCTTAGGTATTGACTAGTGTTAAGACTCTGCTTAAGTATTTCTTCGTTAGCACTCTACGGAGGTGAGTGCTAATGTCGTTAAACCTCCGCGTAAAATTTTAAATGGAGCAATCCTCATGGCATTTACACCATTGCACGATCGCGTTTTGGTTCGTCGTACTGAAGGCGAAGAAAAAACAGCAGGCGGCTTGATTATCCCTGAATCAGCTAAGGAAAAACCAGCTGAAGGTGAAGTTATTTCTGCAGGCGAAGGCGCACGCAAAGATAGTGGCGATTTGATCCCTATGGCAGTCAAAACTGGTGACAAAGTTTTGTTTGGCAAATGGTCAGGCACAGAAGTTACAATCGATGGCGAAGAGCTATTGATCATGAAAGAGTCAGACATTCTTGGTCTGCTTTAAATATAACACGAATTTAGGAGCATAAATTATGCCATCAAAAGACGTAAAATTCGGCACAGACGCACGTAATCTGATGCTAGAGGGTGTCAACATCCTTGCTGACGCTGTAAAAGTAACACTAGGCCCAAAAGGTCGTAACGTTATTCTAGATAAATCATTTGGTTCACCACGTATCACAAAAGATGGTGTTTCAGTTGCTAAAGAGATTGAACTTGAAGATAAGTTCATGAATATGGGTGCTCAAATGGTTAAGGAAGTTGCTTCCAAAACTAATGACACAGCTGGTGACGGTACAACTACTGCTACTGTTTTAGCTCAAGCTATTGTACGTGAAGGCCTTAAGTCGGTTGCCGCTGGTATGAACCCAATGGACCTTAAGCGTGGTATCGATACTGCCGTTACAACTGTAGTTGCAGCTATAAGAGAAATGTCACGTGAAGTTAAAGATAGTGCAGAAGTTGCGCAAGTAGGAACTATATCTGCAAATGGAGAAAGCGCAATTGGCCAGCAAATCGCAGATGCGATGCAAAAAGTTGGTAATGAAGGCGTAATCACAGTTGAAGAAAACAAAGGCCTAGAAACAGAGACAGACGTTGTTGAAGGTATGCAGTTTGATCGTGGGTACCTATCACCATACTTTGTAACAAACTCTGACAAAATGACTGTTGAGCTAGAAGATTGTTTAATACTTCTACATGAAAAGAAATTGTCATCATTGCAATCTATGGTTCCATTGTTGGAAGCCGTTATTCAATCTGGTAAGCCTCTGATGATTATTGCTGAAGACGTAGAAGGCGAAGCATTAGCTACTCTAGTTGTAAACAAATTACGCGGTGGCTTAAAGATCTCTGCTGTTAAAGCTCCTGGCTTTGGTGATCGCCGTAAAGCTATGTTACAAGACATTGCAGTTTTGACTGGTGGACAAGTAATTTCTGAAGATTTGGGAATGAAGCTAGAATCAGTGACAATGGACATGTTGGGCACAGCGAAAAAAGTAGCTATTACTAAAGATGAAACAACAATCATCGATGGTGCAGGTGAAAAAGCTGAAATTCAGGCACGTGTTGCACAGATTAAGCAACAAATATCTGAAACAACTTCTGACTATGACCAGGAAAAACTACAGGAACGGTTAGCTAAATTAGCTGGTGGTGTTGCAGTTATCCGTGTTGGTGGAGCTACTGAAACAGAAGTAAAAGAACGTAAAGACCGTGTAGATGATGCATTGAATGCAACACGTGCTGCTGTTCAAGAAGGTGTTGTTGTTGGTGGTGGTGTTGCTTTAGTTCAAGCTGCTAAAGCCTTAGTTGGTGTCACAGGTGAAAATGCTGATCAAGAAGCTGGTGTCGGCATTGTTCGCCGTGCATTAGAATCTCCATTACGTCAAATTGCTGAAAATGCTGGTGTAGATGGTGCTGTTGTTGCTGGAAAAGTTCGTGAAAGTGATGACAATACATTTGGCTTTAATGCTCAAACTGAAGAATATGGTGACATGTTTGGTTTTGGTGTGATCGATCCTGCTAAAGTGACACGTACTGCATTGGAAGATGCTGCATCAATTGCAGGTCTGTTGATTACAACAGAGGCAATGGTTGCAGAGCGTCCAGCAGCTGGAGGTGCTGGTGGCGGCGGAATGCCAGACATGGGCGGCATGGGCGGCATGGGCGGCATGATGTAATCAGTTCGCTTTGCGAACTTATAAGCATAGGTTTTATATAATGCCTTTAGTTTTATAGTATTATATTATCCAATATAAAAAAATAAAGGGTCGCTAAAATGCGACCCTTTTGTATTTCTATCAAATTTAAATAAATAAAAATATTATTTGATCAATTTACTTCCCATATAGTTCAACATTAAACTATATGGGAAGTATATATTAATTATTAGCTAAGATTTTATTAATATGACCCATCTTACGGCCAGGTTTTACAATTTCTTTACCGTAAAGGTGAATACCAATACTTGTGTCTTTGGACAGTGTGTCTACTTCTAAAACCTCTGCCCCAATTAAATTGGTCATTAAAACATTTGAATGACGCTTGCCATCACCTAAATGCCAGCCTGAAATTGCACGGATATGTTGCTCAAATTGATCAATAACACAGCCATTTTGTGTCCAGTGGCCTGAATTGTGAACACGAGGAGCAATTTCGTTGATCAATAATTCTTCTGCAGTGACAAATAACTCAATTCCCATAACACCAACATAATCTAATGCATTAAGAATTTTTCCAGTTAATAAAACGGCATCCATACGTTGCGAACTCGTAATATCAGCTGGAACATTTGTTGTATGGAGTATGCCATTTTTATGTATATTTTCACCTGGATCAAAGCATACTACTTCACCAGATTGATTGCGGGCGCCAATAACTGAAACTTCTTTTTTAAAATCTATTAAGCCTTCAAGAACGCAAGGAGTTTTCCCCAGCTCTTCCCAAGCAGTATAGCCATCATCAACTTCTTTTAAGCGTACTTGGCCTTTGCCATCATAGCCAAAGCGCCTAGTCTTCATAATGGATGGTGCGCCAACAGTAGCTAGTGCGGACAAAAGATCAGTTTGAGTATTTATATTGGCGTATGGCGCAACTTTTAAACCAAGTTTTTCAAGAAATTTTTTCTCTGTTATACGATCCTGACTTGTTGCTAAAGCATTTCGTGCAGGTAATACTTCACGTGTAGTTTCAAGCGTATTTAATGCAGTTTCCGGAATATTTTCAAATTCAAATGTAATTACATCAACCTCATTTGCAAACATAATTAATGCGTTGGTATCTTCATATGCAGCGGTAGTAACTTTATTTGCTACTTGGCTTGCAGGTGGATTTTTTCCAGGTTCATAAATGTGTGTTTTGAAGCCTAACTTGCTTGCTGCTATAGCTAGCATTCGGCCTAATTGGCCGCCGCCTAGAATACCAATAGTTGAACCCTGTTTTAATGGATTAGTCATATGATGGTTCATCCGGAATAGATTTAGATAAAGTCAAACGCCATGTGTCTAACCTTGTGGCTAACTCTGGCTCTGTAATAGCTATAATTGCTGCTGCCATTAAGCCAGCATTTGCTGCACCTGTGCTGCCAATTGCCATCGTGGCTACTGGGTAGCCTTTAGGCATCTGTAATATTGAATATAGGCTGTCTACACCACTTAAAGCTTTGGTTTGGATAGGAACTCCAAGTACTGGAACTCGGGTTTTTGATGCCATCATGCCTGGTAAATGTGCTGCGCCACCTGCACCTGCAATAATAACATTTAACCCGCGCTCAACAGCTGTTCTTCCATATTCCCACAGGCGATCAGGTGTACGATGCGCTGAAACAATCTTAGTTTCAAAAGGAACATTGAGTTCATCTAATATATTTGCAGCTTTTTGCATAGTGGGCCAATCTGATTGTGATCCCATAATGATTCCAACTTTGATCTGTGACATAAATTTATCGCTTTCATATATTGCAGAAAATATTGGTATAACCTGGAAATATTGGTTTAGGCAATAATATCTGGCGTGAGTTTATCTTCGAGACGTGCAATTTTATCTTTAAGTGCTAATTTGTTGCGCTTTAACCTCTTTAAGCTTAATGAATCATTACTAACTCTGGAATAAAGAGCTTCAATTGCATGATCTAAGTCTCGGTGTGTTTCACGTAAGTGAATTAATTCAATTTTCAGAACATCTTCATAAGACATTTCAGATGAGATTTTCATATTTGGCCTAAAATATATATTAGTTATCAGCTTTATATATAATATTTATATTATTTCACCTCAATTCGCTTGAGATTTCCAACTAAAATCATCATATTCTAATAAGGTTGCCAACGTGGGACCTGATTCAGTCGCTTAAAAAGGGCTTAAAATGACAAAAATTTCTTTTGCATCTCATCCATTTTTATTGGGATTTGAACAGTTAGATCGTTTAGTTGAACGTACTGCTAAAACTGGAAATGAAGGCTACCCGCCGTATAATATCGAACAAAGTTCTGATACAGCCTATAGAATAACACTAGCTGTTGCAGGATTTTGTGATGATGACTTATCAATTACGCTTGAAGACAGTCAATTAGTGATACGTGGGCGTCAAGTAGACAACAGTGAAGGCAGAGTATTTTTACACCATGGTATAGCTGCACGACAATTTCAGCGGAGTTTTGTTTTGGCTGATGGAGTTGAAGTTGCTGGTGCTAACTTAGAGAATGGTTTGCTGCACGTTGATTTGCAAAGATCAGTACCAAACGCCATTGTTCAGACAATTGAAATAAATAAAAAATAGGAATAGAATATGGCTTCTTTATATGAAAAAATGGGATTACCTAGTAATGTTGTTTATATAAAACCTATCTCTCATGACGATTTACCTGTTGAAATACTGGAGAGTATTGATGAAAATTTACCACTATTCGCTGTTTACGCTGAAAATGGCCAACAAATCGCTTTAGTCGAAGATCAACAAGTTGCTTTTGCATTAGCTCAAGAACACAAATTTTCTCTACATTCTGTACACTGATACAGAGACTGATTTAGTTAAAACTAGTATATTTTAACCATTAATAAGACCCATACTTTCTAATTTCAAAAGAATTTGGTGTGCACAGTTATCAACATCCACATTTTCTGTTTCCAGTCTGATCTCTGGGTTTTTTGGAATATCATAAGGGTCTGAAATTCCGGTAAACTCTTTGATTTTACCTTCTCGTGCTAGTTTGTATAAGCCCTTTCGATCGCGGCGTTCGCATTCTTCAATGCTTGTTGCAACGTGAATTTCTATAAATGCACCGAAGTGTTCAATTTCTTTACGAATAGCGTTTCGTGTATTGGAATATGGTGCTATGGGTGCACAGATAGCAATGCCACCATTTTTAGTAATTTCAGATGCAACATAGCCTATGCGTCTAATATTTAAATCGCGGTGCTCTTTAGAAAAGCCTAGTTCGGATGATAGGTTTTTACGCACTAAATCGCCGTCCAGTAATGTCACAGGGCGGCCACCCATTTCCATTAACTTAACCATTAATGCATTGGCTATTGTTGATTTTCCTGAGCCTGAAAATCCAGTAAAAAGCACGGTAAAGCCTTGTTTCGATCGCTGTGGTTTTGATTTGCGTAATTCGTTAACTACAGCAGGAAAGGAAAACCATTCAGGAATTTCCAAACCTTCGCTCAGTCTACGGCGTAATTCGGTGCCTGAAATGTTTAAAATTGTTACATTATCTGGATCACTTATTTCCTCTTGGGCTTCGTATTGGGCACGCTCTTGCACGTAGACCATATTTTTGAAGTCAACCATTTCTATACCCATTTCATTTTGATGCTTTTCGAACAATACCTGAGCATCATATGGGCCATAAAAATCTTCACCTCTACTGTTTTTCCCTGGGCCGGCGTGATCACGGCCTACAATGAAATGTGTACATCCGTGATTTTTACGGATTAAACCGTGCCAGACTGCTTCACGAGGGCCCGCCATCCGCATTGCTAAGTTTATCAAAGACATTGTTGTAGTTGCTGCTGGATATTGGTCAAGTACTGCTTCATAGCATCGAACGCGAGTAAAGTGATCGATATCGCCTGGTTTTCCCATCCCAACAACCGGATGTATTAATAGGTTTGCTTGGGCGTCACGTGCAGCTCTAAACGTTAACTCTTGGTGTGCCTTATGTAATGGGTTACGTGTTTGAAACGCAACTACACGATGCCAACCAACTTTTCGAAAAAACGAACGTAATTCATTTGGTGAATTTCGACGAGCACGAAAATCATAATGTACAACTGGTTGAATTCCTATGATTGCACCACCCAAATATACATTACCTGCTGTATTATATAAATAATTTACTGCTGGATGCGCTTGATCATCCTCACCATAGACATTTTTAGCTTCTTTTTTCTTGTTAGGGATGTAAATATCAGAAATTTCCAAGGTTGCTAAGATAACACCTTCTTGGTCGCGCAGAGCAATTTTTTGGCCAGTTTTTAATTCATCAGAAAAACTCTTAGAAACATCTAAGGTGATAGGTATTGGCCATAAAGTTCCATCAGCTAAACGCATATTTTTGACTACGTTAATGTAATCTTTTTTACCTAAAAAGCCTTGAAGTGGATAAAAACCACCATTCATTAATAACTCTAAGTCACAGGTTTGTCTTGATGTTAGATCCCAAGAAATTAGGTCTGTTGCTTCAATTTTTAAAGCTTTAGCAGTATCAAAAGGAGCATAAAGCTCAGGAATAGATTTTATCTTATCAGCAGGCATTAAATTTCCCATTAATTTCTAATTTATTTAAATCTTTAATTATAAATTATCCTAAAACACAATTTATATTATTTATAAAGTGTGAAACTAAAAATTAAAAACTAAAAATTAAATCTCGCAATATTATATTTTAGGTAGTTATTTTTCAGCTGCCTGTGACCCGCGCTCACGATAAGGTGTTGTATCATATTGTGATCTATAACATTTTGAAAAATGTGATGGTGAAGTAAAGCCACATGCTAGTGCCACATTAATTACTGACATATCAGTTTGCATCAACAGGTTACGCGCTTTCTGCAATCGAAGTTCCATATAATAACGTTTGGGTGATCTGTCTAAATAGCGTCGGAATAACCTTTCAAGTTGTCGAGTCGACATACCCACTTCTTGTGCTAATAAAGAAGGCGAAATAGGCTCCTCAATATTTTCTTCCATCATTTTAATTACGTTAGCCAACTTTGGATGACGTACACCAATCCGAGTTGGAATAGATAAGCGCTGGCCATCTTTTTCTGTTCGAGCTGAATTATATATCATTTGGTCTGCTACCCAGTTAGCAGCATCTTGACTCATATCTTTTGATATTATTGATAACATCAAATCAATTGGTGATACTCCACCAGCTGCTGTGAAGCGGTTGCCATCCATTGTGAATACAGTTTTTTGTAAGTCAACTTCTGGAAACTCTTCTTCAAAGCTATCTAAATTTTCCCAATGAATTGTACTTCGTTTTCCATCCAACAATCCAGCTTTGGCTAAGACATAAGTAGCAGTACATATACTTCCAATTTGTGTGCCTTTTCGAGCTTCTTTTCTCAACCAATTTAATATTGGTTGTGTTGTATGCTTGCGAATATTTAAGCCGCCACAAACGACTATGACATCATTACGCTTTGTGTCTTCTAAACCTAGGTCTAATTTAAATTCTATTAAATTTGAGGCAGTTGCAAATTCACCACCTGTGCCTGCAAGTACCCAGTCATAGACAACGTAATCACTAAAGCGATTTGCATGGCGCAAAGTTTCTACAGCGCAAGAAAATGGAAGCTGGGAAAATTCGCCCAATAACAAAAATATAAACCGTTTTAGTGGCGCAGGATTAGTCATTTTATTGCCTTTGAATTTTTTAAAAACTAGCTTTTATAGTATCTAATATAATAACAATTAAGCTCACTTTATTTTTTTACAATAGAAAACTAATATCGTAGTTCTAATCATTAATAATTTTTACGTAAAAAGTGCTGGTTTTGCATTGATAGCTGTCTTAAACATAATATTAAAATTAAGAATGGAGTCTGAAATGACATCGGAATGGAAAAAAACAGGATGGCGAAGTAAGCAACGAGTTCAGATGCCTGAATATCTGGATCAAGCAGCACTAAATGCTGTCGAAGCTCGTTTGTCATCTTATCCACCATTAGTTTTTGCTGGCGAAGCAAGATCATTAAAAGCAAAACTAGCTGCTGCATCTCGTGGAGAAGCATTTCTTCTTCAGGGTGGGGATTGTGCAGAAAGCTTTGATGAATTTAATGCTGATATGTTACGTGATACTTATAAAGTAATGTTACAAATGGCTGTTGTTTTAACATTTGGTGCTAAAGTTCCAGTTGTTAAGATTGGACGTGTTGCCGGCCAATTTGCAAAGCCAAGATCCACACCAACAGAAACCATTGATGGAATAGAGCTCCCTAGTTACCGCGGAGATATTATCAATGAATTAGAATTTACATCAGCTGCGCGCATTCCAAATCCTGAAAATATGCTGCGTGCCTATACTCAATCGGCAGCATCATTAAACTTATTGCGAGCATTTAGCCAAGGTGGTTTTGCAGATATTCATCATGTCCAAGAATGGAATTTGGGGTTTGCAAACGCAGCTGGATCCGCTCAGAAATATAAAGATTTAGCTAAGCGAATATCAGATGCGTTAGACTTCATGACAGCTGCAGGAATTAGCTCAGACAGCACTGATGCATTACGCACGGTAAATTTTTACACTTCTCATGAAGCATTATTATTGGAGTATGAAGAAGCTCTGTGCCGCGTAGATAGCACAACTAATTTACCAATTGCTGGATCTGGCCATATGATCTGGATTGGTGACAGAACGCGTCAACCTAATGGAGCACATGTAGAGTTTTGTAGTGGTGTGCAAAATCCAATTGGTTTAAAGTGTGGGCCAACAATTTCAGAAGATGATTTATTACGCTTAATAGATAAACTTAATCCTGAAAACGATGCAGGCCGGTTAACATTAATTGCGCGTTTTGGTGCAGGAAATGTAGGCGATCATTTGCCGCGCTTGATAAAGGCAGTTCAAGCAGAGGGACGAAATGTATTATGGACTTGTGACGCAATGCACGGGAATACTATCAAATCATCTACTGGGTATAAAACAAGGCCATTTGAAAGTGTATTGCGTGAAGTTCAAGAATTTTTTGCTATTCATAAAGCTGAAGGCACAGTTCCAGGTGGGGTGCATTTTGAAATGACAGGTAAAGATGTTACTGAGTGTACTGGTGGTGTTCGTGCTGTAACTGATGAAGATCTTTCGTCGCGTTATCATACAGCTTGTGACCCACGCTTAAATGCTTCCCAAGCTCTTGAGCTGGCATTCCTAGTTTCAGAATTATTAGAGTCCCGCCACAACGCAGCCCGTAAAATATCATAAATAAATGCATCAATATAGATTTTAATATTTTAATATAAGCCAGCTTACTTTTGGTAAGCTGGCTTATATTATTTTTATTAAAGCATATAGTTTTAAAATTTTTATTAATAAATATTAGATTATGTTTCATACTGAAAATTTATTTTATATATGATATTGCTTTAGATTAAAGATTATAAAATTACTAATGTGTTACGTTTCTGATTTGATACGTAAGTGAGTTGTAAAATGTGGAGTAGCTTATGAATAAAACACGCCGTGGATTATTAATTATCCTTTCATCACCATCAGGGGCAGGCAAATCGACCCTGTCTCGAATGTTGTTGGACTGGGATCCAAGTCTAAGATTTTCTGTTTCTGCAACGACGCGTGATCCACGTTCTGGTGAAATTGATGGCCGGGAGTACTATTTCAAGTCACGTGATGAATTTGAAAAATTAATTGCTTCAGATGGCATGTTGGAGCACGCTAAAGTCTTTGATAACTTTTATGGATCACCAAAAGAGCCAATTGAAAGCGCAGTTTCTAAGGGTATAGACATAGTATTTGACGTTGATTGGCAAGGTGGACAACAAATCCGTGCATCATCAATGAAAAATGATGTAATTTCTATTTTTATTTTACCGCCATCAATCACTGAGTTGGAACGTAGGTTAAATGCACGCGGCCAAGATAGTATTGAAGTGGTTGCAAGTCGGATGTCAAAATCAAAAGATGAAATTAGTCATTGGAATGAATATGAATATTTAATTGTAAATAATGACTTACAACAGTCTTTTGAAGCTTTGAAATCTATACTGATAGCGGAGCGTACCAAACAGGTGCGACGCAACGATTTAGAATTCTTAATAGGAAATTTAAACACAGAATTTGATGCAATGTCATGACTATTTATAGTTTTCAGGATATTAAGCCAAAATTACCGTTGGATGATGATTATTGGGTAGCCCCGAATGCACAAGTTATCGGAAAAGTTTGGATTGGATCTGGTTGTGGCATATGGTTTGGTGCAGTCATTAGAGGGGACAATGAATTAATCACTGTTGGTGATGGTACTAATATTCAAGAAAATTGTGTCTTGCATACTGATAAAGGTTTACCACTAAATATTGGTGAAAACTGCACCATTGGTCACTCAGCCATTTTACACAGTTGTATAATTGGGAATAATTCTTTGATTGGTATGAGTGCTACAATTCTTAACGGTGTGAAAATTGGCATAAACTGCCTTATTGGTGCTGGCGCATTAGTTAAGGAAGGTACTGAAATCCCAGACAATTCTTTGGTTGTTGGGATGCCAGCTAAAGTTATCCGAGAAATTAAGGATAGTGATGTAATAAAGTTGCATAAATCTGCCAAAGATTATCAGCACAAAATGCGAATTTTTCGTAAAAGCTTGATTGAAATCTGATAGGTTTTAGATAAAGTTTGTTGATTGTAAAAAGGTTTATAATTATGAATGATTTTTTGATCCCTGGGCAACTTGTAACTCACCCCAATCAGCCAGACTGGGGAGTTGGGCAAGTTCAATCTGTTATTAATGGAAAGATAACTGTAAATTTTGAAGAGCAAGGAAAAGTTGTAATTAATGGATCTGCTATTGAATTAAATCTAGTCTACTAATCTTTAAAGTATTTAAGATTTGTAAAATTTTCCCCTTATTAAATTATTCTTTAAATAATATGAAAAATGACAAATGCACATTGATAAAGATTATCTAACACTAAAGATTGCCCAAACAGATCAAGAATTGCGTGCTGCACAACGATTGCGCTATCGCGTTTTTGTTGAGGAAATGGGTGCCAATGCATCTGCCATATGTCATAGTTTACAGTTAGAGTATGATGAATTTGATAAGAGTTTTGAACACCTTATTCTAATAGATGAGGCAAATAAGGATGTTTGTGAGAACGTTATTGGCGTGTATCGCCTCTTATCAGGTGATGTTGCTGATAAAAAGAGAGGGTTTTATAGTGCTGCAGAATATGATTTGCAGAAATTAATAAACTCTGGGCGTAAAATTTTAGAGTTGGGTCGTTCATGCGTCAACATCAACCACCGCGGTGGGGTTGCCTTACACATGATGTGGAATGGGTTGGCTGAGTACGTAATTAAAAATGAAATAGATGTATTGTTTGGTGTCGCTTCATTTCATGGTACTGATGTTAATGCTATAGCGCAGGCACTTTCTTTCCTACATCATAATTATCTAGCGCCTGAAAACCTTCAAGTGAGAGCATTAGGTAAAAATAGAATTGAAATGAACATTCTTCCAATATCTGAAGTCAACAGAATGATTGCTTTAAGGCAATTACCCCCTCTAATTAAAGCGTATATCAGGCTCGGTGGTTTCGTAGGTTGCGGAGCTAGTTTAGATCGTGATTTTAATACAATAGATGTATGTCTTGTGATGGATACTCAACGCATGTCGGACAAATATAAAACAATATATTTGAAGGGAGCAAAATAATGCAAGCATGGCAGGGTATTCCTGAAGCAGAACTTGAGCGTCCAAAAGGACTGGGGTGGCTTGTATTAACGTTTAGATTAGCTTTAATTGCTTCAACTATCTTAACTATGTTTATTCCTCTGATTATACTACGAACTGTTGGGAAAAAGAACGCAGGACAGTTGATTGTTAAATTAGCATGCATGGGGTCATTATTCTTCATGGGTATTCGACTGATTAAAGTTGGAAAACCCATGCAATATGCAGGTGCAGTGGTTGCAAATCATTCCTCATGGCTTGATATTTTTGTATTAAATGCTGCACAAAAAGTTTATTTTGTTTCCAAAGCAGAAGTTAGAAAGTGGCCATTTATTGGTATGATTGCCAAACATGTGGGTACTGTGTTTATCAGGCGATTGCGCAGTGACGCAATAAGTCAAAAAAATGTATTTGTAGAACGTATTTCTCAAGGTGATAAGCTATTATTTTTTCCCGAAGGAACAAGCACTGATGGGCGCCGGGTATTACCGTTTAAATCATCTTTATTTGCTGCTTTTTTTGAGAAAAGTGTATTAGAAGTGACATGGATACAACCAGTAACTGTTAATTATGTTGCCCCAAAGTTTAAACGGCGAAATTGGTATGGCTGGTGGGCTGAAATGGGATTTTTTGCATCATTTATTATGATTTTATCTGAATCGAAGCAGGGAAGTGTCGAATTAATATTTCATGAACCTTTAAGTGTCGATGAATTTAGTGATCGCAAAGAGCTTGCTCTAGCCGCTGAAGCTGCAGTTTTTGCAGGTTTAAATCTTAGGTAATTCGAGTAATATATTCTTCTAATTGTTTTCTTGGATTCTCATGTGTCCAAATTTCAGGGCCAAGAGCTAGAAAATCTATTACTGGTGCTAACATCTTAGCAATATCTAGTGTTACATTTCCTTCGGCAACAACAGGTATTTCAACCATTTCTGACCACCATTCAAAAGTATCAAATTCTGTAACATCACCATCAGTTAAGGCAGTTTTGCTTACTGGACCAAAACATATATAATCTGCGCCAATCTCTCCAGCATTCATACCAATATGGCGAGATGTCCCACAATGAGTTCCTATAATTGCATTTGTGCCTAACGTATCACGAATTTCACGTAAGGTTTTTGCTGCATCCACTCTGTGAACGCCATCAAGGCCTAAAGCATCAACTAAGCGATAATGCGTAGAAATTACCGCACTTATATCACGGGCATGTGAAACATCACGCAATCGATCTGCGTGACGGCTAATAACAGTTTCGTCTTCTGATACTAAACCCAAACGTACACATGCCATAGGAAAAGCATCCATTAAGGGAGCTAATGTTTCTGAGTAGAACGACAGCTCTGCATTACTTGGAGTTATTAAATAAATTTGCGGTGTTTCTTGCTCTGACATTTTAAACGGCCTTTGTTTATGTTCGTTTAACCGTGCTTTAGATACACGTCAAAGGGCAAAATATAAAGATTATAATATTTTATATTTTTTTAAGTTTTTTTATTTTAGAACCACTAATTTATTGCACTGAAGCTGTTATCGTGTGAAATAGTTAATAGAGGAAAAAATGGTTTCTGTGTACGCGTTAAATAAAATAAATAAATTGCCTACAAGCACTTCTAAGAAACCCAATAAGTGGGAAGCAGATGAATAAAATCTTTGATCAAGAAGTGGTGGAACAGACTGCCATGAAAGCGCGTGATTGGGTTCAAATACTTGCTCGTTACAGGACACCAAGTCTCGTAAGAAGCATCTTTGAGCTAGTTGTCACTTTAGTCCCATTTACAGCTCTTTGGGCACTGGCATGGGTTAGCCTATCATATTCACATTGGTTGGCGTTTGCATTGTCCATTTTTAATAGTCTATTTATTGTTCGTTTGTTTGTAATCCAACACGATTGTGGACACGCATCTTTTTTTAAAAATAGAAAAGTAAGTGATTGGGTTGGTCGAGTGCTGGGTGTGTTTACTCTTACACCTTACGACGTTTGGCGTCGTACACATTCTGAACATCATTCTGCTTCTGGCAATTTGGAACGCCAAGGTATGGGCGATATTCACACAAAAACAGTTTCTGAATACAGAGCACTAAATACACGCCAACAATTTATGTATCGCTTATACAGAAATCCATTTGTTTTATTTGCTCTCGGCCCAACCTATTTGTTCATTCTTCAAAACCGATTGCCACTTGGTTTAATGAATGCTGGTACTAAATATTGGACAAGTGCAATGGGTACTAATGTTGCCATAATTGCAATATTAGGTATCATTTATTATTTCGGGGGCTGGGCTCCAGTAGTTCTGATTTTTTTACCAAGTACAGTTTTAGCGGCAACATTGGGTGTTTGGCTGTTTTATGTTCAACATCAGTTCGAGGAAACTCACTGGCAGCGTGAGGAGGAGTGGGATATGCATGAAGCTGCGCTTGGGGGATCATCGCATTATGATTTACCAGTTGTGTTACAATGGTTTTCTGCCAACATTGGAATCCACCACGTTCACCACTTATATAGCCGAATTCCTTTTTACAGATTACCTCAGATTGTAAAAGATCATCCAGTGTTGAGTGAAAATCAACGCTTAAGTGTTAGTGAAAGTTTAGCATCAGTAAAGCTTCACCTGTGGGATGAGGCAGAGCGACGTTTAATTTCATATAAAGAGTTGCATACTAAATATGGCAAAATGTAATATACTTATTTTTGAATTGTATATTTAATAATAAAGGGCACGTTATTTATAACGCGCCCTTTATTTATTTTTAATGCTCAATTTATTTGCGTAAAATAGAGGTCCCAGCATATAGAGCCGTTGCTCCTAAAGTTTCTTCAATACGTATTAATTGGTTGTATTTGGCTAACCTATCAGATCTAGCCAAAGACCCAGTCTTGATTTGGCCGCAATTAGTTGCCACTGCTAAATCAGCAATTGTTGCATCTTCTGTTTCTCCAGAGCGATGTGACATTACAGATGTATAGCTTGCGCGGTGTGCCATATCTACTGCTTCAAGTGTTTCTGTTAAGGTTCCAATTTGGTTTACTTTTACTAAGATAGAGTTTGCGCAACCTTTCTCTATACCAATGGCTAAACGCTCTGGGTTTGTTACAAATAAATCATCCCCAACCAATTGGCATTTATCGCCAACTAAATCAGTTAATGCTTTCCAACCATCCCAATCGTCTTCGTCCATCCCATCTTCGATGGAGAGAATGGGATAGCTTGCAACAAGATCAGCTAGATATTCAGCATTCTCTAGCGAAGATAGTTTTTTGCCTTCGCCTTTGTAATGATAAATTCCATCTGAATAATACTCAGATGCCGCACAATCCAGAGCTAGATAAATTTCTTCACCAGGCTTGTATCCAGCTTTTCTGATTGATGTCATAATGAAATCTAAGGCATCTTTTGTTGAACTTAGGTTGGGTGCAAAGCCACCTTCATCTCCGACCCCAGTATTGTGCCCTGCCTTAGATAGTTCTTTTTTTAATGTATGGAAGATTTCAGAACCAATTTGTACAGCATGCCGTATGCTCTCAGCGGCTACCGGCATAATCATAAATTCTTGGATATCAATTGGATTGTCTGCATGTTCACCACCATTGATGATATTCATCATAGGAACTGGTAACGTTCTAGCAGAAGTTCCACCTATGTATCTATATAGAGGCTGGCTTGTGAACTCAGCTGCTGCTTTTGCAACTGCTAAAGAAACACCTAAGATAGCATTTGCTCCCAAACGTGCTTTATTTGGAGTGCCATCTAATTCAATCATGGCTTCATCAATTTCAACCTGTTCCAGCGCATCTGCACCTCGTAAAAAATCCGCAATCTCACCATTTACAAAATCAACTGCTTGAAGCACACCCTTACCAAAATAACGCGACTTATCGCCATCCCTTAGCTCAACAGCTTCATGTGCTCCTGTTGAAGCGCCAGAGGGCACGGCTGCTCGACCAAGAGTACCATCCTCTAAGATCACGTCTACTTCGACAGTGGGATTCCCACGACTATCTAGAATCTCACGTGCGAAAATATCCATTATTGTGCTCATAGGTCTATATCCTTGCTGTGTTACCATCATTGGATTGTTCTTTAACCTAGCAAATGGCTGGATGCAAAGGATACACTGAAGTTTACTGAATAGTATTTATTAAATAAAATTATAACTGTTCATGATTAAACTACCCTTCTTCAATTATTTTTGCGATATAACCCCACTTTGCTAAAGTTAATGCGTTTAAAAAAGTAGATTGGGCTATTAGACTTGCTACTGGTGTGTGGGCTGCACCAAACTTAGTAGCGAGTTAATGGCCAGCAGACTCTATAGGCACAGCTGCGAAGACAATAAAAATAGTTAATTGTGGAGCAATTTAATCAAATAAAAACCCAAAGATTAACGCAATCATGGGCATGGCTATTAATTTAATAAAATTCATAAATGCAGCGAAGCGGTTAATCTTTATTAATGCATTCCAATTCATTGAGGCCCCTATTGATAATAAAGTTGTAGGAATTTCTACATTGCCAAGGAGTTCTATTGGCATCATTATTGGCGTGGGGATTGTGATACCGCTAATGCCAACTAAGACACCAGAAAAGCTTGCTAAAAAAACAGATTTACCAGTACTGCGATAATAATTTTCCAAAATTTAGTATTATTACTTTTTGATAGTGCACTTATTGCTAAAACATTAGATATTGGTACCGCTATTCCCAGCACTACTGGCATAAATGCATTCGCGGCAGGCATCAGTGATGTTGTGGCAAGGGTATGGGGCGACTTGCAATAGAAGAAAATAATAATTTGGGGAAAAGTACATCAAAGTACAGCCTATCCAAGCATTCTCAGATAAACGATTTCGGATTAAGCCACCCAAAGCTACCAAACAAAAACTTGGCGTTAATGCTACAATTATTATTAAGAGCCTTTTTATTAAGGTTTCTTGGGTACGCCGTATAATTCTAACCGGTGACCACGTAATTCATATCCCAATTTTTCAGCGATACGCTTTTGTAGTTCTTCAATTTCAGGATCTACAAACTCTATTACATTTCCAGATTGTATATCAATTAAATGATCATGATGTTCTCTTTTGGCATCTTCGTATCGTGCGCGCCCATCTCCAAAATCAACACGTTCTAATATTCCTGCTTCTTCAAACTGTTTTACTGTTCGGTAAACTGTTGCAATAGAAATTGAATTATCAATTTTAGACACCCGGGAATAAATAATGTCAACATCTGGGTGGTCTTTAGACACTTCTAACACTCTGGCAATGATCCGGCGTTGCTCAGTCATTCTTAAGCCAGACGATTCACATCGTTCAATAATTGTGTCCATTAAAAACCCATTTTTCTATTTAAAATAAGTTTTAAGTCTGCAAGTTTAATATCTCAAGGTATATTTTTAAATAATATAAAAAGGTAAAAGGCAAAAGTTAATTTTTATTAAAAAACACCCAAGTAGGGGGACTACTTGGGTGTTTATCATAATTTCTAAGGTAATCTATTCGTCAAAAGCAACAATTTCGGTTAGTTTAAGTGAGGCTGGGCGCAATTTAGCGATTTCAATTAATGGTGTATCGTCTGGAGTGAATTCACCCCAACTTACCACAAGTTTTGATGCAGATAGTTTAGGATTTATTGGGTATTCACCGTTGGCTTCAGCATAAATTTTTTGAGCTTCATCTCCTGATAACCATTCCATCAATTTTAATGCATTTTGCTTGTTAGGAGCGGATTTGGTCATCGCAATGCCTGAAACGTTCATATGGGTTCCACCGTTTTCAAATTTAGGGAAAACAATTCTAACACTATTTGCCCATGCAATTTGATCTGGATTACTAAGCATTTTTGCCATATAATAAGTGTTACCAATGGAAATGTCACACTCACCAGCATAAATTGCTTTAACTTGCGCGCGATCATTACCTTGTGGTTTTCTTGCAAGGTTACCTTTTACACCTTCCAGCCAGTTTTTAGCGGCAGTTTCGCCATGATTTGCAATTACTGCTGATGTAAGTGCTAGATTATATGCATTAGTGCCTGATCGTGTACAAATTCGACCTTTCCACTTTGGATCCGCAAAATCTTCATACGTTGTCACTTCACCGTTTTTTACACGCTCTTTTGACGCATATACAATACGGGCTCGTGAAGTTATTGCAAACCATTGATTGTCTGGGTCTCTAAACTCTGATGGAATATTCGCATTTAAAACATTGGAAGCGACTGGTTGTGTAACTCCAGCTTCTACAACTGAATTTAACCGGGAAATATCAACTGTTAAAATAACATCAGCAGGCGATCTGTCGCCTTCAGCAACTAACTTTTCAACTAATCCTTTTTTTAAGAATTGTACGTTTACCTTGATATCTGTTTCCGCAGTAAATGCGTCAAACAATGGTTTTACTAATTCAGGTTGGCGGTAAGAATAAACATTTACATCTTTTGCTATTGAGGGAGCTGCGAACGAAGCTAAGGCTGCGATGCAAATAGTTGAGCGAGTGAAAATCATATCGAATCCTATTATTAATTTATGTTCCCTCTTAACCCGACTAATTTAGTCAAGTCAATATTTTTCCTGACTTTTTTAGTCAGGTAATGCATTATCATTCAATTATTAAGACTTTTCAGATTGCTTAATTATATTCCAAAAAGTATTCATCTCATCTAAATTGGATTGAGCTGGACTTTTACTAATCGCAGCAAGTTTTTGTTCCACGCCCTCGAAACGGTGTTTGAATTTTTCATTAGCTGCCCGTAATGCTTCTTCAGGATCAATTTTTAAGTGGCGAGCAAAATTTGCCATTACAAACAGTAAATCGCCGTATTCTTCAACTTGAGCATCATATGATAAAAGTTCTCGAGCTTCGGCTAATTCTGCAACCTCTTCTGTAATTTTATCTGTAACACCTGATATGTCTGGCCAGTCAAAACCCACTCGTGCTGCACGATTTTGAAGTTTTACTGCACGAGTTAAGGCTGGAAGGTTTTTGGCGATTCCATCCAATGTTTTGGCTGGTCCATTAAGTTTACCTGATCGTTCACTTTCCTTGATTTTCTCCCAATCTGATATTTGTTGTGATGTTGTTTTGTATTGACTTGCTCCATCAAAAACATGTGGGTGCCTGCGTATCATTTTATCAGAAATATTTTTTACTACGCTCTCGAAAGTAAAATACCCATCTTCTGAGCCCATTTGTGTATAATAAATGACTTGTAACAATAAATCCCCTAACTCACCTTCAAGCTCCTCCCAATTAGATTGATCAATGGCATCAGCGACTTCATAGGCTTCTTCTATTGTATAAGATGCTATAGATTTATAAGTTTGCTGAATATCCCAAGGACAGCCAGTTTTTGGATCTCTGAGTCGAGACATAATTTCTAGAAGCCGTGGAACACCACCGTTAGGGTCATGGCATATATTTTGACTATCATTTTGTGCTTTTGTCATCTTCATCAATCTGGTTATCTGTAAAAAAAGGAGAATAGCAAAGCCATGGCCGTTATCAACCGTATAGCTGATTATTTTGAAGAAATGAAAACTTGGCGCCATTATTTACACAGCCAACCTGAAACAGGTTTTGAGTGTCATGAAACTGCAGAATATGTCAAAAAACTACTTAGTGAATTTGGTGTAGATGAAATACAAACAGGCTGGGCTAAAACAGGCATTATTGCTGTGATTAATGGTAAAGGGGACGGAGGCACAATTGGATTGCGAGCTGATATGGATGCTTTGCCAATGTATGAACAAACTGGACTCGATTACGCTTCGCATAATGAAGGAGCAATGCACGCTTGTGGCCATGATGGGCACACTACAATGTTGTTGGGAGCAGCAAAGTATCTTTGTGAAACGCGTAATTTTTCAGGCCGAGTAGTGTTGATCTTCCAACCTGCTGAAGAGGCAGGTGGAGGCGCTGGAGTAATGGTTTCTGAGGGATTAATTGAAAAGTTTGAGATTGATAATGTTTATGCTCTACATAATTTACCTGGATTAGATGCGGGAAAGTTTGAAACAACAGCTGGGCCACTTCTAGCATCTGTTGATGATTTTGAAATTACTGTAACTGGGCGCGGTGGGCATGCTGCACATCCAGATCATACAATCGATCCTGTATTAGTAATAGTCAATATAGTGCAAGCTTTACAATCAATAGTTAGCAGAAATGTTGATCCATTGATGAGTGGTGTATTATCTGTAACGCAGATGAATGTTGGTAGCGCAAATAATGTAATTGCTCACACTGGTGAATTAATTGGTACAGTTCGCGCATTTCAGCCTGATATACGATCTATGATGCTGGCACGTTTAAGTGAAATTGTTCACAATACATCCAAAGCTTTTGGGGCCACTGCTGAAATTCGATTTATTGACGGTTACCCTCCTACAATTAACCATGGTGAAAACGTAAAATTTGCTGCCAGTATAGCTGCTGAATTAGTTGGTGATGAAAATGTTAGCGTTGATGCAACGCCAAGTATGGGAGCAGAAGACTTTGCATTCATTTTAGAGCGTTGCAAGGGTGCATATTTATATATTGGAAATGGGGATAGCGCTAAATTACATCATCAGTCTTTTGATTTTAACGATGAAATTAGCCCAATTGGTTCGAGCTATTTTGTTCGGTTAGTTGAGGGATCACAACCAATATAGACATAATTTATACTATAAAGCTGATGGTAATATTTTATATTTTATATTTTATATTTTATGTGCATAAGCTATGTATTTGCACGCTCTAATGCTTGTTCCAAATCATCAATTAAATCACCAACATCCTCTATTCCAATCGAAAGGCGCAATAAATTTTGGTTTACAGGGAAGTCACTTCCAGAGACTGTAGCACGGTGTTCTATTAAACTTTCTACACCACCTAAAGATGTTGCAGGGTAAAATACATTACAATATCTTGCCACATTTATAGCAGTTTGTTGGGTGCCAGTGGTGATTATTGACATCATTCCACCAAACATACGCCCTGTTTGAGCTGCTTGAATAGCATGGCCAGGATGATTTGCTAGTCCTGGGTAAAGTACTTTTTTAACCAAAGGGTGTTGCTCAAAGTGATGCGCAATGCGGTTAGCATTTTGCGTTGATCGCTCATACCTTAGGTAAAGTGTTCGCATCCCTCGAATTAGCAGAAATGCATCAAACGATTGTAAGACGGTACCTTGTAGTTTCCGGTTTAGTGCAATTGCTTCCCAAAACTCATCTTGATTACGAACTGATAAAGCTCCTGATGTTACATCCGAGTGGCCATTCAAGTATTTAGTTGCTGAGTGCATAGAAATGTCTGCGCCAAAATCTAACGCTTTTGTGGCGCAGGGTGGTGTTGCTGTGCAGTCAGTTAACAGTTTTGCCCCATGCGCGTGGGCAATATCAGCGGCTTTGGAAATGTCTGTGATAGCCCAGTCGGGATTATTTGGTGTTTCTGCCCATACAAGCTCAGTATCATTTTGGATTACACGGGCTAATTCTTCTGTGTTACCTGCTTCGTAGTATGATATCTGCAAACGATTTTTTCGTTCATAAGCTTGGAATTGATTTAATACACCATGGTACATTGCTCGTGGAATAACTACATGCGCATTCGGGTTTAGTGTATCAATTACAGCTGTTGCCGCAGACATACCCGAAGAAAATAATAGTGTTTCTTTTGCTTCCTCGAGGTTAGAAATCATTGCTTCTGCATGAACTGTGGTTTCATTGCCATCACGGCGATACCAATAAGGCTGTCGAACTTTATAATCTGCATCCCGCGCATATGTTGCAGTGGTCTGTATTGGGGGAATAATTGAACCAGTTTTAGGATCAAGATATCGCAAGGCTTGTGCAATACGAGTCTCTATTGAAAGTTTACTATTTTTGTTTGTCATATTTGTCCCCTTTTCATATATTAAAAACGGCAATATATGTTTATATTTTGGTTATTTTTTTGCGCAAAAAATCAAATTTTATAAAATAGTTAATTATTATAATCCTAAAGCACGATAGCTGTCTGCTACTTTGGTTATAGCTAAGACATAAGCCGCCGTGCGTAGGCTATCTATGTTATCATTAGAGCGCCATGTCTTATGCATCTGTTGATAAGTAGTACACATGGTATCCTCCAAGCCTGAACGAACTAACTCTAATTCGCCAGCACCTTGGAAAAATTTCGTCTTGAAACTGTCTGAAACGGGCTTACCTACTAGGCGCTCCATTTCCTCGATCAGCATGTGATTTGATGTTGCCTGCTGACGGCGCTGCATGCGCCCAAATCTAATATGTGATAAGTTTTTCACCCATTCAAAATAAGAAACCGTCACTCCACCAGCGTTGGCATACATATCAGGTATAATAACTGTTCCTGAGGCGTTAATAATTTCATCAGCGCCAGCTGTTACTGGACCATTTGCAGCCTCAATGATTACATTTGCTTTTATTCTTTTAGCATTAGATAAATTTATGACGCCTTCCATTGCCGCTGGTATTAAAATATTACAATCTTTTTCTAAAACACTTGGTCCATTGCTAGTATATTCAGCATCTAAAAATCCTTTGACGCCACCCGTTTTTTGTAGATGCAATTGTAAATCATTAATATTTATACCGTCATCATTTACTACAGCCCCATCACGTTCAATAACAGCTGTAATCTTGCAACCATCTTCAGTTGAAAGAAAATGCGCAGCATGATAACCCACATTGCCTAAGCCTTGTACTACAACAGATTTACCATTTAGTGATCCAGACAAACCTGAAGTTTTTACATCATCTGTATGACGAAAAAATTCCTGAAGAGCGTATTGGACACCGCGACCAGTTGCTTCAACACGTCCAATAATACCTCCTTTGTTTAACGGTTTCCCTGTCACACAGGCATCTGCATTAATTTCGGAAGTATTCATGCGACGAAACTGATCTGCGATCCAAGCCATTTCTCGTTCGCCTGTACCCATGTCTGGAGCGGGTACGTTTTGAGATGGGTGAATTAGGTCGCGCTTAATTAATTCATATGCAAATCGACGTGTAATTTTTTCAAGCTCATCTGGCTCCCACTTATTTGGATCAATGTGCAAACCACCCTTTGAACCGCCAAAAGGCGCTTCAACCAGCGCACATTTATAGGTCATGAGGGCTGCTAAAGCTTCAACTTCGTCTTGATTAACAGATGTGGAGAATCTAATTCCACCCTTAACAGGCTCTTTGTGCTCAGAATGTACAGATCGATAGCCTGTAAATGTGTGAATATCGCCACGCAGTTTAACTCCAAAACGAACAGTATATGTGGAGTTGCAAACTTTTATTTTACTAGCTAACCCTGGGGATATATCCATCAAGCTAATAGCTTTATCGAACATCATATTAACTGATTCACGAAAAGTTGGTTCTATGCGCGTATTCATTTTAATTCCTTTTGAGGGTTAAGATCAAATTTTACTATAGTTTTTAGTAAACTAGATTAGAATTTTTGGTAAAGAAATTAGTAATGTCAACTATTGGTATTATTGTCATAATTAAAGATCTTTTGTCTTTTAAAAGTTCATAAAAGGGCAAATACCCTAACTGGTTAATGTATTTTATAAAATACTTTCGCCTAAGCTCCTCTAAATGGTTCAACGTATTGCAGAGCCATATCCCAAGGAAAGAAAATCCAGGTATCTTGACTGACCTCAGTAATAAAGGTGTCCACCATCGGATGGCCTTTAGGTTTGGCATACACGGTGGCAAAGTGGGCTTTAGGATACATTTGACGCACAATTTCTAATGTACGCCCAGAATCTACTAAGTCATCTATAATTAGAACACCTTGACCATCTCCAACAAGCTCAGCGTCGGGAGACTTTAACACTTTTGCATCTGATTGAGATTGATGGTCATAAGATTTAACTGAGATTGTATCAACAACACGTATATCTAATTCACGTGCAACAATCATTGCTGGTGCCATGCCACCGCGCGTGATGCCAATAACTGCCTTCCAATTACCAGCATCTGGACCTTTTCCATCCAAACGCCAAGCTAATGCTCTGCTGTCTCGATGCAATTGGTCCCAACTTACGTGAAATCCTTTTTCGTGTGGTAGTTGATTTGTCATTCTTTGCGCCCTGTTACTACATCTATATCTGGAGCATCTACTGCCTTCATACCAACCACATGATAACCTGCATCTACGTGTAGGTTTTCACCAGTGACGCCTGATGAAAGATCAGATAATAAATACATGGCTGACTTTCCTACATCCTCAATATTTATGTTGCGCCGTAAAGGTGAATTTAATTCATTCCATTTTAGGATGTAGCGAAAATCGCCAATACCAGATGCGGCTAAAGTTTTTACAGGACCTGCAGAAATAGCATTCACGCGAATCCCATCTTTTCCTAAATCTTCCGCCAAATATTTAACTGAAGCTTCAAGTGCTGCTTTTGCTACGCCCATTACATTATAGTGTGGCATAACTTGTTCTGCACCATAATATGTTAATGTTAGCATTGAGCCACCTTCGTTCATCATCTTTTCGGCGCGTTGAGCCACTGCTGTAAATGAATATACTGAAATATCCATGGTCATTCGAAAGTTTTCTGCACTTGTTTCTACGTATCGGCCACGCAATTCATTCTTATCAGAAAACCCAATAGCATGAACAACAAAATCAATTTTACCCCACTTTGCTTCTAACGCTGCAAATAGTGCATCCATGGATGCTGAATCGGTAACATCACATTCTAAAACTGTGTCACATCCAATACTTTCTGCTAATGGGCCTACACGTTTTTTTAAAGCGTCGCCCTGATAAGAAAATGCCATCTCAGCGCCTTGCTCATGACATGCTTTTGCAATGCCCCAAGCCATAGACTGTTTATTAGCAACACCCATAATCAGTCCGCGTTTTCCGTCCATAATGCCCATGATAATTCCCCAATGGATTTAAATAATTACTTATGAATAGAACAAGGGCGCGTGAGCTTCAAGAAAAAGGGTGAATTAGGATGCATTTACTTGCCCTCAGTTATATTGGCGTTATCTTACTTTTAAACAATGGTGGAAAATTATGGATAGGTCAGGAATATTTGCAGGTGAAAACCCTTTTGAGATTGCTAACAATTGGTTAGATCTGGCAAAGAATTCGGAGCCAAATGATCCTAATGCAATAGCTTTGGCTACGGTTGACGACTGTGGTTTGCCAAATGTAAGAATGGTATTGCTTAAAGAAATAGAGCAAGATGCTTTTATTTTTTATACAAATTACGATAGTAAAAAAGGGCGGGAATTGATTGCTTCAGGCCAAGTAGCATTTGTGTTGCACTGGAAATCTCTAGGTAGGCAAATTCGGGTGCGTGGAAGTGTTGAAAAAGTTGAAGGTAGTCAAGCTAATGCTTATTTTGATAGTCGCTCACCTCAAAGTAGAGTGGGTGCAATTGCATCGCGCCAATCTCAAATTATTAAAGATCGTTCCGTTCTTCAAGGCTGGTATGACAATGCTTTGTTAGAAAATGGCCCTACTCCCAAACGCCCTACTTTTTGGGGTGGGTTTCGCATTTATCCAACTGAAATTGAATTTTGGGCAGATGGAGAATCGCGCCTACACGATAGATTTAGGTGGATACGCAAACTTAGAGATTCGGACTGGACTATTGATCGGCTAAGCCCATAATGAAAATTATAATAATTTTTTTTGGAATATTTATCATGGCGCCCAGTATTGCCTTGGCTGATATCTGTTCGAAATCAAATATAGATTTACGTTGGAGCGGTGGATCTGCCAAGTTTAGCGTTGAGCTTGCTGATAATGAAGCTAAACGAGCACAAGGGCTTATGTTTCGTAAAACATTAGGTAAATTTTCAGGAATGATTTTTGTATACCCCAGTGAACAATCCGTTAACTTTTGGATGCGCAATACACTGATCCCATTAGATATACTATTTTTTGATTCCAAAGGCACCTTAAAAAAAATTCATCAAAATGCGCAACCATTGGATTTGTCTAGTCTCTTTGGTGGCGATGAAATTCAATATGTTCTTGAAATAAATGGAGGCATGGTAGCAAAGTTAGGAATTAATGAAGATACTGAAATGCGATACCCACTGGTTGAGAATGAACATGCTGTTTGGAAGTGTTAATTTTTTTTTGGCGTGATCATGCATTTTAGGGCTTTCCATTGCTGAACTAGTTTTGTAAACCGCGCATCAGTCGGGGCGTGGCGCAGTCT
>TARA_B110000977_G_scaffold197036_1_pt1 | contig 30271 bp, 39 predicted proteins | sample TARA_B110000977 | Tara Oceans TARA_B110000977 (sample SAMEA4397798) | marine metagenome | biome: Polar Biome; feature: [SRF] surface water layer (ENVO:00010504); material: water (ENVO:00002006), including particulate matter (ENVO:01000060) such as... | depth 5 m | reverse complement strand
CCGTTGCCTAGTGATAGTGCGTGAGGGTTCAAGTCCCTCTGTCCCCATATAGTAAATCATAATTAATAATTGATTAAATCTATCTAGTTTTTTATTACACAATTTTTTCCTAAAAGCTCACTTTAAACCTCGAGATCTATAAGTTTTTGATAAGGCCACTTCTACACTATAGAAAAAACTTCTGAGAAGGTTCTTCTTTCGCATTAATGTCAATGAAATCTCTAGTAGTAATATTTAGTCTTCGCGGTTATTCATCACACATACCTTCTCTAACAACAATATTACATATGAACCCTAGTTTAAGATAATTTTAGTAATATTTTACTAAAGTATAGTTTACCTTTTAACTCGATTCTGTAATTATTTAAAGGTGAATAGCCAAAAATAAAAAGTTACGCTGATTTTTGCTGCGATCTTCTTGTTCTTCAAACGTGAAGTTTGATTGACGGTAAGAAAAACAACGAGTTTTCATTTTTTATAAAGTCACTTAGATTATTATAAAAACTATAGATTTAGATTTCTATTACAATAAAATTTAATTTTAATAAAGTTTTGCCGAAGTAAAAATTTTCGTCAATATTGCATACCAATTGTGTGAGGATTTAATTTTTCACCAGAAAAGAATAATTTGAAATTTTTAAAAGCGTTAATTATTCATTTAATTCACTCAAAAATTTCGAATATAGAAATTTTTGAACAATTCCTTAATAGGTTTTCTATGCTTTATGATAACCAACCATAACTATGTAATCCTTTACCCAAAAAGTTAACACCTAAATAACATATCCAAATTACGAAAAATCCTACTGAACCTAAAATTGCTGTTTTCTTACCTTCCCAACCTTTCGTAATCCGTGAATGTAAATAAGTTGCAAAAATAATCCAAGTTATCAATGCCCACGTTTCTTTTGGGTCCCAACTCCAATAAGATCCCCAAGCTTCGTTAGCCCAAACGCCACCTGCAATAATACCTACAGTCAAAAAAGGGAAACCAAGCCCAATAATTCGATAACTCCAATTATCGATACTATGTAATAATTTTAATTTTCCTAACTCTAAAAATTCGTCTGATGGTGAAAAAAGTTTTGCTTCATAATAATCTACCATTACATTATAAAGAGGTGAATAAAATTTATCAATTGCCTGTAAGTCTACTTCTTGATATTTAGAAATTACTAGAAAGAGAATACATAACAAGGATCCCATAATTAACATTGCATAACTTAGCATCATCATACTAACGTGCATCATAAGCCAATTTGATTGCAATGCTGGAACCAAAGGGCTAGCTTTTTGCATGTCAGCTGACAAAGTTAAATTAGCAAATCCATTTATTAATAAAGCTACGGGTATTAATATTGCACCCATCAATTTACTTTTGGTTTTAAACTCAATGAATAAATAGATTGTCAAAAGAGTCCAGGTCAAAAAAAGTAATGATTCATATAAATTACTTAAGGGAAAATAACCAGAAATAATCCAACGTGAACAAAGTATAAAAAAGAGTAACAAATTTGCAATAATTGAACCAATTCGACCTATTTTTGAGAAGCCTGTTGTTCCAGGTAAAAAAAGTAAACTAACCCAATAAATTATCATACCGAATAACAAAATACCAAAGACAATATTAGACAGATAATTTTGTATACTATCCCAACCCATTTTTTGTTTTATCCTTTTATTAAAGTTGAACACTTATAGATAATATTGTAATATAATATTATTTATTTTGATAAAGTTTTTACTTTAATATTATGAGAAGCTATTTGTAAAATTCGAAAAATATTAAATAAACGGTATATTACTTATTTAATATTTTTAACTTTTAATAGTAGAGTAATTTTCGACGAAATTAGCCCAACAAAAATTCAACATAGATTATATTAGAAATTTGGTGTTTTCATCTATAACTTTCTACGAACATTAGTTTATATCAGCAAATTGCTCAATATTAATACTATTGGCATTCGTCATTGTATCCCACTGTGCCATATCAAAAGAATTAAGGATTTTATTGTATTCTCCATAATAATCAGTTCGCAAAATACCAGAATCATACATATATTTTGCCTGTAGACTATTTAGTTTCTCAACCATCCTTATTGAATCTGGTCCTTGCATTTGTCCCGACTCGTCTTGCGGGAAAGGCGAAACAAATACTTTTTGTGGCTTATGATATGTAAGCCCTCTTGACTGTAACCTCACATTCTCTTCAACGGCTTCTAAACATGCTATCTTATATCTTTGTAATATTATCTCATTGAGACGCGGTGTGTCTAATATATAATTTTCAGCTTGTTCTCTTAAAAGATCAATTTCTTCTTGTTTCAGTGTTGTAGTTCCCGTAATTTTAATTGCCTCTTCGATACCAGTTTCTCTTTCTTTAGCTGTAACTGATAAAATACCGTCAACATCTAAATCAAATGTAATATCAATTTCTGGCGGTCCTCCTTCTTTTGAACTTACAGGAATTCCCGATAACTGAAAAGCCCCGAGAACAGTATTATCCTCCGCTTCAACTTGATCACCTTGTAGTATTACAATATCGGCATCTGTTTGACCTGCGTATGCTGTCGAAAATGTTTGCGATTTTTTTACAGGAATAGTTGTATTACGGACAATAACTTTTGTTAAAATGTCTCCTAAAGTATCTATTCCTAATGATAACGGTGTTACATCTAATAACAGCACATCTTGAATTTCACCCGTTAAAACTCCTCCTTGAATAGCAGCACCAAGAGCTACAACTTCGTCAGGATTAACACTTTTGGAAGGTGTTTTACCACTTACTTTTTCAATTAATTCTTGGACTCGAGGTATCCTCGTTGACCCTCCAACTAATATTATATTATCTAGTTCGCCTATTTCTGAAGCCTCTTCTGTTTCTTGATCACTTTCAGACGGTAGAAGAAATTGAGTATCAATTAAAACATCTTTAAGAAGTTTTTCACATCCATCAAGTAAACCATCAGAGAATTCATAGAAAGTTTTTCGATCGAGTTTTATATCAATATGCTTTGGACCGTTGTCATCAGCTGTTATAAAAGGTAAATTTATTGTTGTTTCGTCAGCGCTTGATAACATTATTTTTGCCTGCTCGGCTGCCTGCGTTATTCTTTGTATAGCTTGTTTATTACCTTTCTTGGTATCTCGAAGATTAATACCTTCTTTCTTCTCAAAATCTTCTAATACCCAGTCTACTATTAGTGCATCAAAGTCATCACCCCCAAGATAAGTATTACCTACCGTTCCTAAAACTTCAAAAAGACCGTCACCAACTTCTAAAACTGAGATATCAAGAGTACCACCACCTAAGTCAAAGACTAAAACTGAACTATTAATTTTTTTGTCTAAACCATAAGCTAAAGCTGCGGCTGTTGGTTCATTAATAATTCTTAGTACATTTACACCAGCCAGTTTACCTGCATCAATAGTACCTTGTCTTTGTGCATCATTAAAATAGGCTGGAACCGTTATAACAGCATGTTTTATATCTTGACCTAAGTAATTTTTAGCATCTTCTATTAACTTTCTTAAAATCCATCCAGAAATTTCTTCCGGACTAAGTATTTTTTTCCACCCAGGGCACTTTAATTTAATTCCCTCAGAATCTGTTGTTAAAACATCATATGGAAGTACATCTAGAAATTTTTGGTTAGGAAACCGCTCAATACCGATAAACCGCTTTACTGAGAAAAATGTATTTAAAGGATTAATATTAGCCTGTCGTCTCGCAAGTTGCCCAACTACTATTTCTTCATTCTTTGTAAAAGCTACAACTGACGGTGTTGTTCGTGAACCTTCTCGGTTAGATATGATTTTGGGGATCCCTCCTTCGATCGCTGCTATTACTGAATTTGTTGTGCCTAAATCAATGCCTACAACTTTTCCGTATTCCTCTTGCCATGATTTTTTAGATTCAGTATTGTTCACAATTTCTACTTTTTAATAATATATAAATTAGTTAATATTTATTATAATACATTGTTACTAAATATTGTAAGTGCTAATGGCGCTAATACTTTTAAATAACATTGCTTATTTAATTTGTAGACAAGTATCGAAAATTAAATTAAATTATGACAGATGATCGATTAATTAAAATTGTTCGATATCGTACTATATATAAGTTATTTTGTGAGAGACTACTCGTTGCATACGTTATTACTTAAGTATATGAATATAAATTGGAGAAATACTGTGGCTTTAGGTTTATTAGGTAACAAAATTGGTATGACACAAATATTTGATTCTTTAGGAAATATTGTGCCCGTTACGGTTTTAAGAGTTGGTCCTTGCATTATAACACAGGTGAAGACGAAATCAAAAGATAATTACAACGCGATTCAAGTTGGTTATGGTAATGTGTCTCCTAAATCGTTAACACAATCGGAATTAGGTCATCTACAAAAATCGAAAATTCAACCTTTGAAATATCTTACAGAATTTTTAGTTGATAAGCCTGAAGCTTTTCAGGTGGGCCAAACTTTGAATATTGAATCTTTCAAAGAGGGTCAACTAATAGACATTAGTGGTAAAAGTTCCGGAAAAGGTTTTTCAGGCCTTCAGAAACGATATAGCTTTACCAGAGGTCCTATGACTCACGGCTCAAAAAACCATAGAGCACCTGGTTCCATAGGTATGGGAACAAGTCCAGGTAGAGTTTTACCGGGAAAAAAGATGCCAGGGCAATTGGGTAATAAAACGACTAATATCAGAAAATTAAAAATTATCCAGGTAAATACTCAAGATAATATTTTAGTAGTAAAAGGGTCAGTTCCTGGAAAACCTGGTAATTTAGTAAAAATCAAACGATCACAATAATTCTAAGTACTTTAATAATATAGTTAGTATATTAAAATAAACTATGGCTATTCAAAAAGATGTTACATATAACATGATAAACGAAGATACTTTCGAGTTAGATGATAGTGATAAAATCACGTTAAATCTATCTATTCTAGAAAATTCTGGGAATTATGTAGTTCACAAAGATATTAATCGACAACAACTTCAACAAAAACAAGGAACCGTTTCAACTAAAACCAGAAGCGAAGTTCGAGGTGGTGGCCGTAAACCGTGGCGTCAGAAAGGAACGGGGAGAGCAAGAGCTGGATCGAACCGTTCACCTTTATGGAAAGGTGGTGGTGTTATCTTCGGCCCAAAAGCAAAAAAAATATGTTTAAAATTAAATAAAAAAGAACGAAGATTAGCCCTTCAAACGGTGTTGTATAGTCGCCGAAATAATATTTCAGTTATTGCAAGCATCGAATCTCTCTTAAAACATTCAAAAACAGTCGCGTTTATTAAATTTTGCAATGCATCAAATATCAGATTAGATAAACGGGTATTACTAATAGTGTCAGAAAAGACAAATTTCTTGAAGTTAGCGACCCAAAACATGCAAAATATTGAATTAATTTCTGCCTCTAACTTAAATACTTTAGCCTTACTAAAAGCAAAAGAAATTTATATTACAAATGCAGCAATAATTAAGGTTAAGGAGATTTATTGTGGATAAGTCATTATATTTCAAATTTATAAAATATCCTCTACTTACTGAAAAAGCTGTGCAGTCATTAGAAGTAAATCGATACGCTTTCATTGTTGATCCATCAGCTGACAAAAAGACAATCAAAGAATGTATAGAATATGTTTTTGATGTTAAAGTTATCAAAGTTAATACGTGCCATCTTCCAAAAAAAACACGGAGAGTAGGAAAATACCTTGGTATGAAAGCACAGTATAAAAAAGCAATTGTTACTCTCGAAGAAGGTTACGTAATAAATTTATTTACTGAAAATTAAACATAATAGAAATTACTTACGTTTATGAGTATTCGTCTTTATAAATCATATACCCCTGGTACACGAAATAGAGCTCTCTCTTCTTTTGAAGAAATTACTACGTCAAAACCCGAACGAACATTGATTAGAAAAAATCACCGTAATAAAGGACGCAACAATCGAGGGGTTATTACAATCCGACATCGAGGTGGCGGTCACAAAAAAAAATATAGATTAATTGATTTTTCTAGAAATAAGCATAACGTCGAAGCAAAAGTCATGTCAGTTGAATATGATCCTTATCGCAATGCAAATATTGCCTTAATTTATTACAAAAACGGTGAAAAGAGTTATATTTTACACCCAGATAAATTAACAGTCGGTGACTCCATTATGTCCGGATTGAATATATCACTTTCTATAGGAAATCACATGCCTTTAAGTAATATACCCTTAGGTACATCTGTACATAATATCGAATTGACACCTAATCGTGGCGGACAAATTGTTCGAGCGGCAGGAACTTCAGCTAAAATATTAGCAAAGGAAGGGAACTTTATCACATTACGACTTCCATCAAAAGAAATCCGTCTAATTAGAAAAGAATGTTTTGCTACAATAGGAGTAGTTGGAAACTCCGATGCATTTTTAGTTCAAAGTGGTAAGGCCGGCCGTACTAGATGGTTAGGTAAACGACCAACTGTTCGAGGCTCAGTGATGAATGCTTGTGATCATCCACATGGTGGTGGTGAAGGAAGAGCTCCCATTGGTCGAACGCGGCCATTAACTCCTTGGGGTAAAGCTGCATTAGGTATAAAGACGAGAAAAGCAAAAAGTTTGAGTAATCGTTATATATTACGCCGTTGTTCATAAAATAAATAATAAATAATCTAAAAAATGTCAAGATCGTTAAAAAAAGGGCCCTTTGTAGCTTATCACTTGTACAAAAAAATTGAGAAGATGAATGCAGGTAACAAGAAAACGACAATTTTGACTTGGTCACGTGCTTCAACTATAATACCTAGCATGGTAGGACATACCATTGGAGTATACAACGGAAAGCAACATATTCCTGTTTTTATATCAGATCAATTTGTTGGTCATAAATTAGGCGAGTTTGTTTCAACACGGACTTTTCGATCTCATATCAAAGCCGATAAAAAAACACAACGTTAAGTTTAAGAAAAGTTTAAATACCTACCTCAATTTATCGTATATATTTTACATTACGTAATCATCAGTTGTAGACCCTAAAAGCCAGAACCGATACCACTGAAAGCTTTCTTAAATATTTAAAAACTAATAACGGCCCTAATATGAATAGATATGAAATCTATAAAGAAAACGTTCTAGAAATAGAGAGCGGAATTCCTATGGTCGCTTTAGGTTATCCGTACGGACTTATCATAGTAGACAATAAAATACCTGTTGAAGTTTTTATAAAATGCTATTTAGATAAGATATACGATTCTTTGAAAAGTTTAGACGATAGTGATTGTGATAACATTATTCGAGAAATAATGTATTTTATAGATACGCGAAAAAAAAAAGGTACGGCAATTGAAGAATATTGGGCGTTAGAAAGCTTACTCAAGAATTTATTGGAGAATAGCCAGGTTTGTTTAGATTACGATACGGAATATTTAGACTCTGTACAATTACCATTAATATTAAATTTAGTCGATACGATAAAATATTATTTAAAAATTGTTCCAGATTCCAATTTTCAAGCTGCGACTATTAAGAAGATGACATATCTAATTAGTAAAGAAATTAAAGAATTTAGAAATTCACAAGCGTCACACATAATTTTGACTGATAACATCTTTTATTGTTTAAAATTTTTCGAAAGTAACACACTGGCCGAGTGGAAAGAAATTCCATTAAAAGTCACTTTGAAGCAGACTCTCCAAAAAATGCGGAATGCTTTTACTAAAGATAAAATATATAACAATATTGCAGAACAGATATTTTTGAAGCAATTTCTTATAGATACGACCCTAATTTTTCAGAAAGAACTAACATCTTTGTATAGAGATGTCTTTCCTTTTTCGACTTTCCCTGGACCAACTCAAACAGACTTTTTCAATTCTATTATTGCTTCACTTAAAAAAAATACAGGTGGAAAAATTACTAGTGATTATATTACGTACATATGTGATTCTTACATGAAAAGTGTATACTTCGAAGATCCATCAGTAGCCCATAGTATTTGCACAGATTATTTCATGGAGGATCTATACATTGAAGACCTGAAAAAGCCCCATATAATTTGTGCAGATCTCAAACAAATTAAAGGTACTAAAGAATTATTTACACCCCTAACATTACATTATAACGGGGCATTTTCTCAAAATGCTTTGACTATTTTGAACAATCTTCAAAGATGCTCATTTTATAAGGTATACGATCTAATTTCACGGATTTCTCATGTCCGAGAGCGTGAATATTTCAGGCAATTTTTCGATAGTATTACTTCATATTTAGAAAACAACTATAGTATAGATATCAGAAAAGTATGGGTTAGAAATATTTCTATTAAAGCTTTAGCATCATATAATCGTAATAAACTTTCTTATAATATTGATATAACACTTGGGTTTGCCGAAGAAGTGGAATATACTCAAGAAACTGCTTTATTAGCACCAGGATTAGAAGCTTTTTATATGCCCATCTCACTGAGAACAAATTAATTTCCGTATAGTTTTTAGTTTAAAAATCTCAAAACAAAAATATTATATATAACCATTTAATAAAAAATTAAAAAAAATAATTTATGGCAGAAGGTAAATCTGTAAAAGCAGTAGCAAAATATATCCGCATGTCACCACAAAAAGTAAGGCGTGTTTTAAATCAACTTCGTGGTCGCTCATACCAAGAAGCATTGATGATATTAGAATTTCTCTCATATAGTGCAGTTGGACCTATATGGCAGGTTCTACACTCTGCAGCTGCAAATGCCGAACATAATTATGGCTTAGATAAAAAAAGTCTTATTATTGAACAAAGTTATGCTGATGAAGGTCCTAAATTAAAACGGATAAGACCAAGGGCTCAAGGACGAGCATATGCAATTTTAAAACCGACTTGTCACATTACAATTGTTGTGAAATCTTTAGTTTAAACAAACAAATAAAAATTTAAGTAAAAGGATTAATTAAAGTGGGTCAGAAAACACATCCTTTAGGATTTAGGTTGGGTGTTACACAAACGCACAGATCTGCCTGGTATGCAAATCTTAATGAATATTCAAGATTCTTGAAAGAAGATGATAAAATACGAACATACATTGAGAAATTAACAAAGACAGCCAGTATTTCGAGTATTCAAATTAATCGTGATAGTATCGGAAACCAGATTCAATTAAACATTGAAACAGGTCGTCCTGGAGTTTTAGTAGGTGAAAAAGGTGTCGAATTAGAAAATTTATTGGTTAATCTTAAAAAAATTATACCAACAAACCGTCAAATTATATTAAATATTGTAGAAGTTAATCTTAGCGCCGCGTTGTTTGGTGATTTTGTTGTTAAAAGACTTGAATCGCGTATCGCTTTTAGAACCGCTGTTAGAAAAGCAATAGTTATTGCGCAAAAAGCTAAAGTAGGTGGAATTAAAATTCAAGTTTCAGGGCGTCTTAATGGAGCTGAAATGGCTCGAAGTGAATGGATTCGAGAAGGACGTGTTCCCTTACAAACTTTACGTGCAGATATTGACTATGCTTCAAAAGAAGCAAAAACTATCTATGGGATTTTAGGGATTAAAGTTTGGTTATTCAAAAATGAAATCTTGACAAAATAATTGACAATTAGGATCTTCAAACAAAGTAAAATTTTATTACATTAAATTAGTATGTTAAGTCCCAAGAGAACAAAATATCGAAAATATCATCGTGGACGTTTACGCGGCAAAGCTACACGTGGTAATGAAATATGTTATGGCAAATACGGTCTACAAGCATTGGAACCAACATGGATTACTTCTAGACAGATAGAAGCTACACGTCGAACTATAACAAGATATACTAAACGTGGTGCTGCATTATGGATTCGAATTTTTCCTGACAAAACGGTAACAGCACGAGCTGCTGAATCACGCATGGGATCCGGTAAGGGTGCAGTTGATTATTGGGTTGCTGTTGTAAAACCAGGTACAATTCTATTTGAAATGGGTGCAGTGCCTGAAGAAATTGCGCGAGCTGCTTTCAAATTAGCAGCTTACAAATTACCTATAAAAACAAAAGTTATAATCAAGACTAACATTGAATAAATTATGGCCGTACCTTTATATAAAGATATCATTTCACTTTCCGATAGTGAAATATCGAAAGCAATTGTTGAAACAGAGAAAGAGTTATTTAGTTTACGCTTCAAGAAAGCAACACGTCAAGCCTTTAAGTCACACCAAATTGTTTTCAACAAAAGACGATTAGCTCAGTTGAAAACGCTTATAAGCTCAAAATTTATAAATAAATCATAAGTTTTAAAATGAAACGTTATTTATTTTGGTTCGAAAAAAAAAACCGTCAATAATTTTAAAAGTAAAAATGATGTATAAGGAAACTTTTTAATGCCATTAAAAGTACAGAAAGGTATTGTAGTGAGTAAAAAAATGCTTAAAACTATAGTTGTGAAAGTCGAAAATCGTTACCCACACCCGATTTATTCAAAAACATTAAGAAAGACAAATAAATATTTAGTTCATGACAAAATTGGGACATGTAAGCTTGGAGATCAGGTCTTGATACAACAATGTCGCCCATTGAGCCGACGTAAACATTGGGTACTAGTTCAAACTATTTCAAAATCATCTTTAATTACTTAAGATTTAACTTTTATGATATACCCTCAAACTATTTTAAATGTAGCCGATAACACTGGCGCTAAGAAAGTAATGTGTATTAGAGTTTTAGGCGGTAATCGAAAATATGCTAAAATTGGTGATACCATTATTGGTGTTGTCAAAGAAGCACTTCCAAACATGTTAATTAAACGATCTGACATTGTTCGTGCTATTATTGTTCGCACGTCTAAAACAATTCGTCGGCAAGACGGTATGTCGATTAGATTTGATGACAATGCTGTAGTTATTGTTAATTTAGAGAATAATCCAAAAGGTACAAGAGTTTTTGGTCCAGTTGCCAGAGAAATTCGTGACAAAAATTTTTCTAAAATAGTTTCGTTAGCACCGGAGGTTTTATAAATGACAAAAAAAACTAATTTTAGAATTGGTAACAGTGTAAAAGTTATTTCTGGTTTTTATAAAGGTGAAATTGGTGAAATTATTAAATTACTACCTAATAAAGTAATTATTAAAGGCATCAATTATAAATCCAAACATATCCGTCCTAATAAAAATGAAACTACTGATACCAAAATTGGAGAAATTCGACAAGTAGAAGCACCAATTCATTGTTCTAATGTAAAATTAAATTAGATAATCAATATTAATAAATATGCTTAATCAATATTCTTTAGGAGACTTAGAAGACATAGCTGAAATAAATTGTCTGCTTGAAAACATAAAGAAAGAATACGGAAAAGGTATAAAACCCGTATTGTTACAAAGCAACCCTGAGCTTTATAGTAACCAACACAAAGTGCCTAAGCTCAAAAAAATTCAAATTAATCGTGGTTTAGGGCTAGCCGCCCAAAATACGTCGATTTTGAAAAAAAGTATAGAAGAGTTCACCAGTATCACAGGTCAAAAACCTTTAATTACTCGAGCTAAAAAAGCGATTGCAGGTTTCAAAGTCCGTGAAAATATGGAATTAGGTTTGACAGTAACATTAAGGGGCGAAAAGATGTATGCTTTCTTGAAGAAACTAATATTTTTTACATTTGCACAAATTAGAGATTTTCGTGGATTATCGGTAAGAAGTTTTGATAAAGCAGGAAATTATACCTTTGGACTAAAAGAACAATTGATTTTTCCTGAGATAAATTATGAAGATGTCTTGCAAAGTCAAGGGTTTAATATTACAATTGTTTTATCCTCTGTAAGAACCAAATCGAAAGCTCAGTTAGTAGAGAGAATGTTAGGGGGAATGATTCTTTTTGAATTTCTTCGTTTTCCACTCAATGATTGTGGTTACTACGAAAAATATACGTCAGTTTCGGAAATAAACAAAACTTGGGAACGAAAAAAACACTTAAATAGAAAAAGATGGTCACAAAGTGTTAATTAGACTTGTATGTGACTTTTTACTTCTAAGAACAATCGAACTAATCAAGAAATTGTAAATCTCTAGTCCGGACTAATAATAATATGACAAAACCGGTTACTTATATACAGAAAAGTTGTTCAACAAAAAAGCCTTTTGTTGAAGTAATAAATATTACTATATTTTGATTTTGCGATAATTATCGATACATATACCATTTATTTGTAATCGTATTTACAAAAAACATTATCGATATTTTGAGAAGTTGTCCCTGATTTAATAGAACCTTATCCACATTTGAATTATGAACTAATCGAGGATGATAATGATTTTACTAAACTTTCAATTTTAGAAACTCTTTTCATAATTTTAACGCATACGGATGCTCTCAAAAAAGAAACAGTTCCTTATATAGACTTAAAGAGTCTAATAGTTATATTGAGAACCAAAATTCATGAATAGATAATTCATTATATTATTGAAAAGTTATGTTGAAATGACAGTTATCTTTATCATATACAACCCAATTAGTCTTAGAAAGTTATTAAAGACTGTCGATATGTAGATCATCTGATGATTGGAGGTGAACCTTTATGTTATATATCATAATTAAAATTATAGATTATGTCTCGCATCGGAAAATTACCGATTAAAATACCTGCTAATGTAGAGGTGAGTTGCACGGGCCCTATCGTTATTGTAAAAGGTCAATTTGGAACATTAGAAAATAAAATTCCTGAAGTTTTAGAATTACACAAAGAGAATGACGTTTTAATCGTTAATCTAAACAATACAACACGAACAAATCGAGCTTTACACGGATTACATCGAACGTTAATCAATAATATGATTATTGGAGTTTCTGAACAATTTAAGTTGACTCTTAAACTACAGGGCGTTGGATATCGAGCGAATATTCAAGCGAATGAAATAATATTGAATTTGGGGTTTAGTCACCCTGTTATCATGACTATTCCGGAACAAATTGAAGTTGAAGTTTTACAAAACACTACAATTAATTTGAAAGCTTGTGATAAAGCAAGTCTTGGTTTATTTGCTGCAAAAATACGTTCTTGGCGTCCACCGGAACCTTATAAAGGTAAAGGTATTCTTTACGATGGCGAAATCATTAATCGTAAAGCAGGTAAATCTGGCAAAAAATAAATAACGAATTCTAATAAAGTTTCACTAACCTGACAAATTAAGAGTGATTATGAAATTTTCAAAACGAGCTTTGCTAAAATTAAAGAGTAAAAACAAAAAGATAAAACCTGATAAATATAAGAAATTAAAACGTGAAAGCTTACGGGGATTACGAAAAGGTACTTTAGATAAACCAAGATTATCAGTTTATAGATCAAACAAAAATATCTATGCACAAATTATTGATGATACAGCATCTAAAACACTTTTATCGTGTTCGACATTAGATCAAGAAATTCGGGTTAAAAGTTTAAATGGGCGAACCTGTACTGTTTCCAACTTAATGGGGGAAAAATTGGCCCTCTTGAGTATTAAAAAGAACATAAAGAAAGTTGTATTTGATCGTGGTCCATATCTATATCATGGTCGAATAAAATCTTTAGCTGACGGGGCACGTATAGGTGGTCTTCAATTTTAATCAACAATTTGAGAATTATATGTTTATTAAGTTATTATGAATACTGATTTAAAGCAAATTAATAAGTCTAAAAAAAATTCACGTCAAGGTAATAGTAGTACTAATCGAAAATTAATTGAACGGTTAGTTAAAGTCAGTCGGGTATCCAAAGTTACTAAAGGTGGAAAAAAATTAAGTTTTCGAGCTATAATTGTTGTAGGGGAAAAAGGTCAAGTTGGGGTCGGTGTAGGTAAAGCAGCAGACGTTGCGAATGCTTTTAGAAAAGCAAAAGCCGACGGTAAAAAGAATTTAATTACAGTACCGATAACAAAATCATTAAGCATACCACATGATGTTAAAGGAAGTTTTGGGGCCTGTAAAATAATTATGCGACCTTCTTTTGAAGGTTCCGGCGTAATTGCAGGTGGGGCAGTACGTACTGTTCTGGAAGTGGCTGGGATTAAAAATGTGATAGCAAAACAACTAGGTTCAAATAACTTATTGAATAATGCTCGTGCTTCCATTGTCGCTTTAGAAAATTTAACCACAAAAGCAGAAATAGCAAAAAAACGCAACATTAACATAAAGTAACTTAATTATAAATTTTTAAAAGATATCAGAATGGCAAGGAAAGAAAAGAAAGATAGTTTAACTAAGCGTCTATTAATAAGTACATCAATATTAGCTTTTATTAGAATTGGAGCTCTTTTACCAGTTCCGGCAATTGATCATGCGCAATTAACTTTTTATTTTCAAACACACGCAGTTACTGGTAAATTTATAAATATCTTTGCTAATAGTAATACTTTCGTAATTGGTTTGTTTAGTTTAAATATTTTTCCTTATATAAATGCATCAATTTTAATGCAGGTTTTGGTTAAGGTAATACCTGGTTTGGCTTTAATTCAAAGGGAAGGAACAAGTGGTGAAAGAAAAGCAATTACAAGACTTACTCGCTTAATTACTTTAGGTTTTGCGACTGCACAAGCTCTGAGCATTGTAATATACTTAAAACGTATATTGTTTTATTGGGATTTATTTTTGGCGGCTGAAATTATTTTATGGTTAGTCACTGGCACAATGATAATATTGTGGTTATGTGAAATAATAACACAATATGGTTTGGGTAACGGTTCATCGATACTTATCTTTACAAATATAATATCATCTGTGCCAAGTTTATTGAAAAATTTTTTCTTAAAAGCTTCTGAAACTCTAAATCTGGGATCTTCAGTAATCCTTGTAATCTTATTTTGCGTGGCATTTTATTGTGTTATTTTTCTACAAGAAACACTTTGTATAATTCCATTATTATCAGTAAAACAACTAAGCAAAAGAAATTCACTATTGTATTCAAAATATACAGGAATCAAAGCCAATTATCTTCCATTAAAGATCAATTATGGTGTTCTACCTATTATTTTGACATCAACACTATTTTTTCTCATTATTCCAAAAGAATTTACAAATGCAATGGTAACTAAACCATTTTGGAGCCCTACTAAATTAAGTTATGCAATTTTATATTTTTATAGCCTTATTTGGTTTAATTCACGGTATATAACGCTTGTTGTTGACCCTACACAGTTATCTAAACAACTTCAGAAAATGGCCGTTGTTATACCCGGTATACGTACAGGATGTACTACTCGTTATTTCTTAGCAGAAATTTTAAATTTCATTACATTAATGGGATCAATAGTATTAACGGTACTATTTTTTATACCAAATATTGTTCAAAGTATTATAGATGTTTCGAGTTTTAATAATCTAGGAATTACATCTCTCTTAATCGTAGCCGGTATTATTTTAGATTTATCACGAGAAGTTAAAAGTATTTCTTTATCTAATACTTATACCATTGATAAATCATCATAAAAACTTATCCAAAAATAAATTCGTTAATTAAAACTTCATTATGAAAGTTAGGCCATCAGTAAAGAAAATGTGTAACAAATGTCGTGTTATTAAACGTCACGGAAAAATTATGGTAATTTGCGAAAACCCTAAACACAAACAACGTCAAGGTTAATAATTTAAAGGAGTCAATCAAATGATACGACTAGTAGGAGTTGATTTACCTAATAGTAAAAGAATTGAATATGCTTTAACATATGTTCATGGTATAGGAATTACAACAGCAAAAAAAATTGTCAGTGAAGCGAATATCAGTTCTGATACGAGAACCAAAGATTTAACAACTGAACAAACAATTGAATTAAGAAGGTTATTAGAAAATCTTGACCTAAAACTTGAGGGTGACCTTCGAAGATTCAATGGTTTAAATATAAAAAGACTAAATGAAATAAATTGTTATCGTGGAAAACGTCATAGAATGAGTCTTCCTGTTCGAGGGCAAAGAACACGTACTAATGCTCGCATGAAACGAGGTTCAAAAAGGACCGTGACAAGTAAGAAAAAGTAATACCATTTTAATGAAATTAAGCTAATATACGATGGCACAAAAAATACGAAAAGCGAACTCAAAAAAAACTAAAGTCAATGTTACAATCGGTACTGTACATATTCAAACAACATTCAATAATACGATTGTAACGATTTCTAATTTGACAGGAGATACAATCTCATGGGCTTCTGCTGGAAGTACAGGGTTTAAAGGAGCACGGAAAGGTACACCTTTTGCTGCTCAAATAGCCGCAAGAAAAGCAGCTTCTGAAGCTTTTTCGGCAGGCTTAAAAACAGTTGAAATTCTAGTTAAAGGTCAAGGTTCAGGTCGTGAAACAGCTATTCGGGCTATCCGAGGTGTAGGTTTTGAAATTAACTCTATCCAAGATATTACACCTATATCGCATAACGGATGCAGACCACCAAAACGTCGTAGAGTTTAATAAATAATTTTGATAATTATAAGGCTATGACAAATTTATGTATAAAATTCCTGAAATCTGAGAAAACAGAATCTGGTGCAAGTCATGGACAATTTTCAATGTCTGCGTTAAAACCAGGGCAGGGGGTCACAATTGGTAATGTTTTACGTCGAGTGTTATTAAGTGAAATCAAAGGAATCAGTATTACAGCAGTAAGGTTTGCGGGTATAAGTCACGAATTTTCTACGATGGAAGGGGTTCGAGAAGATATTCTTGAAATTTTACTAAACCTAAAAGGGGTGGTTCTAAAAGGTGAGATTTCAGAACCTCAATTTGGTAGACTAAAAATTCAAGAGCCAACTGTTATTACAGCAGATCTAATCCAATTACCAGCTAATTTAGAAATCGTAAATTCAAATCATTATATTGCAACATTATCCACGTCTAACATTATAGAAATTGAATTCAGATTTGAATGTGGCGCCGGTTATCGATTAGCTAATCAAACATTTACGGATAAGCTTGATGATTTTCTCCAAATGGACGCCATATTTATGCCTGTTCAAAAAGTTGATTTTAAAATTGAGAATGTTTATGATTCATATAATCAACTAACTGAGCGTTTAATTGTCGATATTTTTACCGATGGGAGTATAACACCAGAACAGGCAATTTCTAAAGCCGCGAAACATATTATTGATTTGTTTACATTAATTAGTACTTACAAAACTCCGACTGAAGTGACTACACCTCAGGTAAAAGTTTCAGAATCCCCCGAAAGTAAGTATGCTAATATTAGAATTGAAGAATTACAGTTCTCTGTTCGTTCTTATAATTGTTTAAAACGGGCGAAAATTAATACAGTTGCTGATTTATTAGAATACTCTTCTAAAACATTATTAGAATTACGTCATTTTGGTCGGAAGTCTTGTGATGAAGTTATTACTATCCTTCGAAACAAATTAGGAATAATCCTAAAATAATCATTTTTTACTCATAAAATTATGAATAATACATATATTCCATCGTATAATTATAGTAATAGGAACTGGTATATCATTGATGGACGTGATAAAGGTTTAGGGCGATTAGCATCAGAAATTTCAATTGCTTTGATTGGCAAGCATAAAATAGATTATCATCCTGCTGTTGATGCAGGAGATTATGTAATTGTTATAAATGCAAAAGAAATTAAAGTAACGGGCTTAAAAGAAAAACAAAAAATATACTTTTCACATAGAACAAGTCGTCCGGGACGTTCAAAAAGTGAAAGTTTTAATGATCTTATGAATAGGATTCCAGAGCGAATCCTCGAAAAAAGTGTTAAGCGTATGTTACCGAAAGGAACTTTAGGAAGAAAACAAGCAAGACGCTTAAAAGTTTATACGGGATCAATACATCCTCATCAATCCCAAAAACCAAAATTATTTGATTTATATACAAAATAGAAAATTTTATGAGTCGTCCACATTTGGATTATGCAGTAACTTTCCAGAAAGATAATGTTGGCATTGGAAAGAGAAAGAAAGCGAGTGCAACAGTTTTTTTGTTCCAAGGTTCAGGTAATATTACAATAAACAAAATTCCTGGAGAACTGTATTTCCAATACAACTCTGATTATCTATTAAATTTACGTGCTCCATTAAGAATATTAAATGTAGAAAATGACGTTGATATTATTGCTTTTGTTAAAGGAGGAGGTTTAACAGGGCAAGCAGACGCAATACAGTTAGGGTTGGCTCGATTAATTTGCAAAAAAAATAAAGATATGCGTACGATTCTGAAACCTTATGGTCTTTTAACAAGAGATGCAAGAATAAAAGAGCGCAAAAAATATGGTTTACGAAAAGCAAGAAAGGCACCACAATATTCAAAACGATAACATTTATATTTTATTAATTTATGCCAAAATCTGAAATTCATCCTAATTGGATTGAGAATACACCAGTACTTTGTGATGGGAAATTAATCTGCTTCGTTGGGTCAACAAAATCTGAATTAACCGTAGATATTTGGTTACGAAATCATCCATTTTATACAGATTCACAAACAGTTATTGATACAGAAGGTCGTGTTGAAAGGTTTCTAAAAAAATATAGGTTACCACTTACAAAGACGCAATAGGAATTAAATGAGCTTAAGAAACATTTGCCATTAATTTAAACATTAATTTAACTAGTAATACGCAAAATTTACTTAATATTTTTTAAATATGCCTACAATACAGCAGTTAGTTCGTTCAAGACGTATTCGAAGTAATAAAAAAACAAAATCACCGGCTTTAGTCAATTGTCCACAAAGACGTGGTGTATGTACCAGAGTTTATACAACAACACCAAAAAAACCGAATTCAGCAATTCGTAAAGTAGCACGGGTTAGATTAACATCTGGATTTGAAGTTACAGCTTATATTCCGGGAATTGGTCATAATTTACAAGAACATTCAGTTGTTCTAATCCGAGGAGGAAGAGTTAAAGATTTACCTGGTGTTCGTTACCATATTGTAAGAGGTACTTTAGATAGTGGCGGAGTTAAAGATAGGACCCAAGGTCGTTCGAAATATGGAGTCAAAAAACCAAGGGCTAATAAATAAAATTTAATTTGGTAAAGAATTTTGCTACTTCACTGAAGTTAATTACATACTAAATAAAATCCATTCATTTAAAGATCATAAAAATATGTCTCGTCGAAATATTGCAAAAAAAAGATTCCCTGAAGCTGATTCTACATATAATAGTTATTTAGTTAATTTATTAATAAAACGGATATTAAAATGTGGTAAAAAAAATACAGCACAAAATATTGTCTATGGTGCTCTTACAATAATTAAAAAAAAAACAAATGAAGATCCATTGATTATCTTTGAAAAAGCAATTAGAAATGCAAGCCCAATGGTCGAAGTAAAATCTAGACGTATAGGTGGATCTACATATCAAGTCCCAATTGAAGTAAACGGTTTCCGAGCAACAAATCTCGCATTAAGTTGGTTAATCGGGTATTCTAGAAAAAGGGTAGGTAGAAGTATGTCAATAAAATTAGCTAGTGAAATTATTGACAGTTCAAACGACACAGGTAGTACAATAAAGAAAAAAGAAGAAACTCATAAAATGGCTGAAGCAAATAAAGCTTTCGCTCATTTTAGATACTAATATTAAAATAACTTTGGCTTATTTTAATCTCGCTAAAAGCTTAATGTACGACACTTATTAAATAATACTCCTAAGGAAATTTAAAAAATGGCACGCGAAAAATTCGAACGGACAAAACCACATGTTAATATAGGTACTATTGGTCACGTAGATCATGGAAAAACAACATTGACAGCAGCAATTACTGCTACTTTATCGTTAGATGGTAATGCAGTTATGAAAGATTATGGGGATATTGACGGAGCACCTGAAGAACGTGCTCGTGGAATTACTATAAATACTGCACACGTAGAATATCAGACAGAGAAACGTCATTATGCACACGTAGATTGTCCTGGGCACGCTGATTATGTTAAAAATATGATCACAGGCGCTGCACAAATGGATGGTGCAATTTTGGTTGTTTCTGCGGCAGATGGTCCTATGCCTCAAACGCGTGAGCATATTTTATTATCGAAACAAGTAGGAGTTCCTGACATTGTTGTTTTTTTAAACAAAGAAGATCAAGTCGATGATGCAGAATTATTAGAATTAGTAGAATTAGAAGTTAGAGAACTACTTTCTGCGTATGATTTTCCGGGTGAAGATATTCCTGTTTGTCCTGGGTCAGCTTTAAAAGCCATCGAAGCAATATCAGCAAAACCGGGTCTTAAGCGAAATGATGATCCATGGGTAGATAAAATTTATGCATTAATGGATGCTGTTGATGAATATATACCGACACCTGAACGGGATACTGAAAAAGCATTTTTAATGGCGATTGAAGATGTATTTACGATTACGGGTCGAGGTACAGTAGCGACAGGTCGAATTGAGCGAGGTATTGTAAATGTTGGTGATAATGTTGAAATTGTAGGTGTAGGAGAAACTCAGACAACAACTGTCACCGGTATTGAAATGTTCCAAAAAACACTTGAACAAGGATTTGCAGGTGATAACGTAGGTATTTTATTACGTGGTGTAACAAGAGAAGATATTGAACGCGGTATGGTTTTAGCACAAGCAGGATCAATAAGCCCACATACTAACTTTGAAGCTGAAGTTTATGTTTTAACGAAAGAAGAAGGCGGTCGACATACTCCATTCTTCACAGGTTATCGACCACAATTTTATGTACGAACAACTGACGTTACCGGAGCAATTACTCAATTTACTGCGGATGATGGATCAGTTGTAGAGATGGTTATGCCTGGTGACCGGATCAAAATGACAGCAGAATTAATTTATCCAGTAGCAATAGAGGCTGGAATGAGATTTGCTATTCGTGAAGGGGGTCGAACAATTGGCGCAGGTGTCGTTTCTAAAATTGTTAAATAATTATTTAAGTTTATGACAACAGAAAAACTACGAATACAATTAGAATCGTTTAACCATGAGTTATTAAATTCGTCAGCAAACAAAGTTATCTCATTACTTAAAAACATTGATTTAAATACGTTTAGTATGGTTTCTTTACCGACGAATAAACGTGTTTATTGTGTTTTACGGTCACCGCATGTGGACAAAGATGCTAGAGAACATTTCGAAATACGTATGCATAAACGAATTTTAGATGTTCAATATGATTCTACCATAAATGTTTCTGATCTACTCTCTGATTCGGACCTCCCAGCAGGTGTTTTATATCGAATCTATATCTCTTAAAATCTGCCCAGATTATTGGCGAAACAAATAAAGATTTTACCATTAAAGTTTACAATCCAAATTAGTTTAGAAGAGTAAACATTTAAATGAGAGTTACTTAGAAATTACAGAAAATAATTAAATACTTTTGGGTAAAAGTATTTAATTATTTTTCAGACGGGACTTCAAACTTCGAGTACAACTAACCAAGTAAATACCTCAACGTCTGCGGCCTAACTAGTCTTAAATAAAGGTTTTCTTCATAAAATTCTGAGTAATTTCTTCAAGATAATTATGAAACTTGCACATAGATTTATAACAAAGTTTATACAAGAGAATCATTGACGGGAAGTCTTTAAAAAAGGTTATTCTAATGGGTGCACGTAATTTATGAAATTGCCCAAAGATATGTGAAACTTATGTTTATCTCTTAAACTTTGTATCTCATTTTTTTAAAGAAAGGTTACTGTAAGACAGCATATGTTAATTATCGACGTACATTTAATGGAGAGTTTAATAATTTATTATAACTCTGAAACCGTTTCTATTTGATAAACCATTTATTATTATAAATGATAGTTTATTACTTAGACTAGTAAAGTATATTAAAAAATAAAACAACGTAGGTCGATACACTTAAGGTTAAGTTTGAAGCGCTCTTCACGTTTTTTGACGCAACTCTAAAAATAAAGAGTGGAAAGATTGATTAAATAATACTGAAACAATTTTATCAGAAACTCTTAACGCCAAGTAAAATTTAACATAATGTGAAAATACATAAAATTACCAATGGTTTCTTAACCAATACATTAAACTCGATAATAATAAAATCTCATCATACACATCCTATGTCTTTCTTTTAAAAATTATTTCGAGATATTAGTGCTCAGGTAAAATATTCAATACGATTTAATGGTGAATTTTTTAGATATACTAACATTTTTCTTATGTAAAATTAACTTCTCTGATTGGATGAAGAATTATAACCTAGAACATTAATTATTATCAATTAAACAATTATTAAAATTAGCGCTAGGAGTAGTCTGATTTTAAAACTCTTTTTCTTTTGTTATAAGAAACTTTATTTAAAGGTTTACTTATTTTTAAAGATCCGTAGAATCAAAAAGAACAGCGGATGTGGCGAAATTGGTAGACGCGCTAGATTTAGGTCCTAGTAACATATGTTTTGAGAGTTCGAGTCTCTCCATCCGCAATTTGTTGATACAGTGTTTATCGAATTACTCTTTTTAGTTACATTATTTAAAATAATAGAAATGACTTTACCTTATACGTTACAACAATTACGCATTGTCAAAGCAATTGCTTCTGAACATAATTTTACAAAAGCAGCAGAGCGTTTATATATTTCACAACCCTGTCTTAGCAAACAAGTTAAAAATCTTGAAGAGAGGCTCGGGGTCAGATTAATAACTCGGACTAATAATAAGACAGGATTTACAGAAGCGGGTAAAATTTTTCTAACATACTCAGAACGAATTTTAGCATTGTGTGAAGAAAGTTGTAGAGCTTTAAATGATCTACACAATGGTGATCGAGGAGATTTAAATATAGGTGCTAGCCAAACTATCGGAACTTACTTGATTCCTCGAGTATTAGCATTGTTTGTTCAAACTTATCCACAAATAAAGTTAAAAGTTCAAGTAAATTCGACTAGAGTAATGTTAAAAAATATTCTTAATCACAACATCGATATCGCAATAGTGGGTGGACATATTCCTAAAATTATGAAAAAAAAGTTAAGGATAGAAAGTTTCGTTGAAGACGAGTTTTTGTTAATTATTCCTAAATTACATCCATTTGCCATGCTAGACAAAAAAATAATTAACAAAAATGATTTATATAATTTGAATTTTATAACGTTACATTCAAATTCAACTGTTCATAAACATATTAATCAAACGTTAAGGAAAAATCACATTGAAACAAATCAACTAAAGATCGTAATGCAATTAGATTCAATAGAAGCGATCAAAGCTGCCGTTAGTTTAGGTTTAGGTGTTGCATTTGTCTCATCTGCAGCCATTGAAAAAGAACTCACTCTAAAAAGTATTGAAATTATTGATATTAGAAATTTTAAAATAAAAAGAACACTTTCTATAGTTACTAATCCAAATTGTAAAAAATCTAGAGCTTTTGAATTTTTCTATAAAGAATTACTTGCCTTAAAAAAAAGCTCCGTCTTTAAAGAGCTCTAAATACTTTGACTTTTTACCTTCATATGTTCTAGTTCTATTTGTATAAAATGTTATAAGTATAAGGTATTTTAAGAATGAAATACGCAATTGTCGAAATTAGTGGCAGACAATTTTGGCTTGAACGAGGTCAATATTACGATTTAAATAAAATTCCAACTGCGATTAATCAAGTAATCGATTTAAATCGAGTTTTACTTTTAAATACTGGACTCAAAACTATAGTAGGTAACCCCTATTTACCTGAGGTAAGAGTTCAAGCAAGAGTTGTTAAGCACTTACGTGGCCGCAAAACGCTTGTTTATAAAATGAGACCAAAAAAGAAAAGTCGTAAAAAGCAAGGGCATCGACAAGAGTTAACTAGAGTATTTATCGAAACGATTGATGTTAATTTATATTTATTATTTAGAAAAGTATCTGGCATCGACCAGAGTTAACTAGAGTATTTATCGAAACGATTAATGTTAATTACTATTTATTATTTAGGAAAGTATATGGCGCATAAAAAAGGTGCAGGAAGTACAAAAAATGGACGTGACTCTAATGCGAAAAGACTTGGGGTTAAAAAATTTGGGGGTGAAGTTGTAAAAGCGGGAAATATTATTATAAGACAAAGGGGAATGAAATTTAAACCAGGTAAAAATGTAGGGTGTGGTAAAGATTACACTTTATTTGCATTAACTAGTGGTACGGTTAAATTTGATTATTTAGATCAGCGACATAAGCGTGTAAACATTGTGATGTAACTTTAAACTAGAACATTTATTTAACAAAAATTATAATTTTATTTCAAGAATGTAAAAATGTGGAGAAACATATTTACGCGAAATTTAATCGCAAATAAATACGCAGGCATTATAGATCAAATTAATGCATTCGAAGACACGTTCAAATTATTAACAGACAGCGAACTAAAGACTAAAACATTAGAGATAAAAAAGAAATATCAAGACGAACAAAATCTGAACTTAGTAATTCCAGAGTCTTTTGCATTAACAAGAGAAGCTAGTAAACGAACACTGGGTTTACGTCATTTTGATGTTCAGTTAATTGGTGGATTAGTCTTAAACGATGAAAATATAGCTGAAATGAGAACCGGTGAAGGTAAAACGCTTGTTGCTACGTTACCTGCATCTCTTAATGCATTAACTGAAAAAGGTGTACATATTGTTACAGTAAATGATTACTTAGCAAGCCGAGATCAAGTTTCAATGGGTCAGATTTATCGCTTCCTAGGTTTAAGTACTGGATTAATCCAAGAAAAAATGAACGATAAAGAGAGAGGAAAAAATTATGATGCAGATATTACTTATGTGACAAATAGCCAATTAGCATTTGACTATCTTCGTGATAATACAGCATTAGAACTTAAAACTGTAGTGTTAAAACAATTTAATTATTGTATAGTCGATGAGGTAGATGCAATTTTAATTGACGAAGCTCGCACACCTTTAGTTGTGTCAACGCCCGCTGAAACTTCTATTGATGAGTTTGTTGTAGCTGATGAACTTATCAAATATTTGCGTATAAATATTGATTTTAAAGTCGATAAAAAGAATAACAATATTGTCCTGTTCCGATCAGGGTGTCATAGAGTAGAACGAATATTAAGCGTTGATGATATCTATGACAAAAACAGACCCTGGATTGTTTATATTCTTAATGCATTAAGAGCAAATACATTATATTTTTCTGATGTCCAATACATCATCCAAAGTAAAAAAATCAGTATCGTTGATGAGTTTACTGGTAGAACAATGCCTGGTCGTCGTTGGGGTGATGGTCTGCATCAAGCGATTGAAACGAAAGAAGGTGTTCCAATTCGTCGGGGTACTGAAACAAATGCTAAAATTAGCTATCAAAGTTTTTTTGGCCTTTATCCAAAGTTATCTGGTATGACAGGTACTGGGAAAACTTCTGAGGTAGAATTCGAAAGATTTTATGAGTTATCTGTCGATGAGATTCCAACAGCCCGTCCAAATAAAAGAATTGATTTTCCAGATTTAATTTATAAAGATCAGTTTTCTAAATGGAATGCAGTCGCAAGAGAGTGCGAAAAAATTTCTTTGATAGGGCAGCCAATGTTAGTCGCAACAACAACAATTGCAAAATCTGAGATGTTAGCCCAATTATTAACAGAGTATGAAATTTCGTATGAAATTTTGAATGCTAAACCGGACAATGTTCGGCGAGAATCACAAATAGTTGCAGAGGCTGGAAAAAAAGGTAGTATCACTATTTCGACGAATATGGCTGGTCGTGGAACAGATATAATTTTAGGGGGGAGTGTAAAATTTGAGGTACGAAAAACTCTTTATCGACTTTTAGTACATTATAAAAACCGAAAAGAATCATCGTATTTAAAACCAATGTTTCCGTTAGCAGACGATTATGTTGTACCATCTCAAAAGTTGATTGAAACGTTTTCAGTTTTATTAAAAAAAGATGGACTTCTAGAATTATCTGATATCCAAATATTAAAACTGCTTAATAATAATGAAAATATTACAACTCCTAGGAATGATTTTGAATGCACCGTTAAATTTATGGTTGATCAACTAACTATTTTTGAGAAAAAAATTCATAAAGTTAACCGCAATATTGTCCGAAATCTTGGTGGATTGTATGTTGTTGGAACCGAACGAAATAATTCTCGACGAATAGATAATCAATTACGAGGACGCTGTGGACGACAAGGGGATCCAGGAAAAACAAGATTCTTTCTAAGTATAGATGATAATTTGTTAACTCTTTATGGTAGCCCAAAAATTCAAAGTTTTATTCAGAATCAGATATTTGACGATGCTCCTATTGAATCTACTCTAGTCACTAAAAGTCTAGATACAGCTCAAAAACGGAGAGAAGAATATGACTATGATGCTCGAAAATACTTGTTTGATTATGATGATGTTGTAAATAAGCAACGAAATATACTTTACTTAGAACGCCGTGAAATATTAGAAAGTCAGTCTCTTCGAAATAAAATGCTAACCTATGGAGAACAAATAATAACTGAAGCTGTATACATTGTTAATTTAGGGGTAAAAGACTTAATAAATAAGTCTCCTATTTATTCAGATGATAAACCAAACCTTTTAAAAACATTGCTTGTAAGACAGTTAGTAAAGTTTGTACCAGTTAATTTTTGGAATGAATATTTATCACAAACAGATAACATTAGTAGACGATTAATAACTATTTTGGAAGATTTATTCGGAAACAAGTTACTTATTAAAGATATATTTAGGTTAATTAAGAAATCCTCAAAAATCGATAATTTTGAATTGAAAACTTATCTATTCCAAGAATATTGGCTAGGTTATGAAGCGAAAGTAATGGAGCACGAAATCGAAGCACCCGGGTCTTTTCCATTTTATGAACGCTGGTTTAATTTGTTGAGTATGGATGAAGGATGGAAAGATCAACTCGAAATTATTGATTTAATAAGAGATGCTGTTGGTTGGCGTAGTTATGCAGGTCGAAATCCATTAGCTGAATACAGAGGCGATTCGTATAAAGAATTTGTTGAATGCAGAAAAGCTATTAGACAAATGACAATTTATCTTCTTTTTAATGCGAGTCCTAGAAATGTTATGTATTACACTCGAAATTTTAAGAGAAAACAATAAAATTATTAATTTTTAATCTCCATATAATTTAATAAAATATGATTTATGACAAAACGTACTTTATCAAACAAATCACGCTATTCAATATTAAAGTTAACAGGTTTTCGTGCACGTATGTCTACTTCACGGGGTCGTAAGACAATTCGAAATCGAAGAAAAAAAGGACGAACAATCTAAAATATGTTTTAAAGTCTATTTATATCAGTTACGTATATAGACTTTGTTAACTATAATAATTAACTATTTTTGTTTTTATTTTCATATAATGATAGTATAATGAAACCAATTTTATTTTATTATCATTATATGAAATTTAAGGATGAATTAATTCTTTTACTAAAAGCACGTTATCCAATAATATATATAAATACGATAGAAGAGGACCGTGTTGAATATATAATTAGAAAAAATATCAAAGCAAACTTAAATCGTAGTATTTATAGTTGGGATTTTATCGATGGATATACAAATAATCCTAGCAACGAAGGTTTTGCCAAACGAAACCCATTAAGAGCATTAGAACTCACTGAAAAATTAGAATTTGAAACACCAGCTCTTTTTTTATTAAAAGATTTTCATCATTTTCTTAATGATGTCTCTATTTCTAGGAAATTGAAAAATTTAAGTCGTGTTTTAAAACTACAACCAAAAACAATTATTATTATTGGATCAGAAATAATAATCCCAAAAGAACTAAACGATTTAATAACTATATTATATTTTCAATTACCTAGTGAAAATGAAATCAACGAAGAATTAATACGATTAATAACTTCTTTGAAAGTATCCATTGGAAACCAACTCTTAGAAAAATTAACCCGTGCATGTCAGGGATTATCTCTGGAACGAATCAGGCGAGTTTTATCTAAAATTATTGCTACATATAAAACAATTGATGAGAATAGCATCAATTTATTGTTAAACGAAAAAAAACAAATTATTAGCCAAACAGAAATTTTAGAGTATTGGTCAACGCAGGAAAAAATTCAAAACATTGGTGGTGTTGATATTTTAAAAGAATGGTTAAATAAACGAAAAACGTCATTTAGTGTCCAAGCAGCAAATTATGGTTTACCTACTCCTCGGGGTCTACTATTAATTGGTATTCAAGGCACTGGTAAATCATTAACAGCCAAAGCAATTGCTAGCGAATGGCAGTTACCGTTATTAAAGTTAGATGTTGGTAAATTATTTGGTGGTATTGTCGGCGAGTCTGAAGCAAGGTTGAGGCAAATGATTCAAGTTGCGGAAACCATAGCTCCTTGTATATTATGGATTGATGAAATTGACAAAGCATTTAGTAATACAGAAAGTAAAGGCGACAGTGGTACTAGTAATAGAATTTTAGCAACTTTTATAAGTTGGTTATCAGAAAAAGCGAAACCTGTTTTTGTTGTTGCAACAGCAAATAATATCGAACTTCTGCCCTTGGAAATTATCCGTAAAGGTAGATTTGATGAAATTTTTTTTTTAGATTTACCTAAAAAGCGAGAACGTGAACAAATATTTAAAATTCATATAAAAGATTTTAGACCTGACAATTATAATTCATACGATTATAAAAGATTAGCTCAGTTATCTGAATCTTTTTCAGGGGCAGAAATCCGGCAAAGTATTATTGAAGGTATGTTTCAAGCTTTTTATGAAAAAAGAGAGTTTACTACTGAAGATATTTGCTTGGCACTAAAGGAATTAATTCCACTTGCACAATTACAAACTAGTCAAATCTTGCAACTTGAAAATTGGGCGTCTTCAGGTCGGATACGGTTAGCTTCTTCGAAAACTATTTATATGACTTAATTTTTTTATGAAACGACAGTTTTTTAAGTTCCTTGCTGATTTGAGATTTGCTATATGTCTTTTATTAATCATTGCTCTTTCTAGTATCATTGGGACAGTAATAGAGCAAAACCTTTCTATTGAAACTTATAAAGTATCGTATCCGTTAAATAACCCAGTTTTTGGGTTTTTGTCTTGGGACATTATTTTAAAGTTTGGATTTGATCATGTTTATAAAACTTGGTGGTTCATCTTTTTGATAGGGTTATTTGGTATAAGTTTATTGATGTGTACTGCTATCCAACAAATTCCTGAATTGAAGATTGCCCGTCGTTGTCAGTTTTTCCGAACGAAACATCCTTTTCGAAAATTAAAAATCTCCACATGCCTCAAGCTAGTAAACCCTAATAAGTTAATCTTCAAAATAAAAGAAAATCAGTATTCTATTTTTCAACAAAAAAATATTGTTTACTGTTACAAAGGTTTAATTGGGAAGTTTGCACCAATAATAGTTCATTTTAGTATGATTCTGGTATTATTTGGTTCGATAATTGGTGCATTAAATGGTTTTAATGCTCAAGAAATAATTCCAAAGACCGAAATGTTCCATATTCAAAATATTTTAGATAATGGTCAGTTTACTTTAATTCCAAAAACTTCAGCAAGAGTAAATGATTTTTGGATAACTTATAGTGAAGAAAAAACTATAAATCAATTTTATTCAAACATTTCCATATTAGATCAAACAGGTAATGAGGTTATTCAAAAAACCTTATATGTAAATTTACCTGCTACTTACCAACACATTAACTACTATCAGACCGATTGGACATTATTAGCGCTTAGGTTAAAAAAAAATACTGTAAACCTTGTTACTCAATATCCATTAGTCAATTTTATAGATGATAAGAATAAAATTTGGATCTCTTGGATCCCAACAAATACTAAATTAAGTGATGGGTTTTCGATATTAATTTCGAATTTACAAGGTTATTGTTCTGTTTATGATAAATCAGGTTCGTTCTTAGGTAATATTGAATTGAATGAAAGTTTTAACTCTGTTTCTCCTTTGACATTAGTTGATGTTATAAGTTGTACGGGTTTACAAATTAAAATTGACCCTGGTCTTCCGTTAATTTATAGTGGATTTGCATTTTTGATGTTAAGTACATTAACAAGTTATATAACATACTCACAAGTTTGGATTGTCAATGATAATAAAAGTATTTATATTGGGGGTAATACTAGTAGAGCGAAGTATGGATTTGAGATAGAGTTCTTTAAGTTAACTATCTAAAATATTACCGTATTTGAAAAAACAAAACTAACCGTTTTGTTTTATAATACATATTAACGAGTATAAAACTTGGGAATAAACAAATTATAAAAATGTTATTTATTATGACAGCAACTTTAGAAAGACGCGAAGGCGTATCATTATGGGAGCGCTTTAGCGCTTGGATTACAAGTACAGAAAACCGTTTATACATCGGTTGGTTTGGTT
>TARA_B110000977_G_scaffold66340_2_pt1 | contig 30352 bp, 23 predicted proteins | sample TARA_B110000977 | Tara Oceans TARA_B110000977 (sample SAMEA4397798) | marine metagenome | biome: Polar Biome; feature: [SRF] surface water layer (ENVO:00010504); material: water (ENVO:00002006), including particulate matter (ENVO:01000060) such as... | depth 5 m | reverse complement strand
GGGGGGGACCCGCTCTGGGTGCGGCTAAATTAGCAAAATTAGCGGGCGCGCCCGGCGGCGGCGCCGGCGGAGGCGGCCCGTCCCGAACGTACGTTTTGCTGTTGTGCCGGATATCCTTCGGGGGGGGAGGAGGGACGTTCTGCATACTAGCTCTGGGGTCAGAGGGTTGATCTGTTTGCATTCCATCCATACCATCCTCGCCGTACTCGCCTTGCTCTGCGGTCGCCCCTACTCCATAAAGCGCTTCGGTGTCGTCCAGCACGATCTTAAAATCATCGGGATCGTCCGGGTCCCCGACGTCAGGTTCGTTCAACGCGATGTCGAAGTCGTCGGAATCGGAGTCGTCTGCTTTGGCGGTCGTGGCATCGGCAGTGGGCTCTGGTACGGGTTCTGGAACCGGCACCGGCTCTGGCTCCACCACCTTTGGGATCTTGAACCCGCCCGATTTTGGAACCGGGGCGGCGGGTAACTCCACCGGTGTATCCTCCTCGTCGCCGTACAGCTCGTCGTACAGATCGTCGTCGTCGTCGCCCATAGTTGATGGTGGGTTTTGCCAGTCTCGTGTGCCGCAAAACTCGACGCACCCACGTGCGGAGGACAATAAGGTTGGCGATCAAGTGACGATCGTAAATTCAATGGAAAAACCAAAACTCGACTTTTCGAGATCGAGCCAGATCTGACATCCATCATCAGTTCGACAGACGCTTCGGGCGTACGTACGGTCTCGAGCAGTTCTCGAATTGTTCGTCAGACGTGTATACCGTCCCAATTCGAGTAGAGTAGCGTGACATGGCTTCCACCTACTCGCTTTGCGCGGATTGCCGCGGGCACGAAGACGACGTTCGCGGGGTTGCGGTTTGCGCCCCTGATCAATTTGCGACGTGTTCCCGGGACAAAACCGTCCGGGTGTGGGCGGAGGCTATCGGGGACGACGGGTATGCTACCCGGGTGGTATGCGTGGGGCACACGAGCTTCGTGACGACTATTGCCACGATTCCACCGAACAAAGTCCAGGGCTTACCCGAAGGAGGCGTCGTGTCAGGCGGCAGAGACAAAAGAGTGTTAGTGTGGAACACGAGTACTGGGCAATCTGTCAATGACTTTGAAGGGCACTCGTTAGACGTCACCGCCGTGTGCGTCCTCAGCAACGGCCAAATCGTGTCAGGCGCGATGGACAAGACGATACGGGTGTGGGATACTACGACGAACAAATGCTTACGTGTTATACAAGCACACGAATCAAGTGTATTAGCCTTACTAGCGCTCCCAACGGGAGGCTTCCTCTCCGGAAGCGCTGATAAGACGATAAAAAAATGGAGCGACGATACAAACGACACTTCCGGAAAACCTCCCGCAGTCTACACCGGCCACGTAGACACCGTTCGTGGTTTAGGCCTCATGCCCGGCGTCGGGTTCCTGTCCGCGTCGCACGACTGCACCGCACGTTTGTGGACGTTCGGAGGCGAGCAAGTGGCGGTGTTCGCAGGGCACACGGCGTTGGTATATTCGGTAGCGGCGATGAGCAACGGGAAGGTCGTCACCGGGTCTGAGGACAACTCGATGAAGATCTGGAACCCCACGGATGGGAGCTGTGTGCAGACAATTATGCACCCTGGGTGCGTGTGGAGCGTGCAGTCTTTCAACTTCCCGGAGTGTTCCGACATCGTCACCTGCTGTGCGGACAGCGTGGTGCGGGTGTGGACTGATGTTGATGACAAGAAGAACGCGGCCGCGCAGAAATCTTTAGAAGATTCATTACTTGCACAACAAGAAGCCAAGGCCCAGGCGGACTTAGCCTCGCAACAGAGCAAGATCAAAAGCGAACCCGCATCCGCACTGTTAACCAATGGCACCTCCGACGGCCAGACGAAAGTCATCAAGGAAAACTCCGGTGGAATTGCAGCCTACGCCTGGAGCGCCGCGACCATGTCCTGGGAACGCCTAGGTGAAGTCACTGGAGTTGGAGAAGGTGGAGGCGGTAAGAAGTCATACCAAGGCAAAGACTACGACTTTGTGTTCGACGTCGATATCCAGGAAGGCGCGCCTACTTTGAAGCTCCCGTTCAACATAGGGGACAACCCGTACACGTCCGCGGAGCTGTTTCTGGAGAACAATGCACTGGATCCTGGTTACCGGGAACAAGTCGTTAATTTCATCGTGCAGAACGTGGGCGAGGAGGCGTTTTCCGGGAGCGGGGCGAACGTCTCGGCGGATCCTTTTACTGGAGGTGGAGCGTACGTGCCAGGAAGAGGTGGTGATGGTCCCACTACTAGTGCTTCGGATCCTTTTACCGGATCAGGCGCTTACGTGCCCGGTAGTGGTGGCACGAACGGAGCTATTTCAATGGACACTTCCATTCCCGTGTCTTCCTTGATGAAGTACGTCCCTGTGAAACCCACGCAGTGCGTTACCTTTGAAACCGCAAAGTTCGACGCTATGCTTTCAAAGCTGAAAGAGTTGGGGTCAACTGATTCCGAGCTTACCGCGTTCACGGTCGTCGCGACGTTTGCCAATGGGGGCGAAGCGCCGGACGAGTTGAGTGCGCAGATATTGGTACAAGCTTTGAACGAAAAACCAACCGAAACGCTATTTCCGTTGTTGGACCTGTGCAAAGCGCTAGTGGTGTTGAGTGACGAAACTGGTGCTTTGAACGACGAAACCTTGTTCACGGCTATGATGTCTGCATGTGCGCGTGCGGCACAGCCTCCATCCACCCCAGGTAACCTCCTCACCGCCGGCCGTCTTTTCTGCAACTCCTTCAAAAACGAAAAGGTGAGAAACATTTTTCTGATGAACGCGTCTTCTATATTTGACGGGTTAGCGAGTGCCAGTGCTGCAGATGTCAAGCCTCCTGTTAGGTTGGCGCTCGCAACAGCACTCCTCAACTTTTCAGCCTTCTCTGGGTCTAATAACTCGTCAATAACGGAAGTAGCCGCGCAAGCCGTGTCGTGCGGCGTGGAGCTGTTACTCAACGCGTCCTCGGACGAGAAAGACGCAGACGCGAAGTTTCGCACGATGGTCGCGCTCGGCACGTTTGCCATTTCCAGCTCTGAAACGAAAATGCTTTTGGTTGATTTAGGGCTGGGGGACATCGCGACGAGCATGAAGCTTGTGGGGGGCAAGGTGGGGCAAGCCGCGGAGGATGTGAAGATAGCGCTTGCGTAGTAGGGTAGTAGTGTGATTTTGATCGAGAAAACTTCTACGTAAAACCTCTTCACCTTCTGAAAACTGCTCGACTTCGTTTTCTTTCGTTCGGCGTTCCCAAGACACCCTTCATGCGAACAACTCGTCCTGTGTGCCTCCTCACCCACCTCTACGGCTGCTGGATCGCGGCTCCCTTTTGCGTATTCGAGTTCGTAGACTTCCACTCTTTCGTGCGCGGCCCGATGTTCCGCGGGTTGGGCTTGAACTCGGAGTCTCGGCCGTCGTCCCGGACCGCGACGTGTTTCATGCCCACCGTCTTCGCGTCCACAAAGCCCTCGCTGTCCACGGAACACTGCGAGGCGTAGAAGTCGTACCAGCCCTTGACGCCGTGAAGGTTCAGGGGGCCGCGGCGCTGCGGCACCTCCTCAAGCGCCTGGCCGGCGTGCATGGTGTACCCCATGACGAAGGAGCAAGGGAAGGGAGACGAGGGGGGTGCAAGCGAGTGACAGGCACGAGTGAAGGAGTGACAGCAAGAGTAGAGGTGAGCACGTGAAAACGCGTAGAAAGAGAAGAGAAAGAGACGCGCCTCGGGAGTGACGAATGTGACGTGAATTACGAGGCGACTCGAGGGAGTTAGTTGTCTGAAAGTTTTATCACTATTCAGAAACTCAAAAAAATAGCAAAACCAACGCGTCGACACTACCGAGTTACCAACCCTTATTAAACCAAACAACTCATCACTTCTTCCCCTTCCCTTTCCCCTTGCCTGCTCCCTTTGCGCCAGCCTTGGCATCTGGTTTCGGCTTCCCAGCCGTTTTCCCAGCCGTTTTCTTTCCGTTTAGCTTCGTGGGCGCGCCTTTTTTCGTTGTCGAAATATTTCGTTTGCTTGGCGGCAGCAACACGTTTGCTAAGTTCAAGTTCAATTGCACGGGCAGCTGGGGCATCCTTTGCATGATCCCCTGTGTCACTCTCATCGTTTCCATAACGTCAACGATGCGGTCCCGCATCTCCGCTAACAGTTCAAGCCTTTGTTCCGGGGTCAACTTCGTACGCGATTCAGTCTGGCCGACGCCGCCGTTGTTTTCAGAAAGCAAATCGTCGTCTCGCAGTTTTTGAACAACCGCCGCGTTCGCTACGAGCTCGTCGTGCAGCTTTTTGCCAATAGCGCCTGGTCCAGACGTTATTGCGGTTCCCCCGTGCTCCAGTAGCTCGCCGCCCAACGGACCACACGGGGGAGGGACGTGTAAAACATGCCCAGGAACGCCTATGGGCATTTTCCCTCGCGGGTGAGGCATGCCGATTGGAATCGGATGCATTGTAGGATACCCGGGTTGATTGGGATGCATTCCATTTTGATACGGCACCGGTTGTCCCACGTACCCGGGCGGGCCTGGAAGCACCCCGGTGCCCATCCCGCCGCCCATCGCGCCGGAACCCGGGGGGCCGTAGTGCATCTGCCCGCCGATAATGTGGCCCCCAACGCCGCGTGCGTGCGGAGGGACCATCCCCATCGTGCCCACGGCTATGCCCGCGATGGCCGGTGCGCCCGGCGAACTCCCTATCACTCCAGGCGCAATGGGCATGGGCATGGCAAACACCGAACGGGGTTTTCCTTGTTGCGAGTGCGGTCGGCCTACCGCAGGGGCGCTTGGAATCACGCTTGCGTTTAAATGCGAGTTGTTCGAATTACTTCCCGAACCGCCGCTCGCTTTACCTTTCCCTTTTGCTTTATTATTAGTAGGTCCATTAGCGTTAGTAGTAGTACCGTTACCTGTTTCATTCGCCAGCAACTCCTTCGCCCCAGTTGTTTTCCTTTTCTTCGAAATGGTTTGCTTACTGCGTGACATCCACCTGACTCTCAACGCGACGTCCCGCACGCCTTTCGCGGGTAAGTGCGATGCGCATTTAATGTACCGCCACAACGACGCGTACCGCTCCTGCGTGTAAGTTCTTAGGCCTTGTTCCAAAATCACCTGCTCCTCCTCGCTCCACTGCACGTCGTACAGGTTGGTGCCCATCTTGGTCTGGGGTTGACTGGTTGAGGGAAGTGCGGTTGATAGGGGGACACCACCAGACCCTTTCAACGTCTCAACCTTTCCCTTTGGGGGTTTCGGTTTTTGGCTTTTACCTTCGGTTGGGGCAACGAGAGGTTTCGGCATCTCTGCCACAGCAGTCATCCCGTTGTCTTCGATACAGAATTCCGGTTTAACCACCGGCTGTGACGTGCTCGGAGGCTCTGAAACACTCACCGCGCCACCTCGATAGGCGTTCATCTGTGGGGAGAGGGTGGGGAGGTCAGTGGCAAACGTATCGGGCGAACTTCGAAGAGGGCAATCGCACACGTCTTTCCGCAGGGTAGGTCGACGTCGTGCACGTCGTGTATGTATATGGGCAGTAACCCTACACTAGTGTGGTACACTGCCCCTCACGCAGTACACGCACAAAGACCACTCCGCACACGTCTAACTCACAACCACGAGTCGCACACGTCGCACACGCCGGTGACCGGAGCGCGTCAAATGCGCTTTCGAGGAAAAAGCGGTCGGCGGGAAAATGCCGCGGTATGAAATCGCGCGTCGTCCGCTGACTGTTTGCTCACACGCGAACGTACCGTATCCGCTTTCTGTACTCCGTGCGCTACCCTTCGCCTTTCCGGACCGAACCGTCCCGCGAGGTTGCCCTCGCGGCAGACCCACGCTGGAGTGGGGAGGCTATCCCGGCGGATGGTCCTATCTACTTTTTGGCTCGGGATATTTTGCAACGAAGCGTCAGCTCGCTTTTTCGTGAAAAGACAGGCGCGTTCAAGCGAGTCTCCGTCACCCATGTTGAGATCGGAGATCTCCAATGAGCTTTAAGTTTTTAGGGTCAAACTCTGCCTATCAACGAGCACATGTATTTTTTTGCTCTTGACAAAGACCACTTCGCCTGTCTCACCCGGCCTCGCGCACTCATCATGGCGTCCCGCCCAATAACCACGGTGGAGCGCACGTACGTGTCGTTTTACGTCGCTGACGTGAACGGGCTAGAAGGGCACGACCAGGTTGTTTTGAAGCACCCGAACGGGCTTTGCGTGGTGTGCTTAGCGCACAATCACCCGATGTGCGCGGCGGCACGAGACGACGAAAGCGGCGGGCGCGAGACGGTTGGGAGTGATGACGGACCGAGCACCACGGGTAAACGCAAACGCGAAGATGGGGGCGATGGCGGCGATGCTTTTGGTGCGGTCAATCACGACAAACGCAATGCGCCAACGCAAACGGAAACAACCACGACACCGTCGGTGTCGAAGGCCGACGCAGACGAACCATCATCAGAACCATCGAATACCGAAAAGAAAACAATCACATCGTGCGCTAAGCTCGCTCTTGTCGATTTCTCCTGCGGCAAGGGCAGCGACAAGAACTCTGTGGTGATGATTGGCAAGAAGAAACGAGGTGCCAAGGTTCTGATGGAACATTCCGGTATCGCGCGGCTGGTTGATTCCAATGGGAAAGAGTGGACTGCTCGGGCGTGCGTGCGTGGAAAACTGTTGGAAACCAACGAGCGGCTTTCGCAACATCCAAACCTCGCGACCGCCGATTGTCTCGGCGCCGGGTTTCTGTGTATCCTAGAACCCCGACCGGAGGATTTGGAGAAACTTAAGAAGAAAGCCCTTACGCTTGAGGAGTATAACGTGGTGTTGGAGAAGAGGAAACAAAGTTAATAGGTTGAAGAGAAAGGTCATTGAAATAGATTAGAATAGAGATTTAGTAGAGACGTTTGATTGTATTTGCTTATATAGCCTAACATAAACCACAACGTATTACTCGTCGTCTTCAATGATGTCTCCTACTTTATCCACCTTACCTTTCAAATTAACGAACGCATTTAGTAGGCCTTGCCCCACGGTATCTGGGACGCCGCCTTTGTCGTTTAAGTTTTTTAAAGCCTTTTTTTTGGAAATTTCGTTTTCGGTAATGTCGCCCTCGATGCGTGCCTGGTCGCTTTCCAGTGAGTGTATCAGCTCTGCTCTTGGCATGCGTACGATCAGGCCCCCGGGTCGGAACATGTACGAGTTGGGCGGTGGCTTTTGGTCACTGGGTTTGCGTTCGTTTAATTGAATGTCCTGTTTCCTCAACGCCCGCAAACATTCTCTGTTTCCTTGCCGTCTTCGATCCAACTCTATGCCGTGTTTACTCGTGAGCTTCAACGCCTCCGCCGCAACCTCGGCTTGCTGGATGCCAGCCTTGAGCTGCTCCATCGCGGTTTGAACACCTCGGTTCCTGCGAGTGCAACGGGAACACCTCGAGGGACCGCGCCCGACGCGAAGTGACCCACTGCGATGGAAAATCGTCGGTTTGTATAAACGAGGCCTCTTCCAAGAAAACCAAAAACGTGAAAAGCCACGACACTTGCACTTTCGCACGCATACTCCGCGCCCTGACCACCCAACATGTCGAAGCGCGTTTTGAGGTCCAGCGCATCCCGTAATCCGCTTGCGCTCGCGCCTTCGCTTACCGGCCTGAGCGAAGAGCTCGTCGAGAATATCCCTTCGTTCCTCACCCCACCATACTTGTCTTCTTTCCTCGCCACCTCAAAAAGCTTGAGTAGCTCTTTTTGGGCAACAAGAGAAGGTGAAGCGCACCCTCTCGCGGTGCGGCTCATGCAACTCGCGCTGAGGCGCCAGCTTGATGAAACCCTGAAACACGTCACCTCGCGAAAAGATGATCGTCCTTCGTTCACCCTCGATGACCTGTTCCCCGAAGTAGAGCGCGAGGAAGACTTTGACTTTCACTTTGACTTTCAAGGGCGACCGCAAGTTTTATTGTCCGGCTCTTGCGCGGTCCAAGCGGCGCTCGGGCGTATGTTTGACGACCCTGACGCAAAGATCGACATTGACATCTTCTGTACCTGGCAATCAGCATTGCTTGTGAGGCAGCGACTCGTCGAGCGGTGTGGACTCATGTGCGGTGGGGTGGACACCGACCACTATAACCCGCATGGTGAGCTTGAAAACTTCGGAGACCACAAATTTTCCAAGGTGCACCATGTAGAGTTGTTTGCGGGGCGACCCACGGATCGGGATGACGAGGACTGCGGCGGTGAACCGAGATCCAGCGATGCGTACTATCAGCAAGAACTTGAGTGGGGCGAGGAAATGGTCGAGTACGAGTACCAAGACGGGAACATATGCCAATATTTAGTTGGCATGCCCGGCGGCAGCGCGGGTGGAAAGTTTCCCTATGACTATGACTTGCAGGATGGAAAAGGATCGGTTTGCTTCGTGCAACTGATCATAGACCAGCCTGGAATGGGGAATGCGCGCGAGCTTCTTGATTATTATGACCTCGAGATGTGCACGTGTCACTTCTACGGACGTGAATTCTTTGTCCCGAACCCGCAAGATACCTTCGCAGGACGCACAGCGATGACCCACGAGCGTCGCCAGTTGGTGGAAACGTTTTTCGATCCAGACATGCAACACGAAAAAGAGGAATTCGAAGCGAAGTACGAGGATGGAACCCGAGCCTGCACGCTCATCGCGCGCATGCAGAAGTACCACGCACGCGGAATCAAAATCGTCGACCCGCAGCGGTTCTTTGAAGTGGAAAATCAGGTTTCTAGAGTGGCCGAGGAACGTATCGAGCGACATGTACGTGGGGTGGACCCTGGACAATTTTAAAAAAAGTGAAGCTGAGCAGAGATATGTTTCGTGTTTTCTCAATAAGATTTCAAGTAAAGACTACCCCTTCATCTTCACCCCCCCCTTCGGCAACCCTCTAAACGTCCGGTAACTCAGAAACAGCATCCCCAGGAAGAACGCCAGCTCAAGGGCTCCGGATGGTGCGTCTATGGCGAGTTGCGACCCAAAAAACCCACCCACCGCGCACCCCACTCCAAGCGCGGTTCCAATTCGCCAATCGACGTTTCCCATTTTTCGGTGCTGATTCAACGCAGCGGCACTCGGAAGTAACATCGCGAGTAACGAAGTCCCAAGAACTGTGGCTTGATTTAAATCGCTGGTTAGCGCTAATAGGGGGGTGACTATAGTACCCCCTCCTATTCCTAACAAACCACTGGCGAAACCTGCACACGCGCCTATTAGGGACAACGACAACGCACTCACCGGGTTCTCCTTGATCGCGTCGAGGGAAAGCTTTTTTATATTCTTCGAATCGTCGCTATTTTTCTTCGACGCAAACGCGTACGCTTTTATGGGCACTAACGGCGCTGCGAATAATAAAAAATATGCCAGGATTCTTTTCAAATTCACGTTGCTTACCTTAGTAGTGGCGGTAGCGCCTAGGGGGGCGAACAACATCGCGGCTGAGCCGACAACCGCGGCAGCGGCGAAATCGATCGAGTCACCGTTCCAGAAATTTATTGAACTCACAGAAGCGGTTGACAAAACCGCAATCAGCGATGTCCCTGTTATAACCCTTTGAGGTATGGGCACCGTGGCGGTCATCGTTGGGACGATTAACACGCCTCCCCCGACACCGACTAAGGACCCGAACACACCGGCCCCGAAACCAAGAGGGACGGACATTTTAGTCGCGATTGAGCGTTTCGACTCGTTGTACACCTCGCAACTCCCCGCGAATATTTCGGGCCTGGCTTTCGGGAGTCCCGAGGACATCATCTTTTTTTCGGCAACGCTCGATGTGCTCGGCATCGTCAACCCCCCGGTGGCATTCACCCTGCTTGTCGGCGCACGTGCAACCTCAAGCGCGACGCGTAAACGCGCGCCCACCACGGAAGACACGCGCCGAAGCATCAAAGACGAGGCTAGGACGAGCAGTCTAGTGTAAGTATGGAATGAGAGATTCGGGACGACCGAGAAATATTTTTGATTTTCATCAGAGTTTCGTAAAGTTTACATCGCTACGTCCATCGCTAACTCCCCCCTCTCTAAATACGCATACAGCCACCCTGTGCCTTTTCAGAAATCATCCTCGTCGTCGTCCGAGTTTAACCACGCCGCGGCGTCCGCTTCTTGGTGGATTAGGGTTAAGCCTGTTTTGTCTTCCAGGAACGTCGGATCGGCAAACGCGGAGAGAAGGAATTTGTTTCTAGTGGTTTCTGAGTTAAACGCACTTGTCACAGTGGCACTGCACGCCGTGCACTTCCCAAACGCAGGCGCGTTGAACAACGTCTGTACGTACGTTGACACGTGTCCCCTTATCTGGTGCGGCACGATGCCCAAGCACGTAGTGTGGTTAGTGTCGTTAGTTCCACATGCATTACCCGTCTCCGCCGGCACATCTTCGCCTTTTCCTTTGTAGTGCCAATACGCGACGCACATCTCCGCGGCTAGTGCACCTGCGATTGGCGCGAGTCCTGGTCGCGTAACAGTACACTGCTGGTCCAGTGTGCGGTCATTCGTACTGTTTCCAGGCGCCATCACGTCGTTGCAGAAATAACACCCCAACTTTTCTTTGTTAGAGGAACTTTCAGCTTCTTCATCCTTATCACTACTCTCCCCGCCTAGCCCGTGTCGCATGACTAAATATCCGTCAAACCCTAACGCGGCGTTGATTAGCAACGTACCAGTAGCAGAGCTAATTAACGTGGGTAACCACCTGCTCTCTCTGGTGTCGGTCAAACAGAAAACGACGTCGTGTGAGCGTATCAGTTCTTCTAATTGTGAGACGTCTTGTAACACTCTTTTTTCCTCCTCATCCCCAACAACCGGATGCCCGGGCATGGGAATGGACATCTCAACGCCGACTGCGATTACGTTTGGAAATATCCGTTTCAACGCATCAGCAGCACATTCGGCTTTCAACTTCCCTCCACCCAAACAGTCTTCAAACTCGAACAGGCTTTGTCGCACTGGGTTTGAAAATGAAACCTTTCCGTTGTCGACGAAGGTAAAATTTCGCACGCCCCATCCTAATAAACACCGGGCGACAGAACAGCCAAGAGTGCCTGCGCCTATCAGCAAACATTTTGTATTGCTAATCTTCCCAAGGTCCAGCTCCGGTAACAAGCGCCACCGCATCAGTTTTAAATTCAACTCAGCAGCTGAAATGGCTAACCTTACCGGGTCCATGCTTTCGCCCAAGTCCGCGCGTCGCGGCCCGGCTCGTCCCTTGGGGTTGAGCTCCCAGCCGACCGCGGAGAAAGGACACTTGGGGTCGGATGATGAACCTGAGAGGTCTGGAAGCACCAATTGGAACACTACGCTGTGCTCAAGAGACACGGTGCCATTCCTTTTTCTGACGCTAATCAGATTGAGCGTTCGACTTTCACCAACCTCCAATTTCAAGCTCGCCAGCGTTAATAAATTGCGAGCCGCCCAGCCCGGGTGGTCTGGGTTGGCGCACGGATCTGAAAACGCGACGTGTACGTTTTTGGGAGAGTGGGTTTGCAATAAAGCGTTGTACTCGCGTAAAGGGTAGCACTGTACAGTATCATTGTTCGTCACTACAGTCCACGCGAATTCATCACTAGATTTCGTAAATGCTTCAAGATTTTTTGACGACTCAATATTTTTATCATGGTCTCCGAGCATCTCACGTAGCTTTCTCTTCCCCACCACCCTAACCGCTTTCGGAACCTTCACGGCTGGAAACCCGAACCAGTATGTGAAGTGCCACTTCTTCAGGTCCGCGAAGGTGAGTAACGTGAAGGAGTTTAACACGTTTGGATTGGTTAACGCGTCGCCGTTCGCGACAGCGTTCCAAATTTTACCACAACTAGAGTCAAGCATTTCCTTGCGGTCCATCTCTTTAAACCGCTCGAACGTGTTGACGTTTCGTAATGTTCCGGGCAGTTTTAGATGTCCGGTTGCGGAGGCGTCGTTCGCAACTACACTCCAGTCATCGAACGCGTGTTTGTCAAGACTCACAGGCGACGACACCTCCGCGTGTGACGAAGCACGGAACTTTGCGTGAATAGGCACCTCAACTTCGCTCAAACCGAACGTATCGAGCTTACGACGCGCCAGCTCCGCCCAGAACCCAGGGTCAACCGCGCTTTGCCACGGCTCGAACTTCAAGACCTCACCGGGGGTGGTGTCCACATCGCCAGGGGGGGCGGGGGAGGCCATCGCGTGCACACACGTGGCACACAGAGATCTGAGAAGTGAAAAAGTGCGAGGTGGCAATAAAAATTACGCGCGAAGCTCAGACTGAAAAAGTCGTTGGGTGACGTTGGCTTCTGTGCCCCACGGGTCATTGTTACCCGCGCGTGTGTGGCACCGCGCGGAACACTCGTGTTTTTGTGTGCGGCCATGGGGTCCACGGTATCGACGCCCAAGCCGGTAACCCCGGATGGTGCGTGTGGGCAAACAGTCCAGCGGTGAAACCAGAACCATGAAAACCCATCATTCTACGATAAAGCAGTTTCCCGCGGCCGCATCTGAAATCCTTTCCCCTCCTGACTGTTTTCCCATAGGCTTCCCCCCTTCCGGAGACTCGCCAAGCCCCGCCCCCCGGATGAGCGGCACGTTCGCCATGCTCGGCCTTTCATCCCGGTCCCCGCGTGTCAGCGAGAAATCATCAGGGCACTCGGAAAGCCTTCATTCGCAATCTCAAGGCGTGCGCATCAAAACATCGGCAGTGGACAAAAGCAGGTCATCGTCTCTTTCGAGTTCGCCCGACTCAGACCGGCTCACGGAGGGCGAATCGTTTCTCCGGAACTGGGAGTCAGACCGAGTTTTGATGAGGGACAGGCTGCATGAAAGGCTGTATTAGGTAGGGTGTTGATTCATGACTCAAGGATCAGTCATAACCGGTGATTGGTTGACGGCGAGAACGAAAGATGTACTACTATCCGAATTGATTGTAATAAAAATAATTGTAAGGCTTACTTGAAAAACGGATGCTCCAGGGCTTGTTCCGCGTCGATTCGTTGTTTACGGTCAGGTCGTGTCAGTTCCGTGACGAGTGACCACCCCGCGCCGCCGTTCGCGTCCAGCGCGCCGAAATAGTACCCGCTAGACGCACTTTTCTCTGAACGCCATTTCTCGACATCCCATTTCATCGCTTCCAACTCGTTCACGAAAACATCCAGCGCCTCGGGCGGCCTCAACCCCACCACCGCCAATTGCACCAACGTGATGCCCGCGCTGACACAGTCAAATCGATCGGGTAAGTGCGCCTTCCATAGTTTAATTGCATTTTCATTCGTCGGCCGTGGGGCGCCTTCGGGAAGCAGGTATAATTCATCGTCCCTGCAGTAGCGAGGGTCGGCGGGCCCGACGCCCGGGTAATAATTCAGTAAAGTTTGTGCTGGGTTTTTGGGATCCGGCAAACACAACGCCGCCGCGCCCAAATCAATCAACTTCAAAGCCCCCCCGTCCTTCTCCGCGACGATTATGTTCGCGGGCTTGATGTCCCTGTGAACTACTCCTGTAGCATGTAGCTTGGCGAGACTTTCAAGTAAGGCTTTCGTGGCGAACTTAGCGACGCCCAGTTCAGTTATATCCTCACACCGCATGGCGCTCGCCAACTTATCACTCCCCTCCAGCATTAGTTTTTCAACAGTGTTCTCCCCCTCGTTCGCCCACATCAACCACAACCCTTCGGTCAAGGTTCCATTATAAAGCTCGCCACCGTCATTAGGGCCTAGTTCTAAACATCCCATGAATCTAGCGCAAGTACCCTTTGCGTTTGCATACACGTGGTAATTAAGGTCCATTTCCGATTCGAGTAATTCCTCAGCCGCTAACACGTCAACCTTGGCGTTTTTTAGAATCACGTCTTGAGTGTTTTTTTCTTTGTTGCCGTCAAACGTGCCTCTGAACACAGTGCCAAAGTTCCCGGAACCCAAGGCCCCCTTTCCAATCTCTACCCGGACATCTTTCGGCTCAACCCCAGGTGTCCGTCTCAATACTTTAGGCGCTTTCCTTTTAGCCGCTCGTTTCTCTTCCCAGTATCTTTTAGCATCCGCGGTTTGCGTCAACATGTCTTGGTCATCCTCGAATACCGTCCGCTGGATGACCAACGTGATTATGGTGCAGTCCACTTCGCCCGCGAGTTCTTCGACGATGTTTTCGTACCACGCGTTTTCCAACGCACATTCCTCGGCGTCTTGAAAACTGCACGACAGCAAAATATCGCCAACCTGAAGCATGCCCGATTTATCGGCGTTACCGTCCTCGACAATCTCCGTGATAACCGCGCCTTTGTTTTTCTCGGTGAGCGGTTCCAGGACTAAACCCATGGGTCGTGTTAACGTCACCGTCACGTTCTGCTTCACATCAACAGCAACCTTGGCGTTTTCGTCGACTTCATCTTCATCTTTGCTTCCGCCGCCGAACATGCCTTTCAGGAATGACATTGTGCCTGGACGATTGCTTCGATGAGACTGTTTGCGCATACGCGACAGGCGAGACGCCTGGGGGATGTGAACGGGGGTTGGTGAGCTTTTGAAAGGTACAAGAGGGACTCGGCGGGTGGGCTTCATCGGTCCTTCATTGTGGTGGGCGTTGACGAGCTTGCGACAGAACACGGTCGCGGAACGCAATCTTCGGATAGCGTGGAAAGCTGCCGATCGGGAGGCATCGGTGATGGACTCGAATAACTAAACGCACCTCGCGCACATGGTTCACAGGGCGCCCGAGGCCAGTCGCGGGGCCGAGCGCGGCGCACGACATGTCGAAATGACACGGAGCTACGGTGCGTGTTGGAGTGAGACGGAGGAGAAGCACGACGACGAAACAATTGATGATGAGGTGGCATTTGTTGCAAGTGACGATTTTGGCCACGCCTGTTTTTACACTGCACCAGTCTAGTTGGTCTTCCTCTTGCTCCGCTTGACTCTCTTTGTGATACCTGTCTTTCCCTGAGAAAACACCAGCATCTGTACAAATATACACAAGTTCATGCTCGCGGATATCCCGTACGCCAGAAGCATGGAGTTTCCTCCGCCCTCCTGCGCCGTCGTGAAGATGCGCGCCGCGCTACCCGCGGACATTAGTAATTGAGAAACAAACGAAAGCTCGCCCGTGCTTTTTTCCACGTGGTTTTGGTATATCTGAGGCGCTCGGCCGCATATCAACACCGCCGTCGTGCAGTTGTACAGGGTTTCGAGTAGGTTGGAGGAGATTAACGTGTCGCCGAGAAACAAGGCTGTGACTAAAAGCCCATACACCAACGCGCTTGGCGCTGATTCCATGAACGCGATTTTCACAAACGATTCATTCTTTTTCGGTTTCGACGATGTCGATGACTGCACTCCATACCCCGCAATCAACCCCAGTATAACCAGGTTTTGCATTAAAATAAAAAACAGCTCCGCGTACGCCGCGACGGCAATGCCGGAGCGGGCGAAGTACGCGATCGCCACGGTGCCCGATAGGACTTCGGAGCGGAACATATTCACCTGCAATCCTTTGACGGATTTGTTGCTCACGATCTTCATTATCTGAGGCACCTTGACCAACACCGCGCCGGCCACGATGCCCAGGGAGAGCCCCTTACTGATTCCGAATTTCAGACATTCGGGGCTTGGGAACACCCCTCGGGTCACAGTTTCACGGAACTCCGAAACGCATCGCTCGAGGGCCGGGGCCATGGCGCGCGTTCGGTCTCTCTCGCGGTCTCTCGCAAACGGCTTTGCGAAAGTCGAAATCTCAAGATTCGGATCTTTGCGCTATCCGTGACAAGTGTCGAGAAGGTGAGACCTCATCATCTCCCCGCGCTGCCGCACGGACCTTCCCAGCCATGGCTGCCGTTACCCGCGCCGTCCTCGCCGCGCCCGCTGTGCGACTCACGAGCCGAAGAGTCACACCGCAGGTACGTATCGTGAGCCATGAGCGCTAACCTCCGCGGACTCATGCGGGTCACCGAAACACGTCATCCTACGCGACGAAGTCCACTTCATCTAGAGATCGAACTCGTGTCCCGGACATCAAGACAGCACCGCGAGGGTTTCTTGGAGAAGGTCTCGTACGCGACCGTCTGTGTTTGCGAGAACAAAGTCGACTCTCGTCGTGTTCCACCTCATACGCACTGCGACACACGCTGACCTCGGTACTCGGTACTTTCTCACTTATTTCCTTCCTCCCTTCAGGGCCCGAAAAACGCGTTCGCCAAACGAGGCGGTTCCCTCAAAATGCACAGCACCGTGACCATTCAGCACCAAGGCAAGAGTTATGAAGTGGAGTGCGACGGTTTCGAGTCGATTTTGGACGCCGCGATCGACGCGGGGATCGAGGATTTGAGCTACGATTGCAAGATGGGCGTCTGCATGACGTGTCCGAGCAAAGTAACCTCCGGGAACGTCAACATGGACGGAGCGATGTTATCCGACGATGTCGCGGACATGGGATTCGCGTTGCTGTGCGTATCAACCCCAGACGGAGATGACGTGAAGATTGAAACCGTCACGGAAGAGGAGCTGCTTGACGTGCAGCTGTGCGCGTAGATTTTATCAGGGAGAGACCTTTCCGTTTTTTGTGTATGGAAGTTGGGTCACAAACTATGGTAAACGTTTTTTTTCGCTTTTTTTAGGCAAAGAAACGAGGCGTTCGTTCGTTCTCGTCGTACGCTCTGTTGAGTATTGACAAGACCTGCGTCTATTCACAACACTCCCTCCTACTTTACCTTTTTATCACTCTTCTTCTTCCCTGACCCGAGTAGCGAGAACTTGCTCTTCGCGGGCGACGGGACTTTTTCAGGCGTCGTCCAGAAACTGCCCCACGAATCAAACGCACTGGAAACCGGCTCTGGGGCGGTCTCCTTTACCTTTTCTCGCAAAAAAACCTCGCTCCACACCCACGTGCCTCCGAACGCGACCCAGAAGAAACACAGCCACACGGGTTTCCAGATGCAATCCTTGTTGTTGAGAAAGGGCGTAATCCAAAATCGAATCAACTGCGCCAGCCAGCCGCGTCCAGACCATTTCGCGACTACCGCAGATGCGTGTTCGTTTTCCCGAAACGACCACGCGCATCCGAAAAAAATCACGCTCATGGAAAACAGCTCTCCGTTCCACCCGTCAACGAGCTGGCGATGTTTAGGGTCGAGGAAATAATCAGCAGGGATGGGCGTGGCGAGAGGCAGGTAGGGGTGCAACTCTTTCTTTGACAAGTTCATGAAGACACCCTTCGAGCTGACCGACAACGCCAACAGCAACACGCCGTGAAACACCAGCCACGTTTTCCCGGAACGCAGGGGGAAACTCGGCGTGTGGCGTTTCTTCGCGCTCGCGGGGGGGGCGCTCATCGGATGTGAGAAGTGCGATGCGTGCGCGCGCGTGTCTGCAACGGAGCGTTCAATTTTCGCGCCAATAAAAAAATTGAAAACGTCTACTTTTGCCAAAGACGCTGTAGGAGACGATATGGGGCATAACAGCGCCCACTCAACTGCACTTTCCGTATGAGCGTTAGTCACTTTCACGGCGTGCACTTTACCTGGAGCATCCACTCTCGGAAATGACGAAAAGCGCAGCGGGATATTTTGCCAGAACAACGATGATTTCTGTCATCCGAATCACTCCGCACCACGCGTCGCCAGCCCACCCCCGCTTCGTTCACGTGCCCCCTACCACCATGTCCTACTCCGCTGCGCGCGTTCTCCCCGTCGTGTGCGCCGAGCGCAAGGTACGCAAGGTTTGACGACTTCACGCGTCTTCACGTCGAGTCATCATCATTTGGAAATATCCCGAACGAAACGTCGTTGTTATTCGGCGCGGCAGTTAGTTAGATCCGCGACGCACTTGACGAGTCCCTCCCTTTCCGTACAAACACTGACCGTCAACTCTCTTTTTCACCATAACAGGCTCGCTTCAACCTGAAAGCCTCGCGCAAATCCAACGTTTTCCGCCGCACCCCCGGCGTCACGTCCCGCGGCGGGTCTCACCAGCCTCATGAGTCGCACGCCGTGCCTGAAGACATCGCGACGCCTCCCGCCCCCGCCGAGCGCTACTCCAGCAACGTAGTGTCCATTCAAAGAGGCTCTGAGTTGGACGCGTTGAAGAAGCTCAGCACGTTGGTGTACGACACCAAGTACGCGGCGAACGAGATGGCTGAGTTGGGTCCGCAAGCCGCGACTGTCTCGCCATCCGTGCTTCTCCATTTCATCAGCGAGAACCATGGAAGTGACATGGGCTCCGTGGAGGGCGCCATGGTGTACGAAGCGTGTAAGATCGAGAACGTAGCAGATAGCACGGAAGAGTCTCGAACCGACTGTGTTCTTGACAAGGCATTCGTGAACTTAGCGGCGATGATGGCGGACAGAGTCCCGGGAGTGGTGTCAGTGGAAGTCATCGAGAACCGCTTGGCGGCTAACGATGCCGAATCCATCTGCGCAAAGGCCCGCCGCATGCGCGACATGCTCCTCGAGCTCGACGTGGACATCGCCAACCGCATTCTGTTCAAAATTCCCTGCACCTGGGAAGGCATCCAAGCAGTGGGACAGCTCGAAGACGAGGGCATAAAGTGCCACGTCACGCAAGTCTATTGCTTAGAACAAGCCGCTGCCGCGGCAAGAGCCGGCGCCAGTTTAGTCCAAGTATACGTCGGCCGCGTCCGAACGTGGTACCAGAAGCATCCCATCGCGGCGGTGCACAACAACCTCGGCGACGCGCCCGACACAGGCATCGAGCTCGTGAAGCAAATCAGCGCGTTAATCAGAGCGGAGAACTTACACACGAAAACCATCGCGGCGAGCGTAAAAAACAAAAAAGACGCCGTCGCGCTGGCGGGGTGCGACTACATTCTTCTAAATGACCGGGTCATCGCGAACTTGAACTCGGTGAACGTTGTCGGTGCGTTCACAAACACATTTCAAAGCTCTGGCTCTGCGCCGTTCGTCAAGCCCATCACCAAAGAGAGCTTCACGCACGCGCTGAAGAACTCCCCTGGGTTGGAGGAGTTGACGCACGCCCTGAGCGCAAACGCGGCGGCTGACGCGAAGCTGAAGGAGTTCATCGCGACGAGCATTTCGAGCGGGGTGGGGCAGTAGGAGGGCAGTGAGTGATTGGTCCGGGGGGTGAGGGATGATATGCGATGACTGAAGAAGAAAAGACACTCATGAGGGAGAATGCACGAGCATGACATGGATGTAAAGACACTAACATAAAGACATAGAAAAACCTAATACGAACTACGGTGAAGACGACGTGGCTAAAATTCCTGCTACTGTATCTTTCACTGCTCCTACTACTCCCGCTCGCATTAATATACGCTACTGGGTATACGAAACGCCCTTGTCCGCCCGTGACCTGTGAAACTTCGCAAACGCCTCGAACGTGCCTTTTCCAATAGCCTCCCTGGCCTTCTCGAAAAAAAGCAAGTAGTGGTACTGGTTGTGTATGTCGAGCAAAACCGACGCGGTCATTTCACGGCACTGAAGTAAGTGGTGCAGGTACGAACGCGTGTGGTTTCGGCAGGTGTGGCACTTGCAGTTTATCACGAGTGGCCGGCTGTCCGTTCGGTATGCGAGAGACCAGATGTTAAACGTGAACGCATCCGTGCCGGTGGCGAGCTGGGCGTCGATGGCATCAGCAGCGGCGTCGGCGAGGGTGGTTGAAGTATCCGTGTCTAGTTTTCTTTTTTTATTCGTTTCTTTTTCAGTAGCGTTGTCATCATCCCCATCCTCCTCCTCTTCCTGCACCGGGAACCACAGCGCCTCCCCCGCGACCGTAGCGGTGTGGCAAAACGAGTTGTCCATTACGTCTATGCCGTGTTCTAGTAAGCAAAGGACTTCCAGCGGCGCGCTTATTCCGGGGACGTGTCGGGGTTTATTTTCCGGCAACTGTTTTATTGAAACGTCGAGGAGTTTGGATCGCGTTTCGTTTGGATCCTCACCGGCGCCCAACCCGCCGATGGAGTACCCGAAGATCGAGTCGCCTTTCGCGACAGCAGCGGCAGCTGATTCCGTCCGCGATGTTAAACAAGCGCCTCCCGTGATACAGGCGAACATAGGGATCCCCATGTTTTCAGAAGTACTCGTGCCGTCGCTCATTTCCGTCGCCTCGATATTTCTCAAGGCATCGCATTCGTCAAGCCATCGCTCCGACCTCAATGCCGCGGCTTTGGTTTTCTTGACATTCACGTTTTCCAACGACAAGGGTTCGTCCGCGAGCGCGATGAATGCGCTCGGCTGCACCGCGTGCACCCATTTCATGTACTCCCGAACCGTTAACTTCTTCACCCCGACCGGCGTACCCACGAACGTCGATTTGTCATCGTTAGACGGCTTTGAGTTCAGGTCGAACGTGATTGAATCCCGGGCGGTGGCTAATGTGAACGATGGGGCGCTGCCGAAGTACTTGTTGCCCCCTCCAGGACACTGCGATACATGCTCACTCGGCAAGTGGTCCATGAAGTGCGGCAAGGAGACCTGGAACGCCTTGGCGGAGGGGGGGAGCGTGTTGAGCACGTCAGGCGTCAGAAAAGCGGGCTCGCCTCGCCTTGTGTACGTCAAACACGCGGGGGTGGAGATGGTAACCTGGTCTGTGCCTTCACCATCAGCACTACTCGGAATGGACAACACCCCGAGCCGTGGCCCAGTGCGAGTGCTTGGCGTAGACTCTAGCGTCCAGCTCAACTCGCGCATCGAGACTAATTGCTCTGTGCACGGCGTCCAATGAGGCGGCGGCGGTGTTGACATTTATTTTCTGTCAAGTCGTCGTCAGCAATTCTAAAACTTCACTTCACCCTCAGGTCACCGTCGCGCCACACGTCGACGCGCGACCGTGGTCCGGGAGTTTCCGGGAATTTCCTTGGCAATGGAGGAGCTTCAGAAGGTACGTGTGACTCTTTCACATCCTAGCCGGAGCGCTCCGCCTGATTCGTCTCTCAACTCTGTCAACGTCGATCGTTGAATCGCCCTATAAGAACTCCATTCACACGCGTTCCTTCCTCTCACTCATCCCTGACGTCTCTTCCTTCCTCTTTCCCTCCCCGACGCAGGCGAAGCACGAGCGCTTGGAGCAAATGCGCAAGATGGGCATCGGGAAGTTCCAGAAGGTGCGTCGGGCGAACGGGGAAGGTTCACACAAGTCTTCCAGAGACCATTGCCGTCGTGTGGGCACCCGTCTAATGTTACCTTCGATCTCCAACATCCGTCTCACGCTCACTCCTTCCCTTGTGCCCCACACTCACCGACATCCCACAGGAAGACGAGGAGGCGAACAGGACACCAATCACCACTCCTCAGGCAAACACTACATCCGCTGGCCCGACCCACCGTGACCCGTGGGCCCCCCCCCACGGCTGGATCGGCGCCCCTGCAGTTGGCGGTTTAATAGCAGACACGTTCGTACCGAGCAAAGCGCCGCTGGATGGGCGGTGGAGCGGAAGGATACCAACGGAACGACGATACACACCAGCGGACGCGTTGCGATTAGCCTCGAAAGCCGCGAACGGAAGACCAGTGGAGTTAGTCATAGACCTAACAAACTCAAACAGGTACTACGACCCGCACGAGTTTGAAAAAAACAAAACCTGCCACTACGTGAAAGTCGCTTGCGTTGGAAAGGATTCACCGCCCGACTGCGTGGCAGTCACGAGATTCGTGTACGAAGTGGGTAAGTTTTTGAGTGAGCGTAGTCAGAGAAATTCTAAAGGGGTTATTCTCGTCCACTGCACGCACGGATTCAACCGCACGGGGGCAATGATCGTGCACCATCTGCAGCGCACGCGGCCGTGGCCTAAGTTGAATGAAAACATCGCGGAGTTTGCCAAAGCGCGGTGGAGTGAAGATAGCAGTGCTGTTGACGGTTCAAACGATATCAACGGTTCAAATGCTACCGAGGGAAACGAACCGTCAGCAAACCAAAACATACCTCCGCCGTGCGGCATATACAAGCCCGAGTACTTGAAGAGTTTGTTCGACAGTTATTTAGAGCGTCGGTTCAGGACGACGGTCGATCCTGAGTTGCCGGCTTGGAAGAGAAAGGAGTACACCTCCGACGCGCCGCCCGTTGAGGACAGTAAAGTCCCTGAGGACGATTTATTCGGCGCGTCCAATCCGGAGTACATGTATACTAAAGCCACTTCGTCCGCGCCTCGCCCTGGAGGTGGCATACCAATCGGCGCAATCGCTTCTGACGATTCGCCTTCCACCTCGGAACGGATAACCACCACCGTGGGGGGTAACGTGGACGGCAGCAAAATGCATCACGACGATGTTTTGGGCCAACCCGTGTATGAAGGCCAGTCACGAGAAATAAAAAACGTCGTGCTGTGGCTGTGTGGACAGGAGGGGAGCCGATTTCCGGGGTCGCAGCCGGTTTCGTTAGCCCGAGACAACATGAACGAATTATCAAAACAATCGTACCACGTTACCTGGAAAGCTGACGGAACGCGGTATATGCTACTACTGATGAGAGACGGTGTTTATCTCATTGATCGGAAATTCACGATTCGAAGAGTCACGTTAAGATGCCCCGCGCCGTTAAAAACCCACGGCGTCACTACTCATAATGCCACGTTACTCGACGGCGAGATGGTGGTGGACGACTTACCGGATGGCACGCAACGGCGGCGGTTCTTAGCCTACGACTGCGTGAGCGTGTTTGGTGAAAAACTAATCGACAAGCCTTTTATTGAGAGATTCGATCGCATAGCGAGACAAGTTATCGAGCCCCGGAACGTGTTCCTAGCGGATGCGGGAAAATCCGGCGCGTACGACTTCAGTAAAGAACCGTTCAGCGTCCGACGAAAGGACTTCGCCCCCCTACCAGGCACCGCGAAGTTCATAAACGAGTTTATCCCGAAACTCACCCATGAGTGCGACGGGTTGATTTTTCAGCCGTCAAAAGCGCGGTACGAAAACGGAACCATGAGGTACGTTGCTTTTTTATCCCGTAAAATCCTGCTCGCCTTGTATTGCGTGCGTCGTGCACAAGTTTGGAGATTTTTAGTGCGATCCTGTGAGGGATTCCTCATCATCCCGATACGGAGCACCCCCCAATATGTCCTAATAGATCCGCTCGACTGTTTGCCCATACAAAAGACTGACTTCTATTTCCAAAATCCAGTTCCCTTTTGAAGTGGAAATTCACGCATCTGAACTCGGTTGATTTTTTGTTGAAGATGGTTTGGGTAGACGGGGTGCAGACTCCGGTGCCTAAACTATACGTAGGGGGGGACCGTGATAGCTTACTAGAAGTGTTTGAGCCGTCAGGGGGGTTCATGTTGGTTGGCAGTGAAGAGCTGAACGAAGGCTTCGATCCGAATATCGCCGCGGATGGAAGTACCGTGCAAGATTTAAACGGAAAAATCGTGGAGTGCGCGTGGGACAAGAACGCTGATAGTAGTGACGGTTCGAATGCTGCCAGCTCACATTTCCAAGGCGCTTGGCGGTACATGCGCGTCCGTTCGGACAAAGACACCCCGAATTACGTAACGGTGTACAAGCACACGTTGCAGAGTATCCTGGACAACATCACGTCGGAGGAAATCGCGCTGTTTGTGAACGACGTTTTGGAGACGCAAAAACGAGCATCGGCGGACGCGGGGATGGGCTATGCGTAGTATGGTGAGTAGAGAGAGTGGGTAGTGTAGTACTACACAGTATACCACTATACAGTGATAACAATACAGATTTTCGTATTTAGTTCTAGTTCTAGTTATTAGACGTGTCTATTCGCTATTATTCAGGGCACTTATCGACGCGCTGTCGGCGTTCCTTTTATTTCTCATCAAAGGATTCTTAAATTCTTAGAACAGCGCGGCGCCGTTGGTGAACTTCTCCGCGAGGAGCAGGGCGACGAGGCCGACCATGGCGCCTCGGCCGTTAGTCATTTCGGACTCGGCGCGGAAGATTGAGAAATCCTTAGGGGCCTTTTCGAGGCCGGACTCTTCGTTGCCTCTGAGCACGGGGGCGAGCGAGGCGGCCAACACCGCGAGCACGGTGACCGGGATGAGGAACATGCCGGGCGCGGGGAAGGTGGAGGACTTGACAATGCCGTCCGCCAACGTGAAGGTTCTGGTGTTGATCACCTGGCGGAACAAGCCTTGGTCGTTGGCGAACTCGCCTTGCAGCGCGAGCATCCAGCCGATCATCGCCACACGGCCGTTGATGATCTCAATCGCACGAGGTTCCTTGAACGCAACCATGGCGTTGGTGAGCATGGACATGTCGTCGCCGAGGGGGGCGGCTTCGGCGATGCTGCCGTCCGCGGGATCGATCGCGGCAGAGAATGCCGCGGGCGCGGGGGTCTCAGCCTTCTCGGTCCACTCCGAGTCCGCGGCGGACACGGCGTCGGCGACGGTGGTGGTGGTCTCGGTGGATTCGGACTCGGCGCGCGTCTTGAGGGACACGGCGCGACGGGTGGACTTGCAGGCCTTGGCGCGCAGGCCCACGCGGGCGGGCGCGACGAAGGTGGAGGTGGTGAGGGCGAACATTGTTGTGGTTGAGGTGTGGGGGGCGTGCGTGTGCGTGCGGAAGTGAAGAGCGGAACGCGTGAAGTGGGATAAAAAGCGTCGTTTCGCGTTGACGTGGCCGCTTTTGCGAGGCGGAGAAACGTTCTTGGAGCAGACAACGAAAAGGACTGTCGTGGCCGCATGAGAGCGCGTTGTGAAAATGTATGAAGGATTCGGGGGTGTAATGAATCGCCAAAATGGCCAAAACTGGTTCCGAGTCCAAAACTGAATTTCCCGCGAAAACGAGACACTCGACAAGTGACAGCAGGGCAGAAACCGCCGCTTCAAGGACCTCTATGGATATAAAGACATTGGGTGCCGTGGCGTCCTCCTCACCTCAACATACACCCACAAGATGTTCTCCGTCGCCCTTAACGCCCCTGTGTCGCGCGTCGTCGCGGCGCCTCGTACCGCGAACCGCTCTGTGGCCCGCCCCGCCCGTTCCGCGGTTGCGCTGCGCGCCACCGAAAAGAACGGCGCCGTGACGTTCACTTCGGAAGACTTCGACGCCGGCGCCGGTGTCACTACCGCGGTTGTGGAGCGCGAAGCGGAGGAAACCGTCGAGAAGGTCGCGTCCATCCCCGAGCCCGTGGTGGAACAACCCGTCGTCGCTGAATCCAAGCCCGAGCCCGTGGCGTTCACCACCGAACCTGCTTCTTCGGCCATCGTCGAGGGGAAAGCTTCCCCAATTTCGGAATTAATCTCTGCGTTCAGCTCCCGTCGCGCCATCGAAACCATCAACGGCCGCGTCGCGATGCTCGGCTTCGTCACCGCGATGTCCGCTGAAAGCGCAGAGCACGTTATGTTGGGTGAACAGTTCGCCGGTGCCCTCGTTCCCGTCGCCCTGATCACCGTCGCGTCCTTGGCCCCCAAGTTACGCAAGGACCCGCAGGCCCCTAAGGACGGTATCACTGAGGATGCCGAAGAGTTCTTCGTCTTCAAATCGTCCGCGGAGATGTTCAACGGAAGGGCCGCCATGGTCGGCATCACCGCCTGGGGGCTGATTGAAGCGGTGGGGGGGGTGCCGATGCTGTAGATTTTGGAAGGGAGAGAAGGCATCATTCATTTTTAACTTATTTTTTATTTGATGACATGCTGTTAAGCACCCATACAAGGAGTCAGCCACCCACCTACTCCCACTCCCTTACTCCCAACCTTTACGCTTGTTCATATTTATCGAACGGCGAGTCTTTACTCTTAAAAATAACCACGTCGTGCGTGTCTATTTTAAGGTGGATGTACTGCGCGGTTTCGTGAGAGAACGACGCTCCGAAGTTTTTGCCCACCACCGCGTGGTAAACGCCGTCAGTCGCCTTGCCGCTTGAAGGATACCGCACGTCGTACCCCTTCTTTATCAATTGTGCGACGTCCTTGTACTGCGTCCGCTGGTCGAACGCGGAGCAGGCTTCCTGTTGGGTTTTTGGGGGGGGGATGGTTAGTTACTGCATCCGTTACAAGTCCATTGCGATGGAGATGCAAATTACTTCGTGGTTTGTTCTCGAGTCGCACTCTCCAACGACCCAAATCGGGTGAAATTGATGGAGTGTTGGGTTGATGGAGTGTTGGGTTCGGTAGATATCCCTCTAGGGTATCTCTCGATGTTTCCACAACCTAACCCCACGTACCTCGATCGCGGCTTTTTCGTGTTCGTCGTCCATGAAGCTCAGCACGATTCGCACGTCGTGTTCCTTGCGCGTCACTTCGTCCGTCTCTGTGGGCTCGCCTTCTTCATTTTTCGCCTCCGCCATGATGGATGGAAGCGCGCACCACCACCCCTTGGCGTGTTCCTCGGTTCACCAACCAAACGATACCACCCGGTACCGGTTCACAGGACGTGCCTGCGCGTGCGACCCGGCCGATCGACCGACGCGCGCCGCGGAATGGGGAGCACAAAGGGTCGAGTCGGCATCTCGCAAAGCACTCACTCGGTCAAAATTTCTTGACGATGTGGATGGCGGAACTAGTCCATAGACCGTCAACAGACCTCAGAAAAGAGGGACAAAACCAGATCACGCACGTGTCGCCAAAAAACGAAAAAGGGGAACACAAGCGTTTCCTTCCGAGAATCTCATGGCCACTCGAGGCTGCGCGCTCCCCTTGCGGACGCCCATCCCTCCGCCTAGGCGCGATGTCGACGCCCGGCAACCCCTCCCACGGTACCATCCGCTGGGAGCCCCCCTCCTCAACGTACATCGACGAGCTGGAGAACGTCGCTGTTTCCAACGCGTCCTTACACTCGGTGACCCCGGGTCGTGGCATTCTGAAGACCCCCGGAAGGGTCAAGACCCCCGCGCCTGGTAAAACCCCCGCGCGTACCCCAAAGCGGTGGAACAACAACCCAAACGCGGACCATAGAGTGACGAGTCCGGATAACGTGGGCGTGCATGTCAAAACTCCAGGGGCGACAAAGTCTTACTCGCATCGCACGCCCGGGAAAACGCCGACACGAAGCGTGTCGAGCGTTGGCTTTTCGAATTCTAACGCGCTGGCGACGACGCCTGGAAGAGTACACACCACCACTACCACTCCTGGTGGTTTAAGCACAGCAGCGCGCACGCCAGACGACATGTCTTCCCGGTTCTCTCAAGCTCCCACCCGTGTAGCGGTTGAAACCAAGGCGAAGACCCCGGTTCGGTACCGCCAGCCGATGCTTGCTCGCAAAACGAGCGACGAGTATAATAATGCCGCGTCCGTTTTGTCCACGCTGCCCAACGCCACGCAGGCTGCGTATTGGTTACGACGCGCGTCACGTGAGGAGTGCAAGGGAAACTCTGAGGATGCGAAGGAGTTCCTGGAACAAGGAATTAAAAGACACGCGGAGCCGAGCGATGAGCTGGAAGAAGCGCTTCAAAAGTTGGAGGCGAAAATCGCGACGGCGAATGGTGGGACTACGCGACAGACGGTTCCCTCCGTAAGTGGTGTCACGACTTCCGCTTCTAACATGAAAATCGTCCCGCCCTCAGGGTCGTTCGTCACCGTGACCCCTGTGCGTGCCTCTCCTGGGCAAAGAACCGAGCTGGAATGCGGCAAAACTGTTTTGACGCCGTGCAGACGCTCGGCGCGAATCTCACCGGACAAGAGTCCTGAGGAGAAACAAGCATTGTTGGAATCTACTGCGTACGCGTACGCACCGAACACGTCGCTGACTAATTGCCCCCCCAAGACCCCCGGTACGGGTAAAAAGACGTCTCCTGTGCAGACCTTGGATAGAATTCTTGCATCGCCTGGTTCAGTAACGATGGAGTCTTTAGGCCAAAGCGCTTTGAAAGCAAAGAAAGCGGAAGAGGCGGATTTGGCGTTTGAAAAGGCGCTGGTGGAAGCCACGGACGCGGCGAAAGCAGTGACGCAGACGGTGGCGAGTTTGACCCCGGTGAGGAGTGCGAGTAAAGCAGCTAGGAGTCCCTCAGTAGTTTTATGTACCACTGCTACGCCACCTGCTGTGGTCACGGCAACGCCTCCTTCGCACGTCACCGCAACCAGAGGCGCGACGCCCTCGACGGCGTACGTCCTGCAGCGCCAGCTGACGCCCAACTCTGAGTTCGCGGCGCTGGAGATGGCGGTGGCGTTCGAGCAGGCGATGGAGGGGGATGCGAAGAAGACTGATGAGGAAAATAAGGTAAATGATACACTTGCGGAGAGCAAAAGGGTCGCTGAGGAGGAGGAAATTGCGGCGAGGGAAGCCACTGCGCAGATGCTGATGCGACAGGAAAGCATGCGCGCCGGTATTAGTACCAACGCGTACTCGCCTCGCAAGCCGCCCAAGAGTCCGATGGGAAAGGCGGCGGCGTTGTCCCGGGTGTCATCGTTGGCGTCGGCGAGTGTCATTGGGACACCCTCGCGAGTCCTCGTGCCTGACCAACCGGTTGCGCCTGAGTCATCTACCGCGACGTCGACGGATGCTATGCTTTCGCTGAGCACGCCGACGGCGGCTACGTCTCCATTTGTGTCCCCCGGCAAGGCGGCGCGGGAAAACGCAGAGGCTAACGGCGAGTCCCCAACTAACGCGGTCGCGGAAGCCGTCGCCAACGCCACGCCAGGATCCGTGGAAACGAGAAGAAGGCGATCTTTTGTGAAAGGTCCGTCGCCGCGCACGGTACCGTTGCCCAAAACGCCTTTTGACGAGCGAAACGATTTACTCTCCACCGTGACGCCGATCGCGCCAAACGTGGCGAAGTTGATCGCGACGCCGGGGAAGGGCAAAAGCACCTCGCCCATTTCCGTGTTCGCCCGGATGATGGCCAAGGTGATCGTGGACACGAAGGAGGAAGAGAAAAGCATGGCGGATGCTGTCGCGGCGGCGTTGATGGATACGCCGTGAAAATTGAAGAATGACGAATGACCACACGAACCCTTTCCTCGTAACTAGTCTACAAGTACTTGCCTATCCTTTCCTCCATATCTTTGGCGAACGGCCGTGTGGTCCAGTCCTTTTGTAGCAAGTACGTCACTACGTCTTTTACTGGGGCTAGGGAGTACTTGGAGTACTGTTTTGGGTCTTCGCCCTGTGACTCATCACTCTCCCCAGAACGACTGAGAGGCCAATCGACTTTCCCTGATAATGCCGCGAGTGCAACTGACCCGCCCGTCTGGTGCATCGCCAGCTCGAAAGGAGAGTGACCTCCATGGACTCCTGAGAATAGCAAGCACCCCAGCGACCAAACATCTACTCTTTCGTCTATTTTACAGCTACTCGGCGTGTCGAAAAGCTCCGGGGCGCGGAAGGGGGCGGTGCATTCCCGCGCCGCGCGTTCCTGAACGACTAAAGCTTGATTTCTGTTTTTTATTTCGCATCTAGCTCTCCTGGTGCTCCCGAAATCCATCAGCACGGCTTTTACCCCGGAAGAGCTTTCCATGGACGACTCTAGCAGTACGTTGCCGGGTTTCACGTCTCTGTGTGCTAAGGGGATGTCTAACTCATGCATGTACCTCAAAGCGGATGCGACTTGCAATCCAATGCTCAACAACTGTTTCGTCGAGAAGGTCTTTTCTCGATTCTCCTCGCCTTTCCGCAAACACCAATCAAGCATCGTGCCTTCCGCGTACACGGGGAACACCATGTTTGCGCGGCGTCGTTGGGTTGCGGTGGCTTTTGCGTCGTTTCCAGACTCTATGCTATGTTTCAAAAGGGGAAGGACGTTGGCGTGGTTCATCATTCGCATGACGTTAATCTCTCGCTCCACCGCGGTTTTCCCAAACAAATCAAAATCAAAATCATCCTCATCTTCATCCTCCCCGTCCGGCAGCAACATGCGTTTCAGCGCAAAGTCCTCGCCCCTTAAATCCGGTTCCTCGCGAACCAAATACACGTACGAGAACCCGCCCTCGCCTAGTCGGCTTTGAACCTGGAACGTTGTCCCTTCCACCAACACTTCCTCGGGGGGCGAGATTTTCTTCGCCGCGGCATCAAGGAATTTGAACAGATGGTGTAAACCAAACGCGGTGCCACATTGGACGTTGGCCTCCATCGTGGGAGCGGTCGGGGTGCAGTAGGGGTCCGCTGCCTACACCGCCGCCTACACCGCGACGCCCGCGCGTTCCGAAACGACCCGCGCCGTGGACAATAGTGAATTGAATGCTCTCTGAGAAATTTATATTCATCGGAAGTGCCGTCATTGAAATCACTCGACCGGGCGCGGCGGCGGGTGGCCGGTGGTGTGACCCCACACCACCACACATGGCCCCGCGGTCGCACTACGACGTGCTTGATTTGCGTGACAGCGCCGTATCCACCGATGATATAAAGCGCGCGTACAAAGCCCAGGCGCTTCGGTGGCACCCCGACAAACCCGATGGTAACGTGGAAGAGTTCGTGTTGGTCACGAAAGCGTTTGAGACGCTCAGTGACCCTACCGTGCGACGTCAATACGACGCTGCGTTGATCCACAGGCAGCGAAAGGTAGT
>TARA_B110000977_G_scaffold123047_2_pt1 | contig 30382 bp, 17 predicted proteins | sample TARA_B110000977 | Tara Oceans TARA_B110000977 (sample SAMEA4397798) | marine metagenome | biome: Polar Biome; feature: [SRF] surface water layer (ENVO:00010504); material: water (ENVO:00002006), including particulate matter (ENVO:01000060) such as... | depth 5 m | reverse complement strand
CCGTCATCACCGCCGCGTTCGACGGGGACGTGGACTTCTTCACATCGTTCGATAACGCGGACGAGGGCTGCGGCTGCGGCTACCACAACGTGCAGATGATGCTCAGCGTGATGCTCCACGCCGAGCCGGCCCTCGAGCTCTTCTGCGGCGCCACGAGCAGCGAAGGCGGCGGTGCCGCGCGTGTGCCGTCGATATTAACGTTGCAGCGGTGGCTGGAGTTCGCGTGGGTACCAGGGTTCGACGTGGCCGGTGCGGCGCAGCTCGATGGGATTGTGGGGGGCAAGACTTGGATCGGCGCGACGGAGGCGGTGAGGTTGCTACGGCACCAATGCTTAAAGGCGAGGGTGGTGGATGTCGTGTGGAAAGGCGTTAGCAAGCTGACGAATCAGATAGGAAACGCGCTGTTTGAATTCGCGCGGAGAAGTGGAGAAACGAGGCTGCCTCTGTTTCTGCAGTGGCGAGGCCACAGCGTGACCGTGGTCGGGGTGGAGAAGTGTGGTACCGGGAGCGGGGCGTTGCTCGCGCTGGACCCGGGGTCGTCTCGGGAGTATCTCTCATCACGTGAGTTGCGTGTCACCGCGCCGGGCATGAAACGCTTTAGCGTTTCGTTCAAGGCGAAGGAGTACCAGTTCGTTTACCCCGACACCGCCGCGCTGGCGAGCAACGAGGAGCGGGAACAGGGAAGGTGGTACACACCGCACCCGTCAAGGTGTTTTGGGCTACAGTCGAGGAGGACCTTGAACAGAAGGGTTTATACTTGAATAGAATAGAATACGTTGAACAACGGTACAGGCATCGATATCGTACAACACGTAGTGCTTGGAGATTATAAAAATGGTACCTACCACGCTTTCCGCGCGTTTCTGCTCAGAAACGTCTCGTTCTCCCTGGTCTCCGCCGAGGCTGAGGTGAACAGAGACGCGTACACGCCTTTATCGGCTCCAACCGGCGCATGGTCCCCCGCTTTGAACTTCTTGGCCTGCTTCTTCAGCTGCTCGATGCCCAGGTCGTCGCACCCGTTTGCGGTTTTGCGTTTTTTCTCAGAGTCGTTTTTGTCGTCAGCATTCTTCTCGTCCCTCTCGGTTTTGTTCCTCTTCTTCGCCTTCTTCGTCGCTTTCTTTTCAGCTTCGGATTTTAACACTTCCTTCATAGACTCTAATTCTTCGCCCTTTGGATTCACAGGAATCAAGACCTGGTCCCTCAGAAACACATCAGGCCCTAGCATGTCGTCCACCGTGCTTCGCGCCTCACGCAGCGCCCTGTCGCTCACAACCAGCCCGTCCGGCGATAGCGCAAAGAATTTCGTCTTCCCATTCAAATCGAGTCCGGTGACGGGACAAGAAAACACCGCGGACGCCGCGAGGCGGAACGACGATGCGTTTACAGTGGTGTTGTCGTTACCTTTGGTGCCGCCATTTGCGCCTTTAGTGCTTGAATTATTCTTACCCGATTCGATTTTGTGCAGCTTCAGCGTCGTCAACGCTTTCAACCCCGTTACGTGCTCCAGGCGCTTTGGCAGCGGCACTTTGCTAACCGCGGAATCCGTAAGCGCTTGGATCACGGGTTCTTTGTTGAACAAGGAGCCGAGTTTATCAATAACTATGGGTTCTGTGAGGGGTAACTCAGTCAACGTGCAGTTGAACCACCGCGCGAGGTCCTCTTCCCGCTCGTCTCGGTCTTTCACCGTCGATTGCGTGGAGTACCGCACGAACCCGCCTAGCGATTCCTGTTTCCGCGAGAAACCCGTCCCGCCCCCGTCCGCGTACATCTCCAGGTAACAGCTTCGGCTTTCAGCCCCGGTGGCACCTCCATCGCCTCCTCCGCCTTTCAACGCGCCTGTGAGTTGAAGCTCGACTGTTGAGCCGGGACCCACGCCACATGACGCCAACAACTGGGTCTCGTCCAAGAGCCATTTACCTTGGTGCACTACACGAATTGAACGCGTAGTGCTGGGGTCGCTGACGCCGTCCAGAGACAGGACGCGGGTTTTGAGCGCGCCAACAGTCTCCAACGGGCCCACCAGGTCCACTGCGCGAACGCGTGCGCGGCTGCGACACAGAACTTGCCCACGCATCTTTTGGTTGAGACGCGTCGCGAGATCTGTGACCAGCCGCCAGGGATTTCGTTGTGGTCATGTGAAAACGAAAACGAAACGAAATTGAGAAAATGCAAAATCACAAAGAGGAGTCCAGATGTGCAGACGCCTCGTCGGGACCGCCGCGATCCTCTACGCGCCACGCACAGCTGTATGGTAGGATTAGTATAGATTACACAGCTCATTCTTTGCTATTGCGTGTTCATAAAAAAATAGTCTAAGAGGTTGGGACTTTCTGCCTAATTACTCTATACGTCGCTTTTCTTCCTTTCCCTCGCCGCGTCTTTCTTGGCTTTCTTTCGAAAATCAATGAACGCGCGATCCAACCTCGTGCAAAAGGTATCCACGTCCCCTTTCGTCACGCCTAACGCCGCAGCTGCGGTGAAGTACGGCACAGGGTAGTCGTCCACTGACGCGCCAAAGCCGTGAAATTTTAGCCCGCCTATTTCTTGAACCTTCCCGGGCACAACCACGCGCGTCCCCGAAACTGCCCTCGAAAATAGCATCGACCCGAAAAACGTGACAGGAGTGGGTTTGATGTTTTCTGATGAATCTTTCGAGTCACCTTCGTTCGATTCATCCTCCGCGATCGTTCTCAGATCGAGTTCTAAACTTGATAACGTCACGCCCATGGAGATGGGGTTCCCGGGGGTCTCCAACAACCGCTCGCCGTGTTTCGCAACTGTTTTCTGTAACTCCGTTCGCATGTACTCAAACGTATCCTCTCGCTCGGCGAGTTTTTCCAGCCACCCGCTCTCGCCCAGCGAAAGCAACGTGATCAACACGTCCAGACTCGGCGCTATACTCGCGCGGCCGGGGTACGATTTCGCCACCGCGTCTGTTAACGATGGCTTGCAAGTATGACAGTTTGCCTCACTTTTAGGACTCACTACTACTGCTCCCCCTACTGGTACTAAGAAGTTCTTATCCGTGGATTGGACGACGGCGTCGACTCGACCGCGGCGCATTGCTTTCGTTATATTTTTGCAAATTTGTGAACTCTGAATCCCGTAGGCATTGTTAATGACATGGCCCACGTCAAGCTCAGCACACAGCTTGGCGACGGAAACGACGTCGTCACAGCTTCTCGGGGCGAAGCACGAAGTACTCGTCACGATGCAGCACACGGATTCAGGACCTCCTTTCTCTGCATCCATTATCGAACTTCGAATCGCGTCCACGTCCGTTACTAGTTCGTCGCCGTTTATTTTTCCCGGCACGACGTCTAAAATTAAACCCGCGCTCATCACCGCCTTGACGCACGTCTTCTGGTCGAGGCGACACCAGATTACTCGTGATGCGTGTTTTGGGGTATTTTGATCGTTGCCTCCTCTCTGTTGCTTTATCGCTAGCAAGACTAGGGTTAGGGTCATGCCCGTGGCGAGCGGGAGCGTCAACACCGGGCCGGCTTCTTCCATGCCCGCAATCCTAAATGCATCCCCGACCAGCAGATTGGTCAATTTGGAAAGCAAGCTCGACCCCGCGGCTTTGGGTTGCTCCGCGGCGACGTCTCCTGACCGGCCGATTCCGTGCGCTAGGTTGAAGTGTCGTCTTGCGACGAGCGGGTTATACACCCTGGCTTCACGTTCACCCACGCCCACGTTGTCAACAAACGTGTTGCTGTCCATCATCGCGCATTCGTGAAGGAAGGATTCTATTGATGCGTCATCCCACCCGCGTTTGGGGAGCCGGCGCTCCGATAGTAAAGAAGTCAAGAGCTTGGAACGCCGCGCCGTGGCCTGACTGCCTTGTGCGACATACGCGGGGCTCACAAGACCCTCCGCCAGGGAAAGAGCCTCGGGGGTGAACATGCTCCTAGGCGCCCCAGCAAGTGAAGATCTGAAAGTGCCGAAGTCAGCCACGAGTTTCCACAGTAAATCTGAGTTTTTGAGTATCTCATCAACAGAGTGCGGGCGCGCGCTGGATCGCAGGAGGATGGGCTCGGCGTTGGTTTCGTGCCTTACGTCACCGGCGTGCAGCTATTGTTGCGGCGGTTTGAGCGCGTTCGCCGTGGTGTTCCTGCTGTGTTTGAGTTCCTTGTTCCGCTCGAACTACCCGTACCTCCCGAAAGAATGGAAGGTGGAGGGCGGGCCTGATGACCAGCACCTGATCGCGGCGCGGAACTGTTTCCTCACCGCGGTGATTTACGGCGGGTTTTTGGGGGCGTCACTCATGTGCTGCGTGAACAACAAAGCCAGGGGGAGGAGGTTGTAGGGATGGGTAGGGATAGGGGCATGTAGTGACCCAGGAAGGGACATCATCTACAAAGTTTGATTAGATACCTAGCAGATCTAAAAGTTGTAAAAAAACGAGACGATACTACGAACGAAGGTACGTGCGCATCTGTACATGGGTTTAGGGTTAGGGTTTAGGGTTTACGGTACCCAAAAGATTCAAATGCGCTTACAACAGAAACACTGATACTATTTCTTCACCTTGGCCACGTTCTCTAGTTCCCCCCCAAGCCCGCTCATCAATTCCTCGAGCCGCGCCAAATCAGTCATGTACAGATATCCGACTACGCATTCCAGCGCGCTCGCGTTTCGGTAAATCGCAAACCCGCCCTTGCCCTTGCCGCGTAACCGCGTGGGGACGTTACCGTAACTCGCGTTACGGCCCCACTTTACTATTTTTAGCTCGGGGTCTGTGGGGGTGGAGGTTTAGGGTAATAAAGGAGAGAAGAGGTTAGTTGGATTTGCGAAAGTGACGCCGCGAAAAGAAGCATGTTGTATGAATGCATGCTGTCCTGACCTTCGGCGTGCTGTTCTCTAAATACCCATAGCGTACCTGTGAATTCTCCCCTATCTATCAGTAGTCTTAAGAGTTTATCCTGCGCCTCCGCCCGTACCGCCCTTTTACACTTCAGGTCGTAATCGTTCGGCCTTTGCGGCGGATTAAAAAACAAACGACGAACGTAAAGTTCGAACACAGCATCGCCGAGGAATGCGTAGGCGATTGGCGACCACCCGCCAGGGTTTTGTATCTCGATTTTTGGGACGGGCATTTTGGGCATCCCGTCGTCGCGGTCGGGTTCGAATGGGCTCATCTCCGGAGGGTCGTTCGTATCGCTCGCCTCCTCATCGTCCAGGTTCAAGGCCACCTCCGGATGAGATTCATCGGAACTGTCGCCGCCAGGTTTCTCGTTCTCAACATCAGGAGAATCCCACGTGCCTCGCTTCACGTTTGTTTTTGTTGTGATGCGAAGCGCACTGACAGGGTCTCTAAGTGGTACGTGAGAGCCCAGTGCATCTCTTCTTCGAGTACATCTCCAACGCACACACCCCGCCGCCGTTGCGGTCGCCGAAGCCATTGCAATCTGAAAAAGCGCAAAGGGAAGCTTCGCTTTTCGTTGGGGAAAAAATTGGCGAAAGTGGCACGAACCGAGAACTCGCTTCAGTTATTCTTGGGTTATTTTCGAATTTTGCGCTATTTTTCACTCGATCTTCAATATTCAAACGGGACGCGCGAGATCCAGCCCAGTCGACCGCGCGCCTGACCCAGGTAGAAAGGTAGGGTCTTCGGGACTGTCTTAAGGACTTCACGGGACTGTTTTTGAGGGGCCGGACGTGTCTGGAGCGACTGGGGTGACGAGTTTTCGGTCGTTGTGAGAGAGTACACCTCATCACAAACGATCCGCGATGGTGCACATCTACAAACCCGAGTTCGTGAAGCACGATGGCGGGTCCCCGATATTCAGCGTGGACTGCCACCCCGACGGCACACGAATGGCCACCGCTGGAGGGGACCAAAAGGTAAAGGTGTGGAACCTCAATTCAATAACCGACAGGGCCGTGGAAGGTGACCCGAACGTCCCGCAAATCTTGGCCACGTTAAGCGAACACTTCAACACGGTGAACTGCGTGCGGTTTTCGAAAAACGGTGCGTACCTGGCGTCCGGGTCGACGGACACGAACGTGTTTCTGTACGAAAAGCGGCCGGGGCCTGGGAGGGCAGCGTTCGGGAGCTCAGACGCACCGAACGTGGAGAACTGGGTGAGCTTTCAGACTTTGAGAGGACACCTCTCGGACGTCATCGACATCGCGTGGGCACCGGATGATTCCATGCTCGCGAGTTGCTCTTTGGACAACTTAGTCATCGTATGGGACCCGCGCACTGGCCAAAAAGTCCAGACCCTGAAAGGCCACACATCCTTCGTCAAAGGCGTGGCGTGGGACCCTATTGGGAAGTACCTGTGCACGCAGGCGGATGACAAATCAGTCATCGTGTGGCGCGTGGACGACTGGAGCGTGGTTTCAAAAATAACCGAGCCGTACCAATCCTCGATGGGGAACACTTTTAGCATGCGCCTTTGCTGGTCCCCGGACGGCAAGGCGGTCACGACCTGTAACAGCTATAAAAAGCCGTCACACACCGCCTCCGTGTTGGAACGCGGAGATTGGGGCTCGAAGTTCGATTTCGTGGGACACAAAGGCCCGGTCGTCACCGTGCGGTTCTCGCCGACTTTGTTCAAACCGAGCGACAAAGACGAGAGCGGGAACGTCGATAAAAAATTAGCAGCCGCCGCGGCACTGGCAATCCCCCACACAGTAATCGCGTGTGGATCGCAGGATTGCAAGATGACGGTTTGGGCCACGAACCGCCCGAAACCGGTGTGTATCGTGAAGACGTGTTTTACGCAGAGCGTAGTCGACACGTGCTGGTCGCCGGACGGGTACTCCCTAATCGCGTGCTCCACGGATGGCACCGTGGCGGTGTTTACGTTTGACACCAAGGAACTCGGCGTGGCTATGAGCGAAGCTGATACACGGGCGTTCCTTTCCAAGGAATACGGCGACCTTCGCAGACGAGTCGGCCCTCTGCTGGAAGACCCGTCCCTATTGAAGTTCCAGCCCCCGCCCGCCACGACGCCGGTGAAGTCGCCGTTGCAACCCACGCGCACGCCGGCGGCGATCAACGCGAACGAAGCGAACGGAACACACCCGGAGAAACAGCCGAAGCGCATCGCACCGCAAGCCGTGGGCTCCGTGAACGCTGTGGCGGAGAGCCTCACGGCTGCGGAAGTGCCCAAGCCCGTCGCGAAGGCGGTCCCGGGGGCGCCCACCACCGCGCCCACTGCGCAGGCGCAGCGCGAAACAGTCGGCAACGATGGACGGCGGAGGATCATGCCCGTGCCGCAGGGAGGCGGGCCCGTGCCTGCGCCTGCGCCTGCGCCGACACAAGCACGGGCGTTCGCGCCCGCAAATAGTCCCCTCGGGAAGCGCCGGCTGGAGCCCACGCCCATGGGGGACAACAGCAAGCGCGTCACCCAAATGGGCGGGTTCACGGGTGAACACTCGCGGGGCGGCGACTCACGAGGCGCCACTGTTTCGCAAGGCGGGTTTAATCAGCAAAGCCACGGCATCCCTGCCAGTCGGGGTCACATGACCGTGATGATGCTGGCGCCATCCGCTGCAGGCGCTGCGTCCATGCCCACACACTCTGTACCTAGCACGTTACACTGCCAGCTTGACGGCGGCGAGAGCGATCCGTTCGCGGCGGTTGTTGGTGACGATACTATTGACGCGGAACACAAGTGCGGCCCCACGATGTTGGAAGCGCGCAACGCGGAACGGCACTGCGACGTCGTGTGTTCGTCTGGCGGTTCCGCCAAATGGACGGACCGGTGTGGGGATTCGAGGGCGACGCACCTTTGTGGCTCCAAGGAATTCGCCGCTGTGTTTTTCGAAAACGGCATTGTGCAGTTATACACACCGGCGGGACGACGGGCCATGCCCCCACTCGTATTGCCCGGAAAAGCCGCGTTCGTCAGCGCGGATTGCGGTCGTTTGGTCGCGGTGACTGGCGATTGCTCATTGATTGTGTGGGAGCTAGGTGTACCTGGTGAAGAACGTGAAACTATGCGAGAAAGCGTGGCGCCGCTGTTAACCGGGCCGCGAGCGCCCCCCGCGCCGCCCATGGTGGGCGTCCGCCTGGCGAAGTGCGGCGCGCCGGTCGCGCAGTTCGCGGATGGCCACGCGTACGTGTTTTACCCCCGACTGAAATCATGGGCCAGGGTCGCGGACCACTCGTTTCCCCGGTCGGAGTTCACCACGCGGTTGAGGTTGCCTCCCGGTGCTGGGGGCGGTGGGCATGGAGGCGAGCTGCACGCGCTGCAAGTCGCGGCGGCGCGCGCGGCCGTGGGGATGGGGCCGTCGGCGCTGCTCAGCGGCGGCGCCGGGGCGCCCGCGCCGCGCAGGGAAACTGGGCGCCACCTGGAGTGCCTCCTCGCCTCCGCTGAGATCCTCGGGTCGAAAAACGAATACAGAACATGGCTACGGGCGTACGTCAGGCACCTCGCCGCGGAAGGGCCGGATGAACACGCTCAGTTGCCTTTAAGGGAGCTGTGCGTGTCGCTGCTGGGGCCGTTGTCGGGGGCCGTGGGCGAAGAGGACGTAGAAACGGACGGGAACGCCGGGCACTGGGTCAGCGAAATTGCGGGCGCGGAGAAACGAACGCTGCTTCGGGAAGTCGTCCTGCCTGCGCTGGCGGCAAACCGCGCGACGCAGCGTTTGGTGCCTGAGTTCGATGAGATGCTGTCGGTAGCGGAAGCGAGAGCGGCGTACGGGAAGTGAGAGTTGAAATACGAAAAGTCGAAAATACCAAAACAAATCTACCAACACGTCTCTTCCGTCGTTGACGGCCCTATTCGTTGTTCTTCTCTCACCGATGTCGCGCATCTTCTTCGTCACTGGCCTTCACAGGCAGAATTGGTCCAAAATACCTGGAGTATCGCGTTCCAGTCGGTCTTCCTTTTCCCTTTGAATATTATCAACGTATTCCTGTACTTCCTCGTCGCTGAAGCCGTCGGAGCAATAGTCAGAATCTAATCCAAGCACGACGAGTTTTTTCTTCTTGCATTTACCGCAGAACAGGTCAACAAGTTCGTACCCCTTCAAGCTAACTTGTCGGTGAATCAATTCGGCGCAACGGTTGCGTGCAATTTTTGCCGTACACATGCAGACATTGAAATATTTGCCAGTCAAATACTGTTCTTGGAAGCATGACGGACACGCGTTGAAGTCGTCAAAGTCATTCATCTGACACTGCCGGCAAGACCGCATTCCTGGTGAAATATGTTCCGATCACCAGACCTTCTCGCAAATGGAGCATGATAAGGCCCTTGGCCCATTGTTATCGAATCTACAATAGCCTCTACTGCAAATGTTCTTGTCGCAGCCCAAAAAAACGCATTTTTCAAGTCCCTTGAGCCACAAGTCCGGAGCGTGGTCGAGGGCGTACCGAGTGCCGCACTCGCAACTGATGAGCGTCTCCCACGCGCGCGGATTACGGAGCGCGCTTCGGAAGTATTTCGAGGGGGACGCGAGACGGAAGCGGTCCGATACGTTCGGCAAGTACCCCATGATCACGGACAAAACGTCAGGGGGGAGATCTAAGATCTGCTTAAGTTCCTCGCCAAGTTTTGACGTGCCGGTGACTTCGGGGGAAGGAAACACGGAGGCATCTACCCCCTTGCCGTGGTGTGCGTCAGTCATGGCGGTGGTGATAACACGGCTCGCACGAGTATCGGCGCGGCGCGTAACGTAAAAGGGTACTCGTGCGGCGCGTGCACGTCTTTGTGTCGAGGCTTCCGAGAAAAGCGTTACTTTTCTTTGGGCGAAAGGATTTTTTACATTTTTGATTTTCGGAGTCACCAACGGGTGTGGTTGCGATGCGAGGGCAGAGAGCCCACGCGCGCCCAGGTGTTAACCGGGACCGCGCGTGGCCCGTCTAGGCTTGGGCGGGATGGGCGGCGCGCTGAGGCGCGTGTTCCTCACCGCGAACGTGTTGCTGTTCTCGCTGGTGCTGCTGAGCACCCCGACGCCAACGGATGGGGTGTGGGGCCTGGAGCAGCTTTACGAGGATGAGATTCTGGAGTACGTCCAGCAGTTCACGGGGGATTTAGACAACGTGGGCATCGTGGTCCCCGAAAAAATCCTGCAGTTCGAAAAGGACGGGTGGTACCAGCTCCTTCACGACGAAACGTCCGCGGAGATGGACAAAGGTAAGGACACCGTGGACACAGGGTTGGGGTACAACGACGAGTTTCCCGGGCTGGGGACGAAAGATTCCCAGTTGTACAGTTCATCGCTGCGTCGGTGCGGGCCCAACTTGGAACGCTCGCAGTTGAGGGAGTTGGGGTGTACCAGCGATCTACCCATCGGCTCCCCATATGGCATGCAAGGCGCCCCTGGTTTTGGGCCGCAGCAATGGGCGTACAGGGGCGCATCCCTAGGCCCACCAGACGAACCCGTCAGCGACGAGGGGTGCAATTACAAGCTCTCGTACAAAGAAAACGTGGCGGCCGGGTTTGAGTGTTACGACTTGCCCCCGCTTGGCGGCGTCCGAACTCCTGACATCGCGAACGACCCTGACAATTTGCTGTTCTCGGTGTCGGGAAAAAAGTTGCCACCCGCGCAGTGGCGAGACAGACTGGAGCCGTATTACCAGAAACGGTACGACAGCGCTCCGCTCCGTTGGGGGTTCGAGGAGGGGAGTTTCTACCCGTACTGGAGTTTAATTAGCGCTGGGGTGCCGAACTTCGCGGTGAAGAAACACTGTTACTTGGATTCGTTCTCCGGGACTTATCAATTATGTTCCGCGTACCCGTGGGACCGACGGGAAAACACGCACGGGTTGTTGCACGTCAAATCTGTCCCCTTCGTCCTAGGCATAGGCGGGTTAACTTTTGAAGCCAACGGAGGGGACACCACGGTGCCTGAGATGCCTAAAAGCACGTTCCCGTTGGCGAGTGACGGTGAGGGGGTGTTAGGGGTGGCGCTGACCCGCGTTTCAGATGGAAGTAGGCTGGCGGTGAAACCCATTCGATCGCGGCGACACTGGGAAACTTTAGGGTGGACTTCCGAAGAGCTGGAATTAATGCGCGGAGAAAAGTTCACGCTGGACGTGTACGACTACCGCGCCGGGGATTGGGGCTGGATCGCGGTGGATAATTTCATCGTTCCAGCGGCGTGGATCACTATTGAAAGCGTGACGCCCATTGGGGGCCCGAGAGCCGGCGGCACGTTGATTGAAATTGTGGGTGAGAACTTCGGCAACTCCGCCGACGGCATCGTGGTGTTCATTGGCGAGAAAGAATGTACTAGTTTGGGGATGACGCAGCGAGGGAGTTTGACGTGCGTCACCCCCTCAGGCCAGGGTCATGGCGTAACCGTGTCAGTAGTAGTGGGCGATTACGACCGGACGTTGAATACCGGACCGTTTGGTGGACACCAGGCTGGGCACTGCGGGGACGAATCCGTGGAGTACCCGTTTAGCGCGTGTAAGCTCGGTGAAGCGTCGTTGGAAGCGGGCGTTCCGAAACGAGGGTTCACCTATTTAGACGCGCCGTATTGGATCTCCACACCAATAGTGGACGCGTTTGAGGATTCGCAGTACCGGTACAAAGCCGCGGCTGATGATGATGACGGCGATGAGTTGTTCTTCACCGCGGAGGTGCTTCCTTCGTTCATGAGGTTCGACCCCGCCACGCAGGTGATTTCAGGTACGCCCCTACGAGGCGACGTGAACTGTCGTTCCGATCAGTGGCACCCCGCGGTTGACCGGTGCAGGGAAGGGGGTTTTCACCTAGTCAGGCTTGCCGTCTCAGACCTTACCTTCACAAAGTACCAGGAGTTTGTGGTGCACGTTTTGCCTAATTACTCGCCTCTGTTGGAGGCTGATAGAAGCTTCCACTGGCCCACGTTGAGGGAAATCAACATGGTACGCACAACAGCGCAGCTCAACGCGTACCATCTGGAAGCCAGGAGCGCGCTCGCCGCGATGGCGCTCCGGCCGTCCACCGCAACGGTGTACCCCTGGACCGCGCGCGACCCGGCGGCGGCGGCGACGCGGACGTTGCTCACGAACCTTCTTCAGGAAACTAGAGTAGATTCCGCGGAAAGCAGGGCGCTGATCGCGGCGGTACGCGCGAGTGGAATTTCAGATGAGATGATGGACTTGATCAGTGCGCTTGAAGCGGGTGTAAGAGCACAAGAGCTTCAAGTCTCTCGCAACCGCGCGAGCCAGCCTTCCTTGGTGGGGGGTAACCCAGAGGGGTGGATGGTGCAGCTGCAAGACTTCATGGAAAACTCCGCGCGAGGCACGCAGGTGATGTGGCAACCCGCTGGTGGCGGGGGTCCTGGAGCCTCAAACGATTTGATCTCAGGGAGTGGGCACAAGTACGGTGGGTTCTTGCGAACCGTTCCGGGACCGGGGTACGCCCTAACCGCCAGGCGATTGAACGACCTCGAGATGGTCGTTGAAGTACCGACGTCGTGCTGGTCCGAGAACGACGCGACGAGTTCGTATGACAGTACATCTGTATCGAGCTCCACGAATTCATCATGGCGCCACCCAAGAGTGGTCTCTTGTGACTTTGGCGGGTTCCACAATTTGCACTACTTGTATCTGTTACTTGACGACGGGGGATTGCGGTTCGTTGAGGCGGTGATGGAACCGCCGGATTTTCCGCACGTCGATTTAGTGGCAGCGGCGTTGGAGTCGCAAGACCTGTTGGGGTTGGTGGAGAGCGTCACACGACGAGCTGCTTCGTACGCCAAGCGCTGGGAGGAGTTTGGAAGCCTACCTGCGAGGTATGAAGCCAGGTGGCAGCCTACTAGTAGTGGGCTCAGCGTCGTCGCGTCGGTTGGTGGTGTTGATTCATTAACAAACCAAACCCTGCCAACTGTGAACGTCTCCATAACGATGGACGTCCCGCACGCCTGGCCTTGGCCCGCGGAGGGCGAGCTACGACCGGCATCGATTCGCGTGCTCGCCGCTGATGATATCCCATACCACCGAAGGGAAGCTGTCGCTTCACTATCCGCGGAACTCGCCACGGACGCGACGTTGGCGGGGGGGGACAACCAAGGCGGTTTGGCGCAAATCCTTCTGGGTTTGGAAAAGAAGTTAGCGGCATACGCGTTTCGTTGCGCGAACGACTGCGCCGTTGGAAACGGCGCCTGCGACACCTCAGTATTCCCCCCCATATGTAGGTGTTTCCCCGGACACGGAAATTTAGACTGCTCCCACGTTTCCTGTCCAAACGCCTGCTCAAACAGAGGCGCGTGTGACTCGCAACAAGTCTGCGAACGCGACGAGGAAACTGGGGAAATCGACTGCGTCGGGGGAACCGGCAAGTGCGCATGTTTGTATCCGTATTTCGGGGCGGACTGTTCCTTGCAACCGTGTGCGAAGCGGTACTTGGTCAAGGAAGGCGTGGAGGTGTCACGAGGTGTACAGAGTTTCGTTGATGAATACGAAGCCAACGGGTGGGCTGTTGCCGACGTACGGCTGTCCCCGACGAACGGCGATGCGCCGCCGTTGGGAAGCATTCCGGGGGACGCGTTTTCGGTAGCCGCCGCGGCGAAGGGCGTGGCGTACGTCGCGTTCGGGAGTTCGGACGATGCGACGAGCGCGCGGTTGCAGGACCCGTTCTACCGTGACGCAACACCTTCACGAGGCGTCGCGTTCAGAGCACGTGAGTTCCCAGAAGAGATCCGAGCCCTGGAACAAAGGGAACGGCACCTTCTCGCGCTGTTCGGCGTGGCGCAAGTCGAGTGCACCGGGCACGGCGCGTGCGATTACGGCGCCGGCGAGTGTTACTGCGCGTCGCGGTACTTCGGCGGCGCGTGCGAGTTTACGTATTGCGCTAACGATTGTGCCGGTCACGGGGCGTGCGATTTCGTCACAGGTCAGTGCAACTGCGAGCAGAACTACCTCCCGGACGCGTTCCAGGGGTGCGTGCTGCGGCCGCTGTATTTAGCCTCCACGACGTGCGAAGACGTGGCGATGGACAAGCGCGTGGACGAGTTTGGGCGACGCGTCACGCCATTGCACCTTTCGTGTATGTTAGGTGTGGCGCTAGGGACACCCGCGACCGGGGAGTTTTGCCCCGAAGCCAACGCGATTACAGGAGACAAAGGGGAGTGCTACACGAGTTTTCCGGTGTCAACAGAGACGACGGGGACGACGGAAACAACTGATGATGAATCCTCTGAATCCTCAGAAACTACTAACACTTTCCAAAACGTTGTGTGTTCTGATTGTTCTGGGTTCACGGCGCACAACGTTTCGCAGATCCACTTGTACCCCGAGGAGCCTTGCCGCACTTCTTTCGGCGCGCGGCAGGAGGAGTGCATCGAATCGCGGGTACACAGCGATGTGGTGCAAGGCCTGGGGATGCTGCCTCCCCCGATTGAGGAGATTGTCGACGGGAACGGCACGGTGAGCGTCACGCAGAATTTCGCGGAGATTACGTTCAACCTAACCACGATGCGCAGGAAAGAAATGCGGTTCACAAGGTTCACAGCGCGGCCGGGTATCGTGCGCGAGTGGTATCATCCGGTTGAACAAGGCGGGTGCGGGTCGTGTACGGACGATAACCCGATGTGCGGCGCGAAGTTTGAAGTCTTAAGGGACGGGATGTTAGCCTACGCTGCGGTGGTGAATAGCGTGGCGCTCGTGGACGTCGACGTAAGGAACGCCACGACGCTGACGCTGCGAACTGGATCAGTCGCCCCGACGTACTGGAGACTGGGAGGGGGGCTGAACTACGGGGGGGGGGAAGCACCCGCGCTGGCCACGGAACCCGTCAGGGCCAGCTTCTGCGACGGCGCAGCCTGGGCGGACGCGGCGCTCATGTAGAAAGGAGGGTATACAGTTAGAATATGTAGTCCTTAAATTAGCTATTTATTTCGAGCCTTCTCCTCGCACGTCTTCCCCTCTCGCAGCTCGCACCGCCGCCGCGGCGGCTTCGTTCGGGCTCATACCTTGTGCGACGAGTTTCGTGAACTCGGCTTTGATTGCGGCTTCCAGTTCTTGTTTGCCATCCGCGGCGCGAGTCTCCGCCGCGGCCGCGGATGCTTCCCGAGCTGACGCGGGGGAAACCACGGGCGGTTTCGCGGGCGCCGGCGCCGGAACCGCTCTTTCCACCGGTACCGCCCTTGGCGTCGGAACCGTCGGTTGCGTCGACTGCGCGGTGAATCCCCCTCCGTTTCCGAACCCACCACCCGAATTACCCTCAGACGCCATTCGCATCTGCGTGTCCATCATCGAGATCATGGGCATCAGCTGCAGGCCGAACGGCGTGCTTAAAACTTCATCGGGCAGGGACAAGATGTGCGCTGGGATCCCGGTTCCCAACAGGAATTCCGCGACTGTGTCCGAAAAGTTGTTGCAGTTGTGTCTCAGCAAGTTGTACGTCTGCATGGTGAACCGCGGGGCGATGTCGACCAGAAACTCCTCAAACAACTCCCTCGGTAAGTGCGTCTCCCCAAGATCCAGAACCTGTAAAGGCCGGCCGAAGTGCGTGAACCCCGGGGCGCCTCGTTGAATGCCACCCCCGAAATACCACTCCTCCCCGAATGCTACGATTCCGGTGTGCCACACCCCTTCGATCTGCTTTCCTAAAAGCTGCGCGGACATCACGCGCGCCATGCCCTGAGACAGGTCGTACAGGTGCAGCTGCACCTTCGTCGCACTCGTCGACTCCACCATCGCGGACACCGATGGGTGCGCGCGCAGATCTGGAGAAGCTTCTTCGCGTGTTTTCGGTCGCGCACAAAAACCGAAGCCACGTGTCGAAAAACGAAACCGAACGCTCCGAGAAAGTAACGCTCCTAGAAAACTAAAAAAGCCACGACTACGACTACGACACAACGACGCGCACGTCCGCATGTTCAGGCGTGAGGTGGAACCGCAATCGCGTGTGCGATGACCTGCAACGCGACTTCCCTAACCCTGCGACATGACTGTCAAAAAGCCCGCCGACCCCGACGCGATGAAAGGGACGCACCGATGGGTGATACTCAACTGGAGCAAGATAAGGGAAACGAGCTGTTTATACACCGAAGAGTTCGTCGTCGGTGGGTTCACGTGGCGAATTATGGTGTACCCCCGCGGGAACTCTGATCCTCGTGAGCATATTTCGGTGTTCATCGACGCGAGGGCAGAAATCGATAACTTACCCGACGGTTGGGAGCAGCCTGTGACTTTCAGGCTTACAGTACACGGCGCCTCGAAGAGCGATGACTAGGACGAAGCCACGATAGACGGTCGATCCATTCGATCTATATACCGCAAATATACGTTCAACGCTCTTTCCTTTGCGAGTTATGGTGATAATAGGTTTGTGACCCTGGCTTACATGAACGACCCGAAGAGCTGCTTGGTGTCACGCGACGATGAAGTTGTGATTTCGGCAGAGGTATCGGTACCGACCGCGAGTATCGACGAAGTGACGTGCGTGAAGGCAGCACAGAGCGGCAACGTAGAGGTGCTGAAGTTTATGCGCAAAAACGGTCTGACATGGGACGAAGAGATTTGCGCGGCAGTGGCGGCGGGGGGGCACCTCGAGGCGCTGAAGTATGCGCACGAAAACGGCTGCCGGTGGGATGAAACGACGTGTAATAATGCGGCAGAGGGTGGTCACATTGAAGTGCTGAGGTATGCGCGTGCGAACGGCTGCCGGTGGGGCTCGTGGAAAATTTCATGGGCAGCTGAGAAAGGGTATCACGAGGTGCGGGAGTTTTTCATGGAGGAGCTTGAACGGAGACACCAGGCCATCCCAGGGCTTCTCAACGAGATCGTCATCAACTATGTCCTCAAATCGGATCATATACCAGACAAATCAGACCTTGCACGGCTTCGAGCTGTGAGTCCGGCGATGCGCGACGCTGTTTACGCAACACGGCGTTTGGAGCAGTGTGGTAATGCCAGCGACGCTTGCGGCCGCTGGTTCCGCGACGTCGACTTGAACAAGTTCGTGGACAAGGACGGGGAGGTGCTGGAGGGACGAGCGGCGTGGCGCGCCAGCGAAAAGCAAAAGGAAACAGTCCACGGCGTTTGGAGCAGCCCGGTTCTGGAGCAACACCAATGAAATGGAAGGGTCACGAAGCAATTTGGAGGGCCGCACTCACCTAGGGTTGCGAGTGAACGTGCACAGAGACGCGAGGACAAAAAGGGAAAGAAAAATGCGCCCGGAAGAATTTCGTCGGGCAGAGACAAACGTTTTCGTTTTGAAAATACAGACTTGAGATAAAACCCAACTTCTACTGCGTTCAACGCAGTCCTTTGATATCCGGCAACCGCACCCCCTCCGCGCGCTTCTCCGTGCGCTCCACGAAACTCGGGAAGGTTCGTAACCTGGCGCGTTCCAGCTCCAATCGAAGCGCTTTAACCTCCTCCGCCTGCGCCTTTGCGATGTGCTGCAGTTTGCTTTGCGTGACGATGGCGCGCATTTTCCGAGCCTTTGCTTCGCGCGCGTTGTCCACCTCGCCGCCGCCGACGACGCTCGAGTCTCTAAGCTTGGCGATGTCGCGCACCGCGGCGTCCATCTCGCGCGCTTGTTGGGCGATGGCTTCGTTCTTCTCTGTGATTTGCAAAGTTTTCTTCCGCGTCTTTTCAAACTCCCTCGTCTTCTCCGCCACGCGCTTCGCTTGCAGCGCCTTGGCGTGCTCCAAGCGCGCTTCAAGGCTGGCGAGTTCGTTTCTGCGACACTGCGCCGCCGCGTCCGTTTCCTTGACGCCTGATGTTGATTCGCTAGAAACTTTCTTCGCCCCCGCCGGTGGTTTCACTAAATCAACGTCCACCAAAACATCGGGCAACAACCCGACAGGTGCCCTGGCCATTTGAATCTCCTTTATTTTGTGCGACGCGTCTTCGCCCTCCATGGCGAGGCGTTCCTTTTCCCACTGCAAGTCGTAGATACCCTTTTTGAAATCCTTGATTGCGACCAGGGTCTCAAGCTTCCCCGCGCCGTGCTTCTGGATCACCTCATTCAGGTGTTCCACCACGGCTCGGTCAATAAGCACCGCGTCCGCTTTCGCCTCAGCCTGCGCTTTCAAATCGGCGACTCCGCCCATTAAAAACTCGGGTTCCAGCGCCTCGACGTACGTCTGCGTCATTCTCGTGGGGAGGGACAGGTCGTACAATGCGTCTCTTCGTCGGATTTTATGTTGTTCAATCGCGCGCAGAGTATCTTCCACCCTCTTCTTCGCCTTTGAGTCGCTGTCCACGATTTTTTTCATCAAGCGATTCATCTCCGCGATTTGGTCGTCGATCACGCGCAGTTCGTCCTCCTTCAAAATTTTCCTATCCCGCGCTTCCACTAAACGGAACCACCACTCGTCGTCCGTGCCGTCGGGACGGTCGACGAAGGAATCCAGGGGTTCGGAAACCGGAGGTTTCGGTCGCTTGATGTTTTCACTCGCGGGTCGGCCAGACGCGCCTCGGAACGGGTCGTTTTCCGTGACGTGCGAAAGCGTCGAGGGGACCTCCATGGTGGGTTGGTGGCCATAATCGGCGGTACCGCCCGGTGTGGTGACTCGTCTGGCGGGCGTGGTGCCTCGCGCGGGCGTGGAGTGCCCGGACCCGCCGCTGGACACACCTGAGTTCAGAGACAGTCTGCTGGTGGAGCGTTTGATTCCGCCGTGCTTTTTCGTATCAGCCTTTCGTCTTTTGTACAACGCGTGCAACGCATCGAATAAATCGTCGGAGTCTGCGAAATCGCGCTTGAACTCGCGGTCCAGTTTCTGGTTGGAAATCTCGCAGTTGTCTCGCTTTTTGTGGCACTGGTCAAGTTCCAGTTGAAACGCTTTAACGGCGTCTTGCGCTTGCGAATCCTCTTTCTTTGCGGATTCAAGTTCATCAGCCAATCGTGTTTCTTCCACCGCGTCGTCAAACAACGCAGTTTCCACTTCAAACGCCAACGCGACGACGCCTTGTTCCATCTCCGCTAGTTTGGAATCCACCGCCAGTTTTTGCACCAAAAACTCCTTCAGCACTTCGTCGAACTTCGTAACCGTCTCCGCTGATTCCTCGTGAAGACGAACCAACTCCGCGGCGAGCAGCACTCGTCTGCGTGCAAGCTCTTCTTTGTACACCTTGGCTTTGTTTTCAAACTCCCGGCCCTGTTTGCGCTGTTCGTCGTTCCAGTCGTCCTTGTCGATTTCAATCATCCACTCCGGTTTTGGAAGTTCGTCAGGAACCCCAACCTCCTCGGCTTTTTCTAATCGCCCGCCCATCATCTCCCGCAGCGCTCGGTCCTCAGGGGGGTTCTCGCCCTTGGCACGTATGCGTTTGCGTTCCGCCTCTTCAGCCGCTTCCGTTTCCGCGCGCTCCTCGGGGGAAAGCCACCGTTCGCTCGTGAGTTCGCTATCCATCACACTCAACACGTACTCTTCCTGTTCCATCGTTTCGACTTTGCACTCGAAAAGAGGGGCGTCGTCATCCGTGTGTCCTGCCATTTCTTTCCGTATATCCACCACTCGCGCGTTGATTTCCGCGATTTTATCCACAAACTTTTGCTTCTCCTGTTCCATGGCGGCGAAATCGGAGTTGAATTTAGCTTTCGTTTCCCGGGTGGTCATCTGTAACAACGAAAACTGAGAGATTTTGCGTCGCACGGGGTACAGCTTCGTGGGGTCGTATAAACACGATTCGTAGCTTCCCGCAGCAGGGGTATCATCGGCAGTTTTGTCGGGTTTTTTCGAAGCCACGTTTGCTTCGCCGACAGGCGCGTCGACGCGCAAATCAAAAATCGCGTTTGCGTCAGTTTTTAAGGAGAGGCCAGCGTCTGTTTCAGGTTGATGCGGCGGAGTGTGGACACCTGAGGATTCAGCTTCAGGAGTGGCCTTGCTACTAGGGCTTTCACCCTTGCTGTCCAACTCCCGCTCCTTGAAGTGTTCAATCTCCGCGAGCTCCACGCGTCTTAGGAACGCTACACGCCGCCCGAGCCGCGCGGTTTTGTCCTCAACCTTGAGTGGGTATTTGTGCACGGCGAGGCCCGGGGTGTTCAGTGCCGCGATCGCGCCGCCGTGATGTTCCATCGTGTCCCAGCACTCCAGTTTGATTTTCGACGCGGAGTAGTCCGTCACGAGGTTCTCGTGCTCCAGACGAGTGCGAAGCTCCTTTACTCGGGCTTCACCTTCCGCGACGAGTAACCCCTTAAACGTCTCGTCCATCAGCACTTCGCCTCTTGGAACGCGCGTGATTTCATCCGCGGATTCGTTGCGCGCAATGACGTCTTCCAAGCGTTTTCGGAGGTGTGCAATGCGTTTTAAGGTGTCTTGCTTCGACGCCTCTGCGGAGGCGGAAAGCGCGGGTGTGGGTACGCCGAGCAAGGTTACCGCGGAAACAGAAGAAACGGTTGTGTCTGGTAAAGTACTCGCCGTCTCTACAGTACCCGCCGGCGCGCCAAACACCCACGACACGAACGGCGACACCTGGGGAGTGGTTCCAGAAGAAGGCGCGGGTTCCCCAGCATCACCCTCACCTTCTCGAATCGTCTGCATGCCGGTTCCGAGCGGCGATATGTCATCTTCCTCTGCAAGAATGCCTTTCCGTAAATCCAGAAACCCGCTCAAAACAAACACGGCGCCGAAATAACTCGTCGCAACGCACTCGTCGAACGAAGGCGAAAAAGAAACGAGAGCGATACCTCGGCTCAGATCATTTGTATCCGTAGTTCCGCCAGTGGTCAAATGAATAGTTTTCACTAGCCTCGCCGGTCGAACTGCGTCCAGCTTAGGGTTATTAGTGTTCGTTTCGTCCGCGGCGACGAAGGGCGAGTAGAAAAACACGCTATTTGCGTTGGTCATGGTCACCGCCGCTCGCGTGGCAGAAAACGCAAAGCTCGAGATTTGTGAATTGCCGACGAACGCCCATACGAACGGTAAGCCGGGGGGGGTGACTGCTCGTTGCGGTTGCTCAGCTACAAGCCCTTGTCTCACCGCAGAACGCACCACCCCAGGTGGAGCGATCAACTCAGCGCTATCCGGGTTCACCACAAACACGGCGCCGGTGTCTGTTCCCAAAACTATCGTGTCGTTAGGGGTCCACGCCGCGGCGGTCAGCGCGCTTGGCTTGACCCCCGCGGCGTCCACTAAAAGCGGCCGTTGCGTAACTGACCTCCTGTGAAAGATCTCACTCACTACCTGTAGGGTGACACCAGGGTGCACTGCAAAAACCCCTCCGCGTTTGTGCGTAACTAAAAGCCGGTGCGAGTCGAAGGGATCGAAAACGACCTGTGCCGCTTCCGATGGTAATGAAGTGGTGACTAGAACCTCCCCCGTGCGATGGTTGATCAGCGAAAGTTTACGGTCCGGATTCACGGACGCGACCGCGAGAAACTGCCCGTCTCGCGAAAACGCGAGCGCGGTGATTCCGAGATGGGCGCACCCATCCAACGTTGTCACCCGCTCAAGGGAATCAACCGCGTGCACGTGAATTTTCGGGTCCAAACCGCCAGACTCGGCGTACGCCACCAAAGGCGTCACGGAGTGCGCGCTCGTGGCGAAGCACGCGATGCGGCGCGCGGCACCGGGTAACACGCGCTCTGTGCCAGTAGAAGTGTCGCGTAAAAGAAGCGCCGTGCCCGTGGAAGCCACCTGGGGAAAGAGAGAGGGGGGAGGGGTTAGGGGAGGTGTGTCCCAAATCAGGATGCCTAAATGAAGAGTCGGCCCGCGCGTCAACGACTACGACTTGAATGGGGCTGGGAAACGACCGTGTTGTACGCACCAGGGTGTGGGCATCGGCGTACTCGGCGTGGCCTGGAACCACGCCATCCACGGGTGACGCCTCGACGCCTGCCATAGCACCGGTGTCCACCACCACCTGGAGGCAACGCGCGCCTCGAGGTGGTGCGAGTGCAGGACGATCCCCACTTCAAGTGTTGTCTCGGACGGAAAAGATGTTTCGCTCAAAAACACAAAAAAAACTCGTCTTTCAATCTCTTTTTCGTTGCTCTTGGTCTCTCTCTCGTTCGTCACTTCTTGGGTATGGGTTATCATGGTGCGTCGGTCGTTTGCATAAAGTCAAACATCTCGACGTATAATCCTTGTCTCTTCGCCCAGTCCCGAGTCGATTTCCACCACGGGCAGCCGTTAAAACGCGCCCACCTCATCACCGCAAGGTGTCTCTTCTCCGCCGCCGATGTGCACGTCTCTGCATTCCATGGGCAGCCGTTCATGCGCGCCCACTTAAGCACTTGGAGGTGCCCACCCTCTGCCGCAATCTTGCACGTCATCTCGTCCCACGGCCAACCGTCTGCGCGCAACACCTTCAACGCTTCGAGCTGTCCGCTTCTCGCCGCTGCCTCGCAAAGGAGTGCTCGATGCCGCAGGCGACCTTGCCGTTGCAGGCGCCGCAGCGCGCTTAAACATCCGAGGTTCGCGGCATCCCGCTCATTGAACCCCTTAAACCGAAGCCCCGTCACCGCCACCGCGTCGCGCATCCCACGACTCACCGCTGGGAGCCGTGCGAGATCTGCGGGGTCGTCAAAATACTCAGATTTGAGTATTTGAGTGACCACGAGGTGTTGCGGGAGGCCGGTGAAGGCTTCTTGCGCCTCGGCCTCGGTGTTACCATGCATGAGAGTATCAGTGAAGGAGGAAGCGGCTTCGTGAGAGGGCATGGTGGTGAGTGGTGGCTTGGGTAACGGCGCGTGTCGGTGTCGTTGTGGCTCCGAGATCATCAGAGGGGCGTTTATGCACTTCCCTCGGACGTTACGTTACGACAGAAAAGATTTCACGAAAAATCAGATTCACCCTACAGCCTTCCTTCCTTGAGCACCAGTACATCGCCGTGCGATCGCCGATTGACACGAAAATAGACTCGTTGGATCCGTCACGATGTCTTCTATGTTTAGGCTAAAAGAAAGCATACTTATGATCTCGCCGTAGGCGAGAAAAAAATAAACAAAAACTGCCTCCGATGGGGATCGAACCCATGACCTCCGGATAGCTCAACCAGGTATTAACAAGTTAAACGTACAGACAATTAGTCTGGGAGATTTCCACAGTGAAGTGGGAATGTCGAAGTTTTTCATACATTGAACCGAGTATTAACTCGGTGTGGGTGCTAGAACTGTTTAGTGAAACATTTGCTAGTGCAGATGAACGGATGTATTATGAGACCGACGCTCTAGCCAACTGAGCCACAGAGGCATGAATCGCAACCTTCCCTACATCGACCATTGCATGGAACAGCGATCGAGGCAGGAAAAAGTATGGGTGACAGGTAAGACATTTCTTAGATATAATAACATAAAACATTTTCTATTTTTAATGATCAAAACATGGGTCAACGAATTTGCTGAGACCGATGAAACTTTCGTCTTTGGCTTGAATTTTTGCCGATCACAATCCCGGTGATTCTGCCGCGTCTTCGTAACGTCCTAGAAAACGAAAGCCACAACAACGCGCACCACAGCCGCACGACGCCAACCACACAGCCCACCTCAATCACGATGCCCTCCAACGCGCATGATACCACCGATACCTCCACCACGACACCCCCGCAGTAGTCTGTCGCGGGAGAGGCCTTCCCAACCACGTCGCGATCCAGCACAACCTGAGGTCTGAGTATTTTGACGACCCCGCAGATCTCGCACGGCTGCCAGCGGTGAGCCGGGCGATGCACGACACGGTGGCGGCGACGGGGCTTCAGTTTGAGGAGCTTTATGATCCATATCGTGTCGCGGAGCTCGGATGTTTAAGCGTGGTGCAGCGCATTCAACGGCGAGGTCGCCTGCCGTGTCAAGAATTGCTCTGCGCGGCAACGGCGAGGAGCGAACAGCTCGAAGCGTTGAAGGTGTTGCGCGCAGACGGTTGGCCGTGGGACGAGGGGACGTGCGAGGCGGCGGCGAAAGGTGGAGACTTCCAGGTGCTTCAGTGGTTGCACGCGAACGACTGCCCGTGGAACTACAGGACGTGCTCGGAGGCGGCATTCGGCGGGCATCTCGAGGTGCTGCAGTGGGCGCGCGAGAACGGCTGCCCGTGGGACGAGTACACGTGCTATTGCGGCGAACGACGGGCACCTCGAGGTGCTTAAGTGGGCGACCGCGAACGGCTGCCCGTGGGACGTTTAGACTCGGTATAGGGCGAAGATGCAAGGATATCGCTTCGAGATACTTGACCCGGAGCAAACGAACGACGCACAATGAACAATGAACATACCCGACGAGTGACGACGAGTGACGAAACGAGAGACACCTTTCTTTAGTGATAAAAAGATGAAAGACGAGCTGCCTCCCCCTCACTTCTCCACTGTGACTAAATACCCATACGCTTCTTTTATACCCATTTTTCGGTTTGGCACAGACGCCTCTCGTGCGCCTCCTGACGGAGTGACGCCCAGATCACAGCGCGCCTGCGCCAGTGACCTCGTTGGAGAAGCACACCGCGACGTACACGTAAGTGGAGTGATCCGTTGAACGTGTGACTGCTTTTTGTATCGTGTGCTAGTGAGACGCGCGGCTCTAATTCACGTTACACATCCCCATCATGCTTCGCCGTGTCGCGCGTGAGTTGACAATGGCGGCGTGCCCTGTGTGGCGTGCCTCGTGCGTTTCGCGGGCCCTTGTACCCCATCGCACATTCAGTACGTCCACGATGACAAGTTCGTCTTCAAACTCGGCGTCCCCCGATGATGACACAGCAAGCGCGATCGCGTTCGAACCAAGAGTCGACACGTACACCGAGCAACGTCGTCTGTGGAACAAAGAACTGAACTTAAAAAGAAAAGAGTGGGCGGCTGATTTCAAACTGCGCGCGGACTTAAAAGCCGCTGAGGTTCAATCGGAACGCGCCCGGATCGAGGAAGAAAAGGTTGCGAGGAAAGCACAGAAGGCGCTGAAATCAGCCGCGCGAGCAGAGGAAGTCGTGAAGGAGGAAAAGCAAAGAATTCGCAAGAAGGAGATTGCGCTGCGGCGGAAAGCGGTCGTCCGGGCGCAGCGCGATTTCGTCGCGCATCTGCGGAGAACCGCCCGGGAAGAGGAACTCCTGAAAGCGTCCAGGAACTGGGTCACGAAAGAAGACTTGGACGAACGTATAAGGGTGGCGCTGGAAAATCCGAGGCCGATGTACTGAGGGGTTGGGGAGAGAGAGGGGGTAGGTGGATGTTGGGAAAGTCGAAGTTTTTCATGCTTATTGAGCCGAGTGTTCACTCGGTGTGGGTGCTAGAACTGTTTAGTGAGACATTTGCGAGTTGCAGATGGGCACGTTTTGATTACAAAACCGACGCTCTAGCCAACTGAGCCACAGAGGCAAGAATTGCAACCTTCCCTGCATCGACCGCTGGAGCATAGAGGCATGAACAGCGGTTGAGGCACGTTGTTCAATCAAATCAGTCATCAATCTAATCCCAAAAATCGCCAAATCCTTGTTCCACTCATCGTGACCTAGATGCTCCCGCCCACTCCTCCCCGCGCACTACGCCCAGCATGTCGTGGACGACGTCGCGCGCCCCTGTGGCGCATCTCGCGGGTGCGCCAATTCGCAGTCTCGAGACCAAGTCTAGAGCTGTGTCCCTACCTACCGCGGTTGTGGTCTCGGCGACGAACACAGGGCGTCTTCAAAATGAAACGCGAGGGAGTGCTCCAGTTGTGTCTTGTCGCACACGTGCCGTGCCTGGTTATGTTGCTCACGTGCCTTTCGCTGGATCCCGTCACAACAGTATTCTGATTACCAGCGCACGGCATCCACGCAACACCGTGTCCCACGCGTACGCCGCCCCCCCCCTACCTCTAGCGACGATTCGACCCCTGAAGATTGGGCATCGCTATTCGAAAAGCTCAAAAAACAAAAATGGGACGACGCGCCGAAGCCTTGGAGGGATTTTTGGGCCACCAAAGTCGCCGCGGCGGTGGTTGAGGTTGATGTGAACACGGAATCAATCAACGCCAAGGAAGTGGAAGGCATAGGGTTGAACTCGCCGAAGGACAAACAAGAAGCGATGGAGCGGTTCAAATTAAACGCTGTGATTTACAAACAAAACTATTTGGTTATTTTTTGGGCCACGTCGACGCTGTTCGCCGCGCTGGCGGATGAATATTTACTCGCGATTAGTCTGTTATGCACCGTGGTTGCTATGGTCACGAAGAGCGACACCCTGCTCGGCGAGCTGCAGCTCGCGACGGACAACAAGCTGACGTGGAACAAAACCAGGGTCGCAGGGCTGGACCGGGCGATGGTGCATCTGGCGACGAAGGTTGCCGCGGGCGTTTGCTTTATTGGCGCTCCTCTCATCACCGGTGAGTGGGTCGAGTTCACGTTAGGTTTCGTGGAGCGGTTCATATTCTTGGGCCTCCTACCATGCCTCGCGCACAGTATGCTCCGCCCTATTGACTTGAAATCCACGCTGTCAGACCTGTGGAACGACGCCAAGGGTGTGCAAACCAAGGAGGAAGCGGCGGCGCTCGCGAAGAAGGGAGTGAAGGGAATCAAAAGCTGGTGGAACAATAGGAGACCCGCCGAGCCTACGCCGGTGGTGATGTCCGTCAAGGGCGACCCGGACGCGGCGTACCGGGCTGCAGGGTTCGCGGGGCAGCAAGCGCAACAAGCCGCGCGGGAACAGGACAGGCAACGACGGAAAGCACAGGATGACGAGGGCGTGGTGGACACCGAGGGGTGGAGCGTGGACAAGTCCAAAGGAGAGTTGCCGCCGGGGAAATAGTCCTGTCAAGAATCGAAAGTTCATTGCTGTTATCGTCATGCATTCATTCGTTTCCTTAAAAAATAAACCTCAAAGCTCTCCGTGCTCATCCCCGAGGTCATCCGGCCCTTTAACAGGCAGGTAAACCCCCTGTTCCGCGATCCACATGTTGTTCGAGTCTTTACTGTGCGCGCCGCACACTTCGTACTGCCCGGTGATTGGTCGGGAGTATTTCTGGTTGTGCGAGTGTAACGCGACACCGGTGCTTGCGTGGACTAACCTAACCTTCCGGTCCCGGTTCCACGTCGTGTCCCCCCCCAACAACTCGACCCTCCAGTTGTCGTCCACGTTCGAGTTCTCGTCATCCCCGAAACACGACACTTCCTGGTTCCCCGATAACGGCGACTGATGCAGATGCGAGTGAAGCCATTTCCTGGTGTTGACGTGCTGCAGCCTGATTTGATCGCCGTTCTTTATGGGGGAGCCCGCGACGCAAAGCCCGCCAAGCGCCGCTTTAACCGTCCAGTAACTGTTCCCGTCGTTCACTTCCTTGTACCCAGTCACGCTCTGCTGGCCGCTCCCGCTGCCGTACGCGATCTCGTGCGAATGAAGTTTACTCTTGGTGTTGCTGTGCGTCAGTTTAATCGTGCTGCCGCAGGTCACTTTCGTGGTGTCCGCGTCGGCGACTCCCGAAGAGGCGCACGCCAGCGCGAGGAACAACGCCAGCGCAACGGCGCGTCGGCGGAACATTATTCGTAGGGTTGTAGGGATCTCAACTATAGCCTACGTACGATGCGGGTATCGCAATCCGCCTTTGCGCGTCACTTTCTGAAGCCTTCCTCCGCGGCCTCGATCGATCTGCTGTGAAAAGTCGACCTAGACGAAGACTCGATGATTTCGAGCCACCAGACCCTTTCGACATGTTTTATCGGTACGGGTTCATTCCGAGCCGAGCAGCCTGCTCGGACGACGATGCAGAGCCTTCTGTCGCCCAGCCTGATGTTGCGCTCGGCGAGCGTGGCGCTTTGCCGAGGCGTCGGGTGCGTTTCCCACGCGACACGCGCGCTTTCTGACGACCCTCTAGACCCCCCCACCCCAACGATTTCGTGACAGCTCACTGACGCCCCTTTTCTTTCTCCTTTCCGATGTTCCTCACCCCAACACACACACAGGTTCCGACGAAGGGGCGTGCTTGCGAACCGCCGGGAGGGTGTGCTCTCTGCGCGGGTTGTAAGACCCGTAGTGCTGGTACGTGCGGCTTCCACCGATGTGGAAACTTCAAACGATACACCCCTGAAGGATGCGGAGGGCAAAGACATCAGCGGCGCCGGCATTCGGCGACGTTTCCTTGAGTTTTACGAATCAAGAGGGCACAAAAAACTCCCATCCTCATCGCTGGTCCCTGAAGACCCAACTGTTTTGTTGACGATCGCGGGGATGTTACAGTTCAAGCCGGTGTTCATGGGCCAAGAGGAGCGCAGTGTGCCGTGCGCCACTACGACGCAAAAGTGCGTCAGAACCAACGACATCGAGAACGTCGGCGTAACAGCGCGGCACCACACGTTTTTCGAAATGCTCGGCAACTTTTCCTTCGGCGACTATTTCAAAAAAGAAGCCATCGTGTGGGCGTGGGAGCTGGCGACGAAGGAGTACGGGCTGGATGCGTCAAGGGTGTGGGTCAGCGTGTTTCGTGAGGATGACGAGGCGTATGCAATCTGGCGAGACGTAGTGGGGGTTCCTGAAGAGCGAATCAAACGAATGGACGAGGCAGACAACTACTGGGCCGCTGGGCCGACTGGGCCGTGCGGACCTTGCTCTGAATTGTACTGGGACTTCCACCCGGAGCGGGGCACAGGGCCTGAATGTGACCTCGATGACGACTCAAGGTTCATCGAGTTCTACAACTTAGTCTTTATGGAGTTCAGCCGGGGCGCAGACGGCAAAACAACCCCATTAGCCAGGAAGAACATCGACACCGGGATGGGTCTGGAACGCATGGCGCAGATTCTTCAGGACAGGGAAAACAACTACGAAACGGATTTGATTCGTCCTATTATTGACAAAGCCGCGGCGATGGCGTCAATGAGCTACGATGACGCTTCGGATTCCGAAAAACTGAAACTGAAAGTTATTGGGGACCACGTACGCGCTGTTTCGTATCTCATCTCGGACGGGGTCTACCCCTCGAACGTTGGCCGGGGGTACGTCGTGCGACGGTTGATTCGCCGCGTGGTGCGGTGCGGCAGATTGTTGGGCGTGAACCCTCCGGAAGGTACCTCCGCGTTCACCCCCGCAATCGCGGCTGTTGCGATTGGAATGGGCGATGCGTGCGACCCTGAAATCGCGGGTCGATCTCAAAAAGTGTTCGATGAACTGGAACGAGAAGAGCTAAGGTTCGCGGTGACGCTTGGACGGGGCGAGGAGATTCTGGCGGATATGTTGTCTGCCGCTAAAGCCGCGGATTCAAAAAAACCAACCCTCACCGGCGACGGCGCGTTCACCCTGTACGACACGTACGGGTTCCCGCTTGACATTACTACTGACGTGGCCTCCGAACAAGGCGTTGAGGTCGACATTGATGGGTTCGAGCAAGCGATGGAAACCGCCAGGAACCTCTCACGAGACGCGCGCGTCGCCGTCGACGTCACCGCCGGGGACTTACTCGGGAAAATCGCGGAAGAGTTGGGTGAACCCACGAAGTTCACCGGGTACGGCAGTCTGTCTGAAGACGGCGTCCGTGTTCAGGCGATTTTGAAAAACGGCAACAGAGTGGACGAAGCCTCGTCAGGAGACGCCGTTGAGGTTGTGCTATCCTCAACGCCGTTCTACGCCGAGGGCGGCGGGCAAATCGGCGACAAAGGCGAGATCATTTTCGATAAAACAAACGCGTCCCTCAGCGTCAAGGATTGCCGGAAAGCCGCGGGCGGGCGTTTGTTCGTGCACACGTGTGTCGTTACGGGGGATGCCCCAATCCGGGAAGGTGATGCGGTGACCGCCACAGTGAGCGCGCCATCCCGCCGCAGAGCCAAAGCCAATCACACCGCAACGCACTTGCTGCAATCCGCGCTGAAGCTCGTGCTCGGCGAGGACGTCTCGCAAGCCGGATCTTTGGTCAACTTTGACCGCCTGCGGTTCGACTTCAACGCCCCGCGAGCGCCCACTTCAGAGGAACTCATAGAAATCGAAACTCTCGTCAACGGCTGGGTCGGCGACTCTGTATCGTTAGACGCCCGGGAGATGCCAATCGCGGACGCCAAAGCCAAAGGCGCCACCGCGATGTTCGGCGAGAAGTACGGCTCAGTGGTGCGCGTTGTGGACGTGCCGGGCGTGTCCATGGAGCTGTGCGGCGGAACGCACGTTTCAAACACCTCGGAGATCGGCGGGTTCAAGATTGTGTCAGAGGCTGGGATCGCGGCTGGCGTGCGCAGAATAGAAGCGGTTGCCGGCCCGGGCGTGGTGGAGCTCCTCGCGGACCGCGATGAAACCGTCAGAGCCCTAGCAGGCTCACTGCGCGTCCCCCCGGAGGAAATCGCCGGGCGCGTTTCGTCGCTCATGGACGACTTGAAGAACGCGCAGAAGGAAGCCGAGGCGCTCCGCGGGGAGCTCGCGGCGGCGAAATCCGTCACCCTAGCCGCGGACGCTGTGACCACGAATGGAGGGCAGAAAGTGCTCGTCGCGCGTCTGGACGGCGTCGACCCCGCTTCGCTGAAACAAGCGGCGGAGTCACTGGTTGCTGCGCTCGGAAAGGAAAGGGACGGCGTCGCCGTGGTCCTCGGGTCGGGCAGCCCGGACGGCAAAGTAGGGCTCGTCGCCGTGTTTGACGCGGCGGTGCAGAAAGCGGGCGGGCTGAAAGCG
>TARA_B110000977_G_scaffold62982_1_pt1 | contig 30397 bp, 23 predicted proteins | sample TARA_B110000977 | Tara Oceans TARA_B110000977 (sample SAMEA4397798) | marine metagenome | biome: Polar Biome; feature: [SRF] surface water layer (ENVO:00010504); material: water (ENVO:00002006), including particulate matter (ENVO:01000060) such as... | depth 5 m | reverse complement strand
ACAGCTGCTAAGATTGCTATGAAGCAAGCCGAGCAAAAAGCAGCTGAACAAGCAGAAGTTAAAGCAGCAGCTGACCAAGCTTCATTTATTGAAGCACAAGACATCAAAGTCAAGACTGGAATTCAGACTGGCGTTGAAGCACTAATGGCTGACATCGAAGCCAAGTTAGGCGAGAAAGACGCTAAAATGGACGAAGTCCTTAACTCTTTCAAGTCTCAACTAGAAGAGAAGAACACCGAAATCGAAGCTATGCGTAACAGCAAGCGTACTTTCGGCACAGATGGTCGCGCAAAAGGCGACGTATCTAAGTGGGGCCGTGAGTTCATGCACGCAAGCTTGTTAGGTACTATGACTGGTAAAGGTATCACTGGTACTGATTTCGGCCGTGACGTATTTGAAAAAGCTGGTGTTGTATATACTGACCAAGCCGCTGACATCGATCAAGAAGTTGCTCGTCAAATCGAAAAAGAAGTTACTTTAAACTTGCGTACAGCTGGTCTGTTCCGTGAGATTCAGGTGAATGGCGCTGCTACTGTATTGCCAATCCAGCCTGATGTATCAGCTGCTACTTTCCAAACTGGAGCTGCTTCTGCTGGTAACTTGCACTCAATTAACACTGCTAACGATGCTGCTAACACCTTCCAGCCTGAGCAGGTAATTTTGAATGCTTATCGTTTGATCAGCCAGACTTTCATGGACAACAACGTAGATGAGCAAGTTCTCATTAACTTGATGCCTATGCTTGTTGATTCAGTTGCCCGCGCTCACGCACGCGCTGTTGATAACGCTATCATTAACGGTTCTGGTTCTATCACTGGTCTTGACGGATATGCTACTGCTCTTGCTGCTAAGATTGATATTAGCGGAACTACAATTGCTGCTGGCAACTCTGCTACTCTTACTGCTGCTATGCTTATGAGCGCTCGTAAGATGATGGGCAAGTATGGTATTAACCCGTCTGACGTTGCTTACATTGTATCTCAAGCACGCTACTTCGAGCTTATCGAAGATGCAGGCTTCCAGGATATCACTGACGTAGGTTCTGATCTGGCTACTAAGATCACTGGTCAAATCGGAGCTGTATTCGGTTCTCCAGTAATCGTATCTGACAGCTTCCCTGCTGAAACCGCTGGTATCCCAGCAGCTTTCGCAGTTAATACTCGCAACTATGCTATCCCACGTCTACGTGGTATTACAGTTGAGACTGACTACGAAGTTGGTAATCAGCGTAACGTAATCGTCGCTTCACAAGCCCTTGGCTTTGAAGAGTTGGTTGCAGACGCAGCTGGTAACCGATCTGCAGTTAAGATCGATTGTGTAGCTTAATCTAAAAAGCAAACGAGAGGGGAGTCCGCTCCCCTCAAGTTTTTAGTAATGGACTTATGGCAAACTTAATAACATTAGAAGAATACAAAATTTCTGAAAATATTCAGAGCACAAAGGAAGATGCACGTATCTCTTCTTTAATCTCTGCCGTAAGTCAATTAGTGAAAACTTATTGTGGAAACTCAATAATTGACTTCCACTCATCCGACAAAGTAGAAGAGTTCAGTATTGAATGGTCCAGTAACTTAGTGCAGCTCACAGAGAGCCCTCTAGTATCTGTAACCTCTGTTCAAGAAAGAAAAGACTTTAGTCAGGCATATACAACTGTACCGGCTACGGAATACTACGCAGACGCCACAACTGATGGCATTTACCGAGTAACTACCGCAGGCACTAGAAAGACATGGCCTACGGGTCCCGGTGCCGTTAAGGTTACGTACAAGGCAGGCTACTCGGCATGTCCTTTAGACCTTCAGCTTGCAGTTATTGATTTAATCACCTACTATGTAAAAGACGAGCACAAAGGTCGTCAAACTATACAAGGTGCAAGCATCCAAAACAGCACTTCCTCTAGTCAGAAGAACAACGTAGCGTTTCCTGACCATATTAAGCGTGTTTTGGATCTATATAAGAATTTTTAAATGAGTACACAGGCTTTTGACAGAAAATTCACAAAGCCTCTGCTGAAAAAACTAGATGCAGAAGCTCGTAAAGCTGTAACTCGTCAAAGAGGCCAGCTTTTAATTTTAGCAGATACAAAAGAGCTGCAACAAGTAATAGAAGCCGCCACAGGTCATAGACCAAAAGCAGCTCATTTAACAAAAGCATTAAAAGAAGCGCAAAAGCACGCTAAGAAGTTACAAAGTAATTTTAAGACAAGACACAAACGAAGATATAATGCAGTAGTAGCTAAGTTACCCGAAATAAACCTACCTTATACTCTAAATAAGGATATGTTTATAGTAAGTAGTTTTTCTAGGTCTATTACTACTATTAAAAATACTATGTTAAAAACATTAGTAGCAGAAGGAGCAATCTCAGATGCGGAGTCAAAAACAGTATCTAAGAATCTTCACAAAGGTCATGGAGCAAGAGGTAATGCAGTTTCTCAAGTTCAGATAGCTTCTTCTGTTGCAGGATTAGACGCTGCAACTAAGAAACTTCTTCTTTATAATATCGAAGGAGCATTCAGAGCAGGAAACATAGATAGCATATCTCATCGAGAAATAAAAAGACTTATTACTGATGGGGAACAGATAGTAACAAAGAAAGGTAAACTTACGGCAAATTACGTTTCTGTTATTGCATTCCAGGCTGGATCCGACAATATAAAAGACTCTGTAGAAGAAAAAGCAGTAAAGGCAGTATTCAGAAATTTTATAGGAGAGCTTACTCCTGAACTTTTAAATATGGAAGGATCTTCTACTTTAAAAGAAAAAGCATTAGCAGCAGTTACCGAAAATTTTAAAGGTAAAAAACATCTTAAAGTTAAGAGCAAGTCCGTACAGCTCAGGACAAAGACAAAAAATAAAAGTAGTGGCGCAAAAGTATCCTCTACAGTAGCTTTGACAGCAAGAAGAATCAAGACAAGAAAGAAAAAAGAAAAAGCAAAAGCTTCTGCAGCCTCTCAACCTTTAGCAATGGTAGCTATGATAAATAAAGAGTTACCGGAGACTGTACGTAAGAATATGGATTCTCCAGGTCTTGTAAATAGAACTGGCCGCTTTGCAGAAAGTGTTAGAGTTACAGATGTAATACAGACACCAAAAGGCTTTCCAAGTTTCGGTTACAAGTACCAGATGAACCCTTATCAAGTTTTTGAAGATGGAGGGAACGGTTCAGCCCCTTGGGCAAATGGAAACAGAGATCCTCGAGGTCTAATTGATAGATCCATAAGAGAGATTGCAAAAGATCTTGCAATCGGAAGATTCTACACTAGGAGAGTTTAATGGCAACAAGAGACTACACGACACGCAGATTAGGCATTGTAGCTGCTCTTGCGGAGGTGTTAAAAGATATAAATGGATCAGGGGGCTACCTTTCTGATCTGTCTGAGAATGTTTCTCCCAGACTAAAGTTCTGGGACGAAGTAGAGGAGTTCCCTGCAGTACATTTAAATGCGGGATCTGAAACGAGAGAGTACCAAGGCGGTGGATATAAAGATAGATTCTTGTCTGTTACTCTTCGTTGCTACGTACAGGCAGAAGACGCGGTAGAAGCTCTAGATGAGCTACTCGAAGACGTCGAAACTGTATTAGAAAATAACTCTCGATTACAGTATAATGATCGCCAAGGGGCGCTTCATTATACACAACAAATCACTATAATCAGTATCGATACTGATGAAGGTGTATTAGAACCACTAGGAGTAGGAGAAATACTTATAGAGGTTCGTTACTAGAAAATACTGGCACGAACAATAGTTCAATGACCATGTCTTTTCAAGATATCATAGGAGATTAACTATGGCAAATTCTTTACATTTAAGTCGCGAAGTAAATGTCTATGTAAAATTCGGTACCAAAATATGGGAAATTCCGGTTTTAGATGGCTTCAGCTTCTCGCAAGCAACAAACACTGCAGAGGTAACCCTCAAAGAAATGGCGGGCGCTTCTAATTCAAATCGTAGAGCACGTAAGTTATTTACTGACTCTTTAGCTCCTGCTGAGTGGAGTTTTTCAACTTATGCTCGTCCGTTTACTCGTGACGTGTCTAGTGCTGACGAACATCACGCAGTAGAAGAAGTACTCTGGGCCATGATAGCCGGTGCAGAACATGCAGAATACAATGATACAGCCAACAAGTGGACTGATGTTATTGATAATACTGCGACTAAGGCAACTGTTGACTTTGAAAGCTCTAACTTGCTAACATTCCCAACAGCTACTATTTACTTTAAGTTCCCTGCTAATGGCGGTTCTGATCTTTGGTACGAACTAGAAGATGCTACAATTAATGAGTGTCAAGCTGATTTTGATATTGATGGTATTGCTACTTTGAACTGGTCTGGAATGGCCAAGCAAATCAAAGAGCCTGCTTCAGCCCCAACTGTTTCTACTATTGAAGTACTAGATGCAGAACTGATCAACACTAGCAACTTTATTCGTAACCGTTTAAGTACTCTTGCTCTTACAACCACAGCAGCTGGTAATATGTTAGCGGCTTATAGTCTGGTGTTGACTGGCGGAAGTATTACTATTACAAATAATGTAGAGTATGTAACCCCCTCTAGCCTAGGTATTGTAAATGTACCTTTAGGTCACGTTATGGGTACTCGTTCTGTTGTAGGTAATGTAACTTGCTACTTGGATCATAACACAGCAGCTTCTGCTGATCTTATGGAAGATCTGAGACTTTCAAGCGATAACGAAACTAATTCTTTCTCGCTTAAACTGCAAGTTGGTGGCGCAAATGCTGCTCCAGGTATTGAATTTGAATGCCCTAAAGCGCACTTGGAAATCCCTACTCATACCATTGAAGATGTAATAGGCATGGAAATAAACTTCCACGCATTGCCCACTAGCATCTCCTCAGCTGATGAAGTAAAAGTACACTATAAAGGTATTACTTCTCAGTAACGAGAAAGGATCAGAAAAATAAATCTTGACATACGAGGTCATTTCGACTATACTATGGAATAGAAAATCAAAGCAGGGGTGGATTTTTCACCCCTGTTTTATTTACATAACTTTATAATAAGGATAAACAAATGACCGATAGCCCAATTTCATTAGCAAGTTTAATGACCCCCAGTAAGACATTAGAGATCGATTTCCCAGGTTACAAGGGTATGTCTGTAAGTTTGTGCTACCTAGCACGAGAAGAACTAGTAAAGCTACGAAAGAAGTGTGTTACTAATAAGTTCAACAAAAAGACTCATCAACCTGAAGAAATTCTTGATGAAGATAAGTTTTTAGTAGAGTACACAAAATCAGTAATCAAAGGATGGTCCGGCTTAAAATATCGTTACCTAGAAGAGCTTCTATTGGTGGATGTCTCGGCCCTCGACGCAGACGATGAATTATTGCATACTCAGGAAAATTCCGAGCTGTTAATGCGTAACTCCAGTATTTTTGATACATGGGTTACGGAGACAGTTAGTGAACTAGAAAATTTTACTGGGAACAAGTAGCCCGTATAAAGGGTCTGCTTGAAAGATATGTAAAAGAAGAGGACCAAGCTATTGACGTGGATAAGTACATTCTTATCTGTGAACAGCTTGGGCAAGAGCCAGACCCCGACAAGATGCCAATTGAGATTTCAGGTTTTCCTACTGAAGTCCAAGTGGCATTTTTTGTATTTAGTTTCCTTGAAGACCGATATGAAGGTATGTCAGGGCAATACATGGGCAAGAATTGGAATAATATACAATATTTGTTTGAACTTTTTGAAGTACATGATCGCAGAGAAGTACTTTATATTATGAAGATATATGAAAACATAATAGTAAAATATCAGTCAGACAAAAGTGATAGAAAAAGAAAGGCAGACGAACGTAAGTCTGCGGGCGGTGGAAAAACTTTCACCCATAACGTGCAGGGCTAATGTCAAATAATACAGTTACTCTTACATTCAAAGTTACCGAAGATGGTAGTCTTAAACAAGTAGGGCAGCAAGCTAAGAAAGCTGCGAAAGGCTTAGATGAGACAGGTAAAAGTGCTCAAACCGCCGATCGTAACCTCAAAGGTGCCGCACAGACTTCTGCTAACGGTACGAAAAACTTTTCAAAAATGGCTCAAGGCATGGGCGGTTTAGTAGGTGCTTATGCTACTTTTGCCGCGAGTGTCTTTGCCCTATCCGCAGCTTTTAACTTCTTTAAGAATGCTTCGGACGTTTCCGTTCTAGAACAGAGTCAGGTACAGTTTGCTCAGAATAGCGGTATCGCTATGGACAGTCTTACTAATAAATTACGTGCCGCATCCAAGGGCATGCTAGACTTTAAGTCAGCTGCAGCAGCTTCCGCAATGGGTTTAGCAAAAGGCTTTTCCTCTGCTCAAATGGATGCCATGGCAGAAGGTGCTCTAAAAGTATCTAACGTCTTGGGTCGTAACTTTACAGACTCTTTTGATCGTTTAACACGCGGTGTGTCAAAAGCAGAACCGGAACTACTTGACGAATTAGGTATTACTCTTAAACTAGAAAACGCAAAAAGAAAATATGCAGATTCTCTAGGGATTTCAGCAGACGCACTATCTTCGGCAGACGCCTCCCAAGCTGTTTATTTAGAAACTATGGAACAGCTTAACAAGGTAGTAGGCGAGCAGGAAGGCATGGCAAACCCCTTTACACAGCTTGGTGCTACATTCAGTGATCTAGCAAAAACCGTTGCAGAATTCTTACTTCCTCCATTTGAAGCACTAGCTCGTTTTATGAACGATAATGCAGCTGTTGCAGCTTTATTCTTTGGTGCTATTGGTCTAGGTATTGCAAAAAATATGCCTTTTGTTGGAGAAATGGGAACAGCGATTACCGGATTCTTTGCAGGGCAGGACGAAAAAGCTGACAAAGCATCAGCTGCATTTAAACGTTATAAAGAGGAATTGAAACAGTTAGAGACTGCCACTGCGGAAATCCAGGCTCAAGGTGCAACAGAATTACAGTCAGGAGCAGGTAAAGCAGTAAAAGCAGGCGCTACGTCTCCTGTACTTGCAAGAGCCGCTGCAGGCGAAATGAAAGGCCCAGATAAAACCAACCTCAAGAAAGCTTTAGCCTCTGCAGAAAAACAGTACGCGGACAGCGGAAAAGTAACGAAAGGTATTTTTAAAGACGTAGGTATTGATATAGCGCGCAGTATTGGGGCAGGTCTTAAGAAAACGGAAAGGAAAGTGCAGACAACTGGCGGAAAAATAAAGAATTTTTTTAAAGGGATAGGTTTAAGGGCAAAGCAAGGAGAAGCAGCTCTTAAGAAAGGTCTTGCAGGAGGCTTTAAGGCTGTAGGCAAAGCTGCGAAAGTTGCAGGCAAAGCCATGAACATGGCCATGAAAGCCACCATTATACTAGGTGTAATTCAAATGATTTACGACTTGATAATGGCTGTTGTGAATGCTCCAAGAAGCATGCTTGATGGTATGATTTCAGCAATTAAATTTGCTTTAAAAGTCATACAAGGTATGGCAAATGGTGTAATAACACTAATAAACGCCGTAACAAAAAAGATATCCGAAATACCTTGGGTTGAGATATCGCAAATGGACAAAATGACTTTTGGCGAAGACTGGGGAGAGTCCATAGAAAAAAGCATACAAGGCACTAGCCTCTATAAGTTTGCTGATGAGGTACAAACAGCCGCCGAAAAGAATGAAGCATTTAAAGAGTCCTTAGAGAATATAAGAAGCAGCGCAGTAGATTTAGGAAAAGAACTAGATATTATCAACAAAGGCGCTGTTATGAATAAGATGCTTCCTGATGGGAAAGGAAACATGGTTAAAAACGAAGACTATGATCCTTTAAAGCATGATGCTGCCAAAGCAAATACTATGCAAAGCTTACCTGTTCTTGATATGTTGAGAGAGCTAGATACTATAAAACCTAAGATAGATCTAGTAACAGGCGAAGAAACTGGAAATCTAAAACTGTATAATGAAGGTCTAAAGAAGATTCAGAAGGAAATGAAGGGTCTTGAAAAGTTATCTCCTAAGTTTGCAGCCGCTGTTGCAGCAGGCGAAACTGGAGTAGTAGAGTCCATGACTAGGAACGCGTCACGATTTACGACTAATATTACAGGAGCAAAAGACCAGCTAAACAATATGACCAACGCACTCAAAGGAGCTAGCTCCGAGGCTGTACTTGTCTACGTACAAAACATAGCAAAAATGGGAGTAGCGGCAACTGAGGCAGGAGAGGCCCTAGATCTTACCTCTACTATACAAGCAGAACTGGATGCACGTTTTAAGGATGCAGGAGGCATAGATGGTTATATTGCTAAACTTAAAGAAGTAGAAGCAACTGATGCAAGGATTAAAAATGCGCAACAAACACTACAAGTGTCTAGCATTGATGATAAGGCTAATCTGAACACCGCCTTTGGAGCAGAAGCAGCAAAAGATAATGCCGCAAAGGTTGCAGAACTAGCACTTGACGAGGCGATGAACAATGAGAAAAGACTAAAAAATGAGCTGCTTCTGATCCAGGATACAGCCCTAAGATCCGCCCATCAAAAACTAATAGACGAAGGCGGACGAGAAATCGAACTCGCAAAAGCAAAAAGTAAAGCAGCAACTCTGGCCACAGATGATATGCACCAGATGAGTTTAAAGATCGGAGACTCTTTGCAAAGTAATATGGAAGGTGCCTTCCAATCTTTAGTAGATGGAACTAAGTCTGCTAAAGAAGCATTCGCAGGAATGGCAAAAGCCATACTCGCAGACATCGCAAAAATGATTATAAAGATGTTAGTAATGAAAATGCTACAAGCTACTCTTGGAGGTAGCTTCGGGATTCCTCTACCAGGTGCCCGAAATGGTGGTGTATTTGCTCAGGGAGAGAAACAGAACGGCTATAGATCTGGTGGAGTTGCTAGAGGTTCTCAAGGAGGATATCCTGCTATGCTACACGGCACAGAAGCTGTTGTTCCTTTACCGAATGGAAGATCTATACCTGTAGATATGGGTAAGCAGTCGGGTCAGATGGTTTCGAATGTTACTGTTAATGTATCCGCAGAAGGCAATACAAAAACTGAATCTAATGATGGTGGAATGGATTCAGAAAAACTAGGCAAGGCTGTAGCAAATGCAGTACAGCTAGAATTACAAAATCAAAAACGCTCGGGTGGAATACTTAACCCGTATGGAGCAGCATAATGACTATAGGATTTATTTATTCAGGGAGCAGCTATGCTACCCCCGATAAAGGACTATCGCGACAAACAAAACACGCTGTAAACGTTTCTAAGTTTGGAGACGGATATGAGCAGCGTGTTGCCAAAGGTATAAACAGTCAGGGAGAAACTTACAATCTACAATTCAACAACCGTACAGCAGAGTTCGTTGACGATGTAGTCGCTTTCTTAGATACACAAAAAGGCATTACTAAGTTTCCCTTAATTTTACCTGACTCTAATCAAAGCTCCAATCCTTCGGGTCCCGCAGGCGTTGGAGAAAAAGAAATAAAAGTAGTAGCAGATACGTATACAACTACCTATCTTTATGGAACTTTTTACTCATTAACTGTAAGCGTACGAAGGGTGTATGAAGCATGACCAACCTAATAGCAACCGACCTACAAGGCACAGAAGTATCTAGTGCTGTTGTAGACTTATTTGAAATCACTACTGAGTCAGGAACGTTTTATTTCCACCCAGGTATTGGAGAAGATCTAGACGATGTACAGTTTCGTGATAAAGTAGGAGGAGCTATACGAACGTATAATGCTATTCCTATGATGTTAGACGGCGTGGATCTCTCCGCAACAGGAGCATCTCACAGACCTAATTTAACCATAGCAAACGTAACTTCAGACCTAAAAACCACTGTAGGTATTACAGACTACGATGATTTAACGGGCGCGACTCTAGTACGTAGACAGACCCTACAAAAATACCTAGTAGGTAATTCTGGAGACTCTACTCCCCCTGTTGAGATGACTACTGCCTCTTACAAAATAGATAGAGTGTCTGCATTGAACGCGATAGCAGTAACTTTTGAACTTGCAGCAGTATATGACCTGCAAGGCATCGCCCTCCCTAGAAGAGTCATGGTAGGCAAGTACTGCAGCTGGATTTACCAAGGATTTGAACTACAAGATAACGGTGGCTGTGTATGGAAGAAAAATAGTAAAGTACGCACTGTAGACCCTTCTAACGCTAATGCCTATGTAGAGCATGATGTTCTATACAATCAAGAAGACAAGCCTTTAGTTGATAATGCTTATCTATCTGGACGAAGTAATTGGGCTACTGCTACTGCATATAATCAAGACAGCTATGTAAAATTCTCTGGTAAAATTTATAGGGCACAGCTACCTCACACAAGTAGCGCAACTAACGACCCTACGGACAGTACAGGACACTGGATAGAAGCACTCGCATGGACTGCTTACTCCGCTTCTGCTACTTACACTACAGGGGCACTTGTTAAGGCATCGTGCCTTGCAAGTGGAAAAACTTTAACCACAATATTCAGGTCTTTACAGACTAATAATCTAAATAACGCCCCTTCTTTATCCTCTGCGTTTTGGGAAAGAGAAGAGCTGTGTTCAAAAACACTTAACGGATGCAAGTCTCGCTATGGAGCACGACAAGTATCTACTGCCGCAAATTCAGCTCCGTCAGCAAAACATGATAGCAGCGCGGTTTTACCTTTTGGAGGGTTCGTAGGAACTTTAAAATTCTGATATGATACAATTTTTAGAAGAATACAGAGAACACTTTGAGGCAAACTACCCTAGAGAAGGTTGTGGAGTTTTAGGGGTTGTACACGGCGACTTAAAATGGTTTCCTTGCACTAATGTCGCAGAAGATGACAATGATTTTGTTATAGACTCCAAAGAGTACATAGCTATATCACACAAAGCCGATATAGTCGGGATAGTACATAGTCATCCAGATGCTACAAGTGAGCCTAGTACTACTGATATAAAATATTGTAATGCTACAGGAATACCTTATTATATATTTAGCTACCCAGAAATGGATTTACATATACAAAAGCCCGAGAAAGAGACAAAAGCATTGTACGGAAGAAACTATGAGTTCGGGTACAATGATTGTTTTGAAGCCGCTAGAGACTACTATATAGAGCAAGGCCTAGACATACCTTGTAGACCTCTATTTGAAGATGACTGGTGGCATAAAGGTTTAGACTACTTTACGGACGAGTATATAGGCACATGGAACTTTTCAAAAGTAGATAGCAACATGAAAAAAGGAGATCTACTCATTTTTACAATACAAGCCGCTGTGGGAAATCACTGTGGTGTTTACTTAGGGGATGATATGTTTTTCCATCATGCCGAAAACAGAATATCCACCAGAGAGAACTTATACCCTTTCTGGAAGAAATATATAACAGGAGTTTACCGTTATGATGCGTAATGTATATTTACAAGGAGAGTTAGGCCACAGGTTCGGCTCCGTTTTTAAAGTCAATGCTGATAGCTACCAAGATATCTTTAAGTGTATCAATGCAAACAGACCAGAGTTCTTAGGTTTTGTCAGACAGTCTCACTTAGATGATATAGGTTTTATAGTCGAGCAAGCCGGAAAAGGCGTAGAAGATGAAGAAGATTTACTTAATCCTTTAAAAGAGGGAGACGTAACCATAGCTATAGCACCTGCAGGATCTAAATCAGGACTAGGTAAGATACTTGCCGCAATTGCTATTGTAGCCTTAATTGTAGTCACTGGAGGAGCAGCAGGCTTAGGATTGGCGGGGACCACGGCAGCAGGAGGCGGGCTAGCTACTTCTGCGGGTTGGGCAGTAGTAGCAGGAGGTGGTTTAAGTACTGCAGGAATGTTTGCTGCTATGGGAGTTCTAAACCTTGCAATGATGGGTATATCTCAAATGATGGCTCCCGATCCGTCAGTAGACTCAGACGCTCCTGAAAACTATGCTTTTAATGGCAACGCACAAAATGTGAAAGAAGGAGATCCTGTAGCCGTACTCTATGGAAGACTTAGAGTGCCAGGAAGACCTATTAGCATAAATGTATCAAATGAAAGCTACTATAAAAACTATAGTGGCAGTATTCAAAGTGGTGATGGTAGCTTACAGACAACAACTACGGGCACTTCGCAGGCAATTAATATAAACAATATAAACTTAGGGAGTATTGGAAAATGAGTAATAGACATGGTGGTGGAGCAGGGCCTGGAGCTGGAGACAATGGTGGAAACCCACATAATGGAGGATCAAACACGGCCGGACAATACTCGGGTACTGTTAGTGTAACTCAGAACGATAGCCAAGTAATTCAAGTTACTGATGTTATATCAGAAGGGCCTATTTACGGTTTAGTAGATGGAGCAGCTTCTGTCTTTATGAACAATGACAGGGTTATAGAGCCTAGTAGTGCCTCTCAGCACTTAAGCAGAGGTGTTACTACAATTACTCTGACTAATGGTCAAACTGGAGCAGTTATAAACAACTCTCTAAGTACTAATCCTATTACTCTAAATGAGGAGGCAGGAGGTTCTTTAAATCTAATTATTCGTAGAGGCTTCACTGGTCCTAGTGGTCAGCTAGTAACTTCAGACTGGCTAAGCCGACACAAACAAGTATTAACAACTTCAAGCAGTTTTTTTACTTCCTCCATGATTACTACTTCCGCAGGAAGAACAAACCCTGATCAACTAGTACCAGCTAGGCTTGTAGCAATTTCTGGCAGTAGTACTACTCCCGACGGTATACCTATCGAAGGTTTTCTTCACGCTAGAGACTCGGGTACAAAAGCTCGCTGGAGAACAGGACACTTTGGAGACTATAATGACTATGAAATTACCGATGGAAACTACACACTGCACCTTGATAGAATAGTAGCAGTTGCGGCAGTAAGCGGAGTAAACGTTACTTTAGCAGCAACTTGGGCAGGTGCCACAGGTACTTATGCTTTTGATAATACAGGTATTATAAATCTTACAAGTACACCTGCCCAATCTTTAGCAAGCCAAAGAGTGCAAGGAGCAGCAGTAAGCTTTAGGCCAGGAACTCTAAACCAGACTCCTATGGGCAGTGGAGGTTCTTCTGCAATTACTGTAAATTTTTCAGGCTTATCCATGGAGCATACCACAGGATATGGAGGAGATCAAGCGCCAAGAGTATTATTAGCCAGTGGCAACTTAGCCTTGACTGCTGAACAACGAATAGAATGCGACAAAGTAAAATTCCGTATAAACTATCCTGGAGGCTTTAAAAGTATTAACGGTAAGGGTGAGGACAGGGCTGCTGGAATTTTCTATGACATAAAAGTAGCTATTAAACAAGAAGGAGAGTCCTCTTTTGAAGCCTATAGAACTATTAATAGTGCTTTAAAACATACCGGAAACAGAGAAGACTCTGTTACTTTTGAACACAGTATTGATTTGAGAGCTTTAAAGCCTTTTATTGATTTTCGTATCCAAATAAACAGAAAGTCCTCGCACGAAAATCCAGGCTACGATTCTTTCGGCCAGCGTCCGCATGACGATTGGACTAATGTAACTACAGGTTCTGTTCATAGTGCCACTTGTATCTTGGATGAAAAATTAAATCATCCCTACACTGCAATGGCAGAAGTCGAGTTTAGCAGTAAGCAATTCACGGGACTTCCTCAAAGAACCTACGATGTTAAAGGAAAACTAATACAAGTTCCTAGCAACTATGTTACTAGAGACGAAGCCGTTAATGGAGTAGCTACCTACAATAGGAATACTTCCACAGGAGCCATAGAAAACACTTACCAAGACTGGGACGGTGCGTTTCGAACTTCTTTGGTTTATACTAATAATCCTGCATGGGTATACTATGATATAGTAACTAATAACAGATATGGTTTAGGAACTTTCATAAAAGATACAGACATAGACAAGTATGCTCTTTATAGAGTTGCTAGATACTGTGATACACTCGTGACAGACGGAAAGGGAGGAGAAGAACCTAGATACACTCTTAACACTTATCTTACTAAGCAGGCAGACTCCTATAAAGTCCTAAAAGACTTGGCAACAAACTTTTTAGGACTACTATACTTTTTAGACGGTAAACTATATACGTCTATAGACGCCCCTGCGAGTCCGGTTTATAATTTCACAAAAGCAAACGTACTAGACGGAGCTTTTTCTTATGAAACAACTGGCTCTAAAACTCGTGCTAACCAAGTTATTGTTTCTTGGAACGACCCTGATAAAAACTACGCCTTACAACCTTTACTTGTCGAAGATAAAAGAAATATATCTTCAACAGGTAGAATAATAAAAGAAAGTGCTGTAGCCTACGGGTGTACTTCTGAGTCTCAGGCATTGAGATATGGAAGATGGAAACTATGGACTTCTGCAAATCAAAAAGAAGTAGTTTCTTTCCAAACAGGCATAAACGGGGGCTTTATAACTCCGGGTGATGTTATTAATGTGCAGGATTCTGATAGGTATGCTGTTAGACTGGGTGGGCGTATATCTACAACAGGCACTATCAGCACCACAGTAGTACCTCTGGACAGTAGTGTGGCTCTACTTACGGGGTCAACATATACTTTGGCTGTTGTCTTTGTTAAGCCTTCCGCCTTTACGTTACAAGATGCTTATATTAACGGAACCTTCTATAAGGCCGGCAGCCTAGTTACTAGCGCTTTTGTTGACAGCAACAATAACGGAACATACACATATCAAACTATAGATACCCCTGAGGAAGCTGCAAATGCTAAAGGGAGCGCGACAGTAACAGACGCTCTGGTACTAGAGTGGAAGGACCATCTTAGAACCGAGGCACAGCCTGTTTCTTCTAGCTTAATTGGTCAAACTCGTACTTCTCTCACAGTGTCTACTGCCTTTACATCTGCCCCTACTGCGGAAGATATTTGGGTCTTAACAGAAGAGAAAAACTCTCTTAATGTACAAGGGTCTGCCAAAGAGTATAGAGTTTTAAGCATTGCACAAAGCGACAAGAACGAGTATGAAATTACAGCAGTAGAGCACTACGACAGTAAGTATGACGCTGTTGAAGAAGATTTCACAACTTACGTTCAGACAGAACTAGAGCCGAGTGTTAGATCTACGGATATTGTGCCGCCTGTTACTGCTTTGTCCGCAAAAAGTGCTTTAAGAGCCTCAGGATCTGCGAACGATACTTTGGTATTGTCTTGGAATACTCCTGAAAATGAAGAAATTGATGGTGATGTCGTTAATGGAGTACAGACTTCTTACTACCGTAACTACGGCCGCCATAGTAGTCAATCTCAGTCTAATACTTATGAATACTTATTAGGCTTTATGATTGACCATGATATCCCTAATTACCCTAGCCCTATAACTTTAAACAGACATATCACTGGATTTAATTTTGACGATATAGATCCCGGTGATTATACTATAGCTGTAAGAACTCGAAATATTCTTGATAATCTCTCTTCTTCAACCAGTATTCAAGCAACTGTTACAGATCGTTTTACAGACGTACTCCCTCGTATGGCTTTGGGAGCACCTTACGGAGGCTCTTGTAGTACTACTACAAAAATAAGTAATGCAGGCTTGTTTGAACTGGTCGACAGTACTTATGGGTTTAGACCCGCTCAGTCAAATGGTGCGATCCTTGCAAATGCCTCAACAACCGGCAACACTTTCCAGTTGGACATTTCTGGCCTGCCTATCATTAGTGCTCCTAATACTAGTGCTCTTGCAGGTACTTTTATTGCAGACCATCACTATGTAACTATGAGGTCTAATACTTCTACTAACATACTAAAACTTCTGAAGTATGTTAAACCTACCTTTAATGTTCCTTACTGGATAGACGCAGGCAACGGTAATAACGCTACAGGTCTTACAAATTTAACGGGCACACTACAGGCGTCTACACAATCTAAACTCACAGGAACCGGTACTGCGTTTAGTACAGAGTTAGCAGCAGGAGCCTTGGTAAAAATAGGAACCACAGCAGCTATTGTATCTAGTATAGTTAGCAATACAGTTTTATACTTAGACAGAATTATAACGGTTGCTAATAATGCAACGGCTCAGACTAATAATTATAGATTTGATTATCAGAACGAAACTATTATTGCTAAAGTATACCGAACAGCTTCACAAGTTTACTATAATAATACATACATGAGCTTAGACAGTACTCTTGTTCCTCAAAGAGGCGTAGCACGAACTCTTTACCAGTTAAAAACGTCTGGAGGAGCTGCTGATTCTGTTCCAACTACAGGTACGTTTGCTAATCCCGAAGCAGGACAGACTGCCTGGACCTTAGCAATACCGAATATAACTGCTAACAACGATAAGATATATGCAACTACTAGAGTGTTCACTAGTGACGGTAAGGATCCTCAATCTAGTACGTGGTCAGCTGCTACCTTAATAGCACATAGACAAGATGGGACAAATGGAGGCGCTGGGTCAAATAATGCTACCGTATCTTTATATAGAGTTTCGACTAACGGCTCTAGCGCACCTACCGCTTTTGCAGGTACTTTTACATATACTTTTGATACCGCAGCGATATCGCTCGGTACTCTTAATAGTTGGACTACTGCAATACCTGCAGTCCCTCAAGGGTCTTATTTATGGATAAGGCAAGCGTCCGCGAGTTCTACTACTAACACTGTTAGTATTGCTCAGTCTGCGTTCTCTCCTGCTGTTGTTGTGAGTGCCTCGGGTATTGATGGAGCTATCTCTAAGGTAGTCTCACTAAGAGCTTCTAAAGACATCATAGAGTATAGTGCTGCGGGTGCTCATGACTCTAGTCAGACTATTACTATAACGGCAGAGAGTACTAACTTTACAAATGCTTACTTTAAGTTTACTGCAACAGGGAACACATTTACCGATGAGAACTCTTGGACTGATGGTTCTGCTGCTAATACGGATACTGCTACTTATAATATACCTACTACATATTCTGCTACTCCGGTTACATTCACTGTGGAAGTTAAAGAAGGATCTTCAGGTAGTGTTATTGCTACTGATACCCTTACTATTGCCTCTATTAAGCCAGGAGTTACCCCAGATACACCCGATGATGGAATAGATGCACTAACGGTAATTTTGACCAACGAAGCTCATACATTGCCCGTGGATACTAGTGGCGGTGTTACTTATACAGGTTCTGGAACTAGTATTAGAGTGTTTGAAGGAGTAACAGAGTTAGACCATGATGATACGGGTACTGCAGCATCACACTATAAAGTTGTTACTACCGGCTCCACAGCTATTACTCCAGGCGCCCTAACAGGTGAATCCGCTAGTGTTCTTTCAGCTACTTTTGGAGCACACTCTTCCATCACAGCAGCGACTGCTCTCGTAAAGTATACTATAACAGGTAAGAGAGCAGGCGGCACAGCTTTTACAATCATTAAGTATCAGTCTCTTAGCAAATCGGTAGCAGGCGTTCCTGGTACTGCAGCCAACGACGAAAAGACTGTTATAATATATAGAAAGCAATCAACTGCTGCGGACGTGACTTTTGACTCTGGCTACAATGCCACTCACCAAACGCACAGCAATCCTACTCTTAGATTAGACGGCTGGGGTACATCTCTTCCCGCGCTTGTTAGCAACGGTGACAAAATCTATGCGGCTAGTAGAACTTTTACACTTACCAGTAATAGTGGTGGTTGGTCAAGCCCGCCAGTATTAATAGCACAAAAAACCGACGGCGACGATAGCACAGTTCCCGGCCCTGCTGGACTTCGTACTATTCAAGGCTACTTATACTATGAAAAAACTACTGCTAATAATCCCCCTACTCCCGAAGTTGATGTTTATAACTTCAGCAGTGGAATTATAACAAATAACACAAGCTCGAATAGTAGTAGGGTTCATGATGGTGGAACAACAAATGTCTGGAAAAATTCTCCAAATATACAAGATGCTACATCTCCAAATACATATTATACTGTTCGGTATTATGGAACGGAAACTTCCGCTAGTTCGGCAAACATTACTGTAACTTATGGTAGTATTGTACAGCATACTAGTTTTACTGGAGTTGTTACTTTTAATAGTGGAACTTTAACGGATGGTAATTCTGCTAATGATATTACCCCTATTGAAGCTTCAGGAGTCGCAGCAGCAGTAAACGCAAACTCTACAACAATTAATGGAGGAAAAATCACTGCAGGAAGCACTATAGAAGTAGGAACAATTACGGACAATAAAGCAGGTTTAACGGGCGTGGGTACTGATGCTACATCTGTTAGAATTTACTCTGGTGCAGATTTCGCTGATAGAGACGAGGCACCTTTTAACGTAACACAAGATGGTGAGTTTACCTCTTCAACAGGTAATATAGGCGGTTTTACTTTCGGTACTGATGCCATGACTTCTACCGCATCCGTGGTAGGTACAGTACTACGCCTGGGTAGCACCACCGCCATAGGTGAGAGTGTAACTCTATCTTCTCGACCAATTGATGACTATGTTCTGTATGCGGGATATGCTCCTTCAGACAATCAGGCTGTAGAGGTATCTAACAACCCTCCATTTGGTGTCCAAAAGAATGGTAATGTTACTATGCGTTCTTTCGAGCTGAGAGATACCGCAGGTACTGTATTACTGGACTCTGATAACCTATTAGGGCCTACCCTTCTTTCTCAGATTGATTCCCACCTTGGCACACCGGGCACTCCTACAGTATCTCTTACCTTGCCGGCTGAGAACGGTGGAGTCAGCTATGCTAATGAGCTTGAACTAGAAATAGGTAGTACTCAAAACATTACGCTTGATTTCGAAATACCTACAGGTAATATGTATGTAGCCGGCTTAGGCTCTCCTACAATTGCTTTAGCAAACATACCTCATGGTATAAAAGTTACTGTAGAATACAAAGCGTCGACTGCCTCTCAATGGAGTGCTTTTGGTTCTCAGCAGTTCACTGCCATCGCCAACTCAGACGATAACCCTCCTAGTTTAAATTCTTCTCAATACTGGATACAATCAGAAGGTTACACTACTCGAAGCAGTATCACCCAGTATAGGTCAGAAGTAGTACAGGGTGTTGGTTGTATTACTTCTACAGGTAACTTGAAAGGCGTCATACAGAAGACCAACTTAGCTGCAGGTACTTATGACATACGGATTTCTAGTGCGACCTCAGGGACCACCAGAGGTATTATTTATACCCCTAGAACCACTACTAGTTATACAGGTGCTGATGGAAATGATAATGGATACGGCTACTATGGTGGAGGCGCACAAACTGCTGCTAATGGACACTTACGTTTTGCAAGTCGAAGTATTACAATTAGTAGTGCGGCTGGAAGCAGTGGTACAGTAGGACCAGGCTTTAATCTAAACACAACCGTAGTACCTGCAGAAGTAAAAGATGCTTCTTATTCTACCACCTACTTACCTCTGGCTGGAGGTACACTGACTGGTGACACATCTATTCACTCACTATCAAACCCTACACTAACACTTAAGAATACTGACCCAGAGATTGTTGCTGACCAAGTTATAGGTACGGTTGAGTTTAGAGGTGCTGATGACGATGGTAATGTCTTAGCTGGTCACATCCAACAGGTTTCTGCGAGTACTTGGGGCATTGGCGCTTATGACTCTGACATGGTTTTCTCTACTAAGACAGGTGGCACTGGTGGCCCCTTCACTGAAAAACTGCGCTTAGGTGCCACTGGGATTACAATACCTAATAAAATTATGCATAGTGGTGATACTGATACGCACATTGAGTTTGTAACTGACCGAATTAACTTTATAGCCGGCAATGCAACAATGATGAGTCTTGTAGAAGAGGCCACTGGATATGATTACGTAAAGATGGGTACAGGTAGTAATACTGTTACAGTAAACCTTGCAGATGGCTCTTTAACTGCAACAGGCAATATTACGGCATACTCTGACATTACACTAAAAGAAAATATTGAAGTAATAGATAATGCTCTCGATAAAGTTTGCGCTATCAGAGGAGTGACTTATAATAGGAAAGATAAAGATATCTCTGATAGACAAGCGGGAGTAATTGCTCAAGAGATAGAAAAAGTGTTACCAGAAGTAGTAATTACAGATGAAAATGGAATAAAGGCAGTAGCTTACGGAAACGTAGTAGGTCTTTTAGTAGAAGCAATCAAAGAACTCAAAGATGAGATAGAAGAATTAAAGAGGTCTAAGTAATGGCACTACAAACAAGCGGCAGTATTAGCCTTAACCAGATACATGTTGAAGCCTCCAATAGTGCTACGCAAAGTGGCAGTACTGTGTCTCTCAATGATTCAGATGTTCGAGGACTAACTGCGGGTGCGGGGAAAACTATTGATAATACTGCTGGTTCTGCTATTGACTTTTCGGATTTTTATGGTGCATCTTATCCTATTCAAAATCTTGATCAGCAAACAGTCACAGCAGGCTTTAAGCAGCTTACCTATGGAACTCGAACTAACCCTAACCAAACCTATACTAATTACTATGGTTGGTCAGCATCAACCTTAGAAAATATAGGAAGTATTGCAGACGGTACTTTTAATGTAAAGGGTGGTTATACTATTAGGAATCTATTTTTAAACAAGTCTACTGCTAACACAACTCTTCATAATAAATTATCGTTCGAGGTTAGTGGAAGCCATGCAAACAGTCAGTGGACTACATTGACTATAACTAAAGGTAGTACGACCTGGACTTTTTCAAGAGCGAGTGCTACTTTCAATCAATACACTGGTTTTGTACGATGGAGATGGACAGACAGCACAGGTACAGTTTTAACTGTCAACGGAGGTACATATGTTTGTACCTTTACATAGGAATTTATTATGATTACATATGAAACAACTAGAGCAGACTCCGAAACGTATGCTCACTTTACAAAGGATGGGTACACGTTACAAGTCCCTATTACTAATATTAACGAAGCAGATATACAATCTCTACTAGAGTCCGAGCTAGAATGCTCCAAAGACCAAGACGCAGAGCGCCATATGACTTTAGAGGAAAATATGAACCTAGACCAGAATATACCTGAAAACACTTGGTGGGCTAAGCCTGAGGACGTAACAGACCTATGATAACCATGAAAAAAATAACTCTTGACATAACACCTCAATTTAGCTATAATTCTGTAATGGAGGAAATCATATGAGCGCAGCCCGCTACAACCTAGTTATCGACCAAGGTTCCGACTTTGCCGTAAACTTTACAGTCAACGACGATGGATCAGCTAAAAACCTGACAGGTTACTCTGCGCGTGCTCAAATGAGGACAACAAAGTCCGCTACGTCAGTTGCTGCAACATTCGTCTGTACTATACCGACTCCAGCTAATGGAACAATTACAGTGGCTTTACCAAATGCTACAAGCACTAGTATGGCCGCAGGTAACTATGTATATGACTTAGAAATATTTACAACAAGCAATGCGATAGTTACTAGACTGTTGCAGGGCTCCGTGACCTTGACACAAGAGGTAACTCGATAATGGCAATTAGTATTACAGCAACCCCTATACAAAATGGCATAGCAATTACAGAGTCTACTACTACTATTACAAGTAGTACGCTTGCGGTTGCGGCCATTGCAGCAGCAGGGCTTGAAGTCAGTATTAGTGGCTTAGCTGCAACTAATGTTGCATCAGCTCTGCAAGAACTAGCAAGCAATGATTTTAGGCAGGATACCGCGCCTACAGGTTCACAAGTCTCGGAAGGAGACAAATGGTATGACACAGATGACAATCAACTTAAAGTATATCGCGAAACAAGTACCGGAGTTTTTCAGTGGTCCCCTATAATGGTAGGAGGAGCTGGAGGTGATTCCGACACACTTGATGCAGGGTCCTTCTAGGATTTGGAGTAAATAATGGCACAAACAATTAAAATTAAAAGAAGTACTGGAAATGGTAAGCCCTCATCAGTTGCACAAGGTGAGTTATTTTACTCGTATGGTACTGGAGGTACTTACGGCAAAAAGCTCGCTATTGGTAACTCATCGGGCGGAACAGATACTCCCGAGATTATAGGTGGTTCTTACTATACGGGAATAGTAGATGGAGCAACTAACGCGAATACCGCAAGTAAGCTTGTTTTACGAGATGGCTCTGGTAACTTTAGCGCAGGAACTATTACAGCAACTTTATCGGGTAATGCTTCTACGGCTACGCTTTTGCAAAATGCTCGTAGTATTGGTGGTGTATCCTTTAACGGATCTGCCTCTATTGACCTACCTGGTGTAAACGAAGCAGGTACTCAGAATACTACAGGTAATGCAGCTACTGCTACAATTCTTGCTACGGCTAGAGCCATTAACGGTGTAGCTTTTAATGGTTCTGCTCCTATTAGTATTGATACGGATGCAACCTCAGAAGGTTCTAGTAACTTATACTATACAGATGCGCGTACCTCTACTAGAGCGGATACTATTCTTAATCATAGTAACCACGGTAATATTACAGTAAGTAAAGTAGGTACTGAATTAAGATTTAGTGCAGCTAGTCAGTACGGTAACTCAGATGCTCGTACAGCTATTTCGGTAACTGACAGCGGAGGCGACGGTGCTTTAAGTTATAATAACAGCACTGGTGTAATTACATATACAGGCCCAAATGCTGCTCAAACTCGAGCACATTTGTCTGCCGGTACAGGTGTTGCATTCTCTGGTGGAGCATTCTCTATTGGACAGGCAGTTGCAACAACCTCTAATGTAACGTTCAATAACCTAGAAGTAGACGGTACTCTTACTTCTGATGATATTACTTCTACGAATATTTCGGTTGCAGGTAATGCTACAATCACAGGTAATCTTACGGTTCAAGGCACGACCACCACTGTAGACTCAACTACAGTAGCAATCGGCGATAACATCATAACTCTGAATAATCAGTTAGCAGATGCTACTGCCCCTAGCTTAAATGCTGGTTTCACTGTCTATAGAGGAACAGGTACTAACTCAAAACCTTCGGCATCCTTTCTTTGGGATGAGACCAATCACTATTGGACTGCGCAGGAAGGCGACACTGCCAACGTTACCTCCAAGGTACTAACTGCTAGCAACTTTGCGGCATCTTTCACAGGCATCATTGATGGCGGAACATTCAGCTAAATAACTATAAACCTCTAGCGTATATACGCAAGTAACAGGAGAGCCATATGGCACAGACAATTAAATTAAAGCGCTCGTCTTCGGCGGGCGCTATCCCTGGCACAGGTGATTTAGCGTTAGGCGAAGTTGCTATCAATACTGCGGATGGACGTATGTATATGAAAGACGGAGCTAACGCTATCGTGTGGATCAACAGAACGTCAGAAATTACAGGAACCACTCCGCAAGCATCGGACGGAACAAATAAGCCCGTAGGGTATGTTTGGTATGTAGTCTAGAATGACTATTAAGGTTTGGAACGGGTCTGCAGTACAAGAACCTGAGCAAATAGTAGTTAAAGCTGTAGCGGGAACGATGCGGTTTGTAAACTATGTCGTCCAGAAAGTCACAGATGGCAGTCTGAATACTGTATGGAATGCTATTTATAATACTTCTAGAAGCACACAGACTTCTAACTCTACTGTCGGTTCTCAGAACACGTCTTTTGCTACAAGTAGAAGTACTGATGTATCGACAACAACGGGATATGATACTACCAAGGCCACAAGTAGAAACACTGCTAGTACTTATGTTACCACCTATAACACTACAGGAGGTACAAGTCGAAGTACTAGTACTACATATACTACTACGTTTGGCACTACTGCTTCTACCACTACCACGTATGTTAGTACTTATGATACTACCCGAACGACTACGATAGATACGTCTACTGCATTCACTACTACTTTTGGTACTTCTAACGCTACTACAACTGCATATACTACTGCGTTTAATACTGCTACTACAAAAAGTACAACTACTGCGTTTACTACTACATACGCTACAAGTAGGAGCACTAACGTAGCTACTTCTACAGCATTTACTACTACCTACGCTACTACGCGTACTACAAATACTGTATTTACAACTACGTTCAACACTACTACTACAAAGTCAACTTCTACTTTGTATACTACTACTTTCAATACTTCAAAAAGTACTTTACGAAATACCACTACTACTTATACTACCTCTTTTAATACTAGTAAAAGTACTGTTACTACGTTTAACACAGAATTTGCAACAGGAACAAGTAGAGCTACGACTACTACTTATACCACTAATTATAACACAAGTCGAGTGACAACCTTAGCCACTACGACCACTTACACGACTTCGTACAATACTAGCAGAAGTACTACTATTGATACTACTACTACTTTTAATACTACGACTACTCGTAGTACTACTACTACTTACACTACCTCTTATAATACCTCAAGAGCAACTTCTCGAACCACAACGAAAAGTACGACTACTACTTTTAATACCTCTAAGCTTACTTCTAAGGCGACTACTACTGTGTACAATACTCAGACAAGTAGAGGAACTAGTAAAAGCACTACAACCGTATATAATACTTCCAGAAGCACTAGTAGAGGTACTAACAGGTCGACGACTACAACATTTGCTACCGGCACAACAAGAAGCACAACTACTGCGTTTATAACACAGACTAGTAAAAGTACTTCCAGAGCAACTACTTCCGTATACAACACTACTAGAGGTACGAGTAGAACTACTAGTAAGTCTACTACTACTGCTTTTGCTACTGCTACAAATAGAAGTACGACTACTACGTTTAATACTAGTAGAGCCACCAGCAGAGCATCGAGCCGGTCTACAACTACTACTTTTGGAACAGCAACAAGTAGAAGCAGTACAACGAGTTTTAATACTACTACTACCTACACCACTACTAGAGCTTCTAATACTGTATTTACTACGAGTAAAGCTACTGGTACAAGTAGAGCTACTACTACTACGTTTACTACAGCCACGAATAGGGGCACTACCACTACGTACGTTACCAATACTGTATATAACACTAGTAAAGCGACTACTACCACATTTGGTACTACTACTACGTTTGTTACCAGTAAGTCCAGTACTACTACATACAGCACAACTACTGCGTTTCTTACAAGTAAAGGTACTACTACCACATTCGGTACTACGACTACATTTGCGACTAGTAAAAGTACAACTACTACGTTTAATACTACTACTACGTTTACTACTACTAAGAGTACTTCTACAGTCTATGTAACTACTACAACGAGAGGTACTACTACTTCTCGTACCACCACATTTGGTACTACTACATCAAGAGCCACTGCAGAAAGCAGAAGCACAACTACTTCTTTTAATACTAGTCGTACTACTACGTTTAATACTACTACTACGTTTACTACAGCTACATCTAAAAGCACCGCAGAGTCTAGAGCTACTTGGACAGCTTATAATACTAGTCGTACTACTACCTTTGGGACAAGCACTACTTTTGGCACAGCTACTTCTAAGACGACAGCAGAAAGCAGAAGTACAACTACTTCTTTTCTCACTGGCCGTATGACTACGTTTAATACTACTACTACGTATTATACTGCTACGGGTGCCTCTGCGTACAGAGTTACAAGTAGAACTACTACATTTGGGACAACGACTAGTTTTATTACTAGTCACAACACTGTATTTGGTAGGTTAACAAGTGCAAGCACTTCTACGGCTTTTAGTACACAATATACGACTTATTATTATTCTCGAAGCCATACAAGTAGAGTAACAAATAGGGCTACAAGTAGAGCTACGACTACTAGTTACTATACTGACGTACGAGACCACTATACTAACAGAGGTACTAGTAAGTCCACTGCTACTAGTCGCACTACTACTTATAGTACTTTCTTCAGTACCACATGGAATACTCTTACTAATAAGTCCACCGCTACTAGTCGTACTACTGTATTTGGTACCAGTAAGTCTACTACCACTCTTTATGGTACCACTACAGTCTATGCAACTAATACTGGAAGAACTACAAATACTTCTCGTACTACTACGTATGGTACCAACAGGCTTACTACTACTGCTTATAGTACAACTACTACATTTGGTACTGCTACAAGCAGAGTAAGTGCAACCAGTCGTACTACTACATTCGGTACTAATAGGTCTACTACCACTGCTTATACTACTACTACTACTTTTGGGACTGCGACTAGTCGTACTACCACATTCGGCACAACTACTGCTTTTGGAACAAATACTTCCAGAAGCACAACCTGTACCTATAGCACTAACAGAGCTACGGCTACGAGCAGAAGTACTACTAGTACCTATGCCACGAACAGAGCTACTGCTACCAGCAGAGGCACCACCACTACGTACACCACTTCCAAAGGTACTATAGAGACTAGATCTACGACTACAGCTTATAATACTAATAGAGCTACTTCTACCAGCAGAAGTACTACTAGTACCTATGCCACTAATAAAAATACTACTGAAACACGTAGTACTACTACTACCTTTGGCACACTAACTAATAGGTCTACTAGCACTGCTTTTAATACTACTACTGCTTTTCTCACTAACAGAAGTACAACTACTACTTATAATACTAATAGAGCTACAGGCACAAGCAGGGCTACAACTACTACTTTTGTAACTGCTACAAGTAAGGCAACGACTACGGCCTTTACTACTACCTTTACTACTACGTTCGCTACGAGTAAGGCTACTACTACGACGTTTAATACTACCACTACTCGCGCTACAACGACTACCTATACCACTGCGTTTAGTACTATATACAATACGTCTTTAAGTACAACGACTACGTTTACTACCACCTTTGGTACAACAACTACTCGTGCTACTACTACTGCTTTCAATACTAATACTACGTTAGCAACCACTACTGCCTTTACTACCACCTTTACTACTACATTCGCCACGAGTAAAGCTACTAGCACTGCATACACTACTACTTTTGCAACTGCCACAAGCAAGTCAACTAGTACTACTTTTACTACTACTTATAATACTAGTAAAAGCACTGTATCAACGTATACTACTGCGTTTAGTACTACCTTTGGCACAAGTAATGTTACTACAAAAGCAACTACTACTGCGTTTGCTACTGCAACTAATCGTACTACTACAAGTACCTTTACTACTACTTTTGGTACGAGTAATATTACTGCCAAGTCGACAACTACTGCGTTTAGCACTACTTTCGGTACGAGTAATATTACTACTAAATCAACTACTACTAACTTTAATACTACTACTTCTCGTAGTACTACAAAAAATACTACTACGACCTTTGTGACAAGTAGGACTACTACTAACTCAACGGGCTGTACTTTTACTACTACTTACAGTACAAGTAATATTACTGCAAAAGCAACTACTACTGCGTTTTCAACTGCAACTTCGCGCTCAACTAATTATGATACTGCTACAACTTTTAATACTAGTAACATAACGACTAAGAGTACTTCAAGTGTATACAATACTGTTTTTAACACTAGCAAGGGTACAAGTAGAGCTACAACTTCGGTTTTCAATACAGGTACTAGCAGAGGCACTACTAAGTCGACAACTACTGCATACGATACCAGTAAAGGTACTAATAGAGTCACAGCCTCAGCTTTTGTAACCGTATTTAATACAAATATTACCACTCAAAAAGCTACTACAACAGCTTTTGATACTAGTAATGTAACCGCTAGAGGCACGACTACTGCTTTTAATACTACCTTTGCAACCACAAAGAGTACACAGGTTACTACTAGCACTGCGTTTAGCACTATATATAATACCACTAACAGCACTACCACTACTCGTACTACTACTTTTGACACAACTAGAGCTACGAATAAAACTACTACTACCACGTTTGGGACCAACACAGTTGTCTTTGAACGTGTCACAAGTACAGGAGCAGAAACAGAAGTTTCTTCTGCTTCTGCACATAACTCACGATATTGGGATGGATCACAATGGACGGAATAACCGTTGAAGAATTAAATCATAAACTAGAAACCACTTTAGAAATAGTCATGGAGCACTTCGTAGAAATGGAAGAGCGCATGGAAGACCTTGAAACTGATATTGAGGACTTAAGAAATGGCACTAACTAGACTCGCTGATAAAGACGAACTAGGTAATAAAGCTGCTCATTTTTTCAAGTCTGGTAATATAATGCGTACTAATGAAAATGATCACGTTGCGCTACTAAAAGATCTACTTCCTGCAACTGGCAACTGGCACCTCCCTTTAGAGTATGATGTATGGTACGATATGGCAGAAGAAAAAATCTTTGGCTATACCTACACAGATGCTTTTTCTAAATGTTTACTACTGCGTGTTGCTTCCTTTGAGAAAACGATGCGCACTATGGCACTAGCTGCTAGAGAGCCTGTTACTGAGGAAGGTATAGCTTTCTTTGACGAGCTAAAGAATAATAGTACGGACAAGTATAAACTGAGTAAAAGAAGACAAAAGGAACACAAGTTTGTAATCTTCCTACCAGGTACTAATATTATTGACAAAGTTCTAGACGTTGAAAAAACAAAAAGAGCAATAGCACAAGGAGCAGTAATTAAGTGTCATCCGCTAACAGCTCCTGGTATGGTAGCTTTCCTAAAATCAGAGTATGGAAGAGACAAAGTCTTAGACAAGAAAATTTCAGGCCACAAGCTATTAGAAGAGGCCAGCATAGTTGGGTGTTGCAGTAACTCAGAAATGGGTATTATTGCATTAACAAAAGATAAGTCTGTTTATTTGTTCGATAAAACGGAAGATCAGCAGACTACTTATAGAGCCATATACTCAGCTGTAACTAATCAAAATGGGGCACTTTGTCCTATAAAGCTTCAAAGGCTGTTCTCTGCAAAGTACTCAGGACTCATTCCTTATTTTATAGATAACCCTCAAGAACGTATAGACTACTTTTTTAACTTTTGGAAATCAAACCCTCATGCGTTACCTCGTCCTAGAAAATAAATTTGCTCAACTAACTATTAACTCTATCAAGCAGAATATGCCTGATGCAGAGTATAAAGTAGTTCCCGTAGTAGGAGGTAGAATAGCCACAGCTTTAAAAAATTCTACTGACTTAACAATGGTTGTAATGGGAGGAATAGTTTTAAATATAAAAGAAGGCGATCTGCCTCCTGAAGAAAGCCTAAGGAAGCATCATCTTGCTATGAGTAGACAGGCAGTCTTCTCAGACCACCCTAAGTGGAAACATAATTACAAATTAATACGCAGTCATTTGACAGACGGTACGGTTGATATGTCTATTTTTATTATTAACCCTAAGAAATGGAGGAGTGTACCAGAAACAGACTCTAATTTCTTACTAGGAAGAAAGATTCTCTATATGCCTCGGTATATGAACCATAGAGACGACCCTACTTTAGGCACTTGTATGGGAGCTAATAATATAATTCAATATGCTGCTTTAGGTCAAGATTCTTCTGTACTTAACTACCTTACGCACTTGTACTCGGGCAAGGCAGAAGTGCGAGAAACTTTCGGATGTTGTTTTGATTTGCTACTTCCCTATGTCGAAGGTCTGGGAGAGCCTGAGCGTAAGATTGTAGAAAAGTTAGGAAATACTACGAAGCTCAGAATAGGAAGATTAAGACAGATGTTAGTAGACATAAAAAAAGCCCCAGATTAAAGGGGCTTTCTTTGTTTAGCTATGGATGAGAGGGGAACTCAATAGATTGTTGCAGAATATCTGCAATTTGCTCTACTTGGTCTAGAGTTACCCAAGTGACACCTATATTGAACTGTATTACTCCCGTTTTAACAGCATTTCTAGTACACATATTTTCAAACGCTAATGTATACTTACATACCATTTCTGGAAACTCATCTATTAGGTTCGTCTCAGGAACATTAATTCTTAAGTCACCTACCTTACCTCTAACAAAGAACTGAACTCCCGCAGTGTCCTCGTTAATATATAATGAATCATCTTTAGCAGTAGATCTGTCAAACTCTGAATTACCAAAGTTAGGAAAAGACTGACCAATATCAGGGAACCAGATGTTACTACCAAAACTTTCTACTCTTTCATTTTGTTCCACATTGTTTCTTGCAAGGTCATCAAGCATACCTAAGTAACTTAATTCGCTGCTGAATCGTGGGTCTTGTTGTTGTTCTTCACTCATTTTATTTATCCTTATATGATCTCACAAGCACCGCCAACACAGGCAAGTTCTTGAGATCCAGTTGTATTATCCTCTTTCTCAAATTGAGCGAGGTCTTCCCACTTTACATCTTGTGGCATTGCTGCCAATAGTTCTTCATATTTCTCAGCAGTAATATCTTCGTATGGAGCTTGCTGATAAATATGATCGCTTGTTGGAAGTAAACTAATACCCGAACATAGATCAAAATTATCCCAAATCCATTGAGCTACCTGTAGATACTCACTGTCCGTATAGTATACAGTTACACTAGGCTTATGTTCACACCAGTGGTTTTGGTACATCTTCCATAGAGCTAACTGCTCCATAGCTCCTACTTCTTTCACACAAGTACTGTCTTCTGGCGCTTT